>Ga0207671_10001064_pt1 | contig 33326 bp, 17 predicted proteins | sample KBSC24metaG_FD_184352 | JGI IMG/M metagenome (GOLD analysis project Ga0207671, IMG submission 184352) | Corn rhizosphere microbial communities from Kellogg Biological Station, Michigan, USA - KBS C2-4 metaG (SPAdes) (version 2) | ecosystem: Host-associated > Plants > Roots > Rhizosphere > Soil...
TGTACCCGGTGATCAACCTCGAAGAATACACGGTGTCGAGGAATCATCTGATGCTGTTCCTGCCTTCCCACCTGATGAGCCCACAGAAAAGGCTCGGGGATAATTTTGCTGTCAGTGGGATCATGTTCCGAAAAGAATTCCTGCTGGAACATATCGCCAATACCCGGTTCCTGCAGAAATTCCGGTTCCTGGAGGCCGATGCCATACCCGTGTTGGAGCTCACCGATGACCAGGTGACGATCTTACAGCACTATTTTGCCATCATAGGCGAGCTTTCCACAAGGAAGACCCAGCCCCACTGGAAAGACATTGTCCGCAACCAGATCGAGTCGCTGATCTATGAAGTAGATGCGATCTATGAGTCGGGGGCTACGCAGGTGCAGAAGCGGTTCTCCAGGAAGGAAGAGCTGAGCCACCGGTTCCACAACCTGCTGAACCGGCATTTCCGGGAGCAACGCAGCGTGAGCTTTTACGCTTCCGAACTCAATGTGACCGCCAAATACCTCAGTACCGCTGTAAAAGAGGTATCAGGCCGAACAGCGGGCGACGCCATCGACGATATCGTAGTGATGGAGGCAAAGGTCCTTCTTAAGAATACCCAGCTTAGCATCGTGGAAGTGTCCGACCAGCTGCATTTCAATGACCAGTTCTTCTTCAGCCAGTACTTCAAGAAAAGGACCGGCTTGTCACCCTCCGACTACCGGAATACGCCTTAAACCCGAACCGGCGAATTTTACACATTTACCGGCGCCTTTTTCACATTCTCTTTGCCATTTTCCCGGCTGATCTTTGTATCGTGAAAATATCAGGATCAATTTTACAATAGCAAAGTATGAGAACGAATGATCTTTCGATCAAGGCCCTCGTAGCGGGGGGCGGAGCCATCGGCATGCCTATTATTATCAGATTATTGCGGTCCAATGCCACGGTGATCGTGCCCGGGAAAAGCCTCGATGAGTTACAAACGGTGAAGAACGCTGCGGCTTCCATTCCGCAAGGCGTACTGGTGACGCTGCTGATGGATATGCCGAATTATTACCAAGCCGACGAAATGCTTGAACATATCGAAACCCTATACGGCGATATCGACCTCATGGTGATGGTCTTCGAGAATGATCTGCCCGACAATCCGCTGATGGAGACCACTTATGAGGTGTGGGAAAAGATGCTGTTAGAGAATGTCTCCACTGCTTTTATCGGTGGGCGAGTGATGCTTTCCTCGATGAGACGCAACGGTCATGGCGTATATATCACCGTGAGCCATTCGATGGTGCACGGGCCGAGGCTGTCGCCGCTGGCGAACATTGCCTGGAATGCGCAAACAGAGCTGTCGCGCATCTTCGCAGCCGAGCTAAAAGCATCGGGAGTCCGGTATTACCATGTTTTTACCAATGTTTTCAAGGTGGATTCCGACGCGCAGCATATTGCCTCGCTCGTGCTCAACCTGTATGTAGGCCATGTGGCCAACCCCGAAAATGTCTTTCATGTGGTATCCAATGATCATACTATAATACGTGAATACAATGAGAAAAACGATTAGTACAATGGAAGCGTTTGCCGTGGTGGTTTTGACACTGGCAGGTTGCGACGATCCCCGGAAAGAACCGCAGCTGGAAGCTACACCGGTGAAAGTGAGCACCAAGCTCATCTCGCCCGTGGGGCGGCAGGAGGTGTTGTCTTACAGCGGCACTATCGAGGCCGACAACACAGTCTCCCTGGGTTTTTCGGTATCGGGAAGAGTGTCCGAGGTCCGGGTACAGGAAGGGCAGCACGTGAATGCCGGTGAATTGCTGGCAACCATCGAGACCACGGAATACCAAAACGGGTTGTTACTCGCGCAGGCCGGCCTGGAACAGGCAGCTGATAATTTCAACCGGCTGGATCAGCTGCACAGCAAGGGAAGTCTTCCGGAGCGGGATTATATCGCGGCCAAGGTAGCCCTGACCCAAGCCCAGGCGAATAAAAGCACCGCGGAGAAAAGACTCAACGACACCAGGCTCTACGCCCCATTTGGCGGTATCGTCTCGGCGAAGCTTATTGAAAAAGGCGCCATCGCCGGCCCGGGGGCACCCGTTTTTACAATTCTAAAAACGGACAAGGTGTATGCCCAGGCGGCCATTACGGAAAGCGAGATCGCGAAGTTACGGCCTGGTGGCAGCGTCACAGTATGCATCCCGACGCTCAACGACACGCTCAGGGGCACGGTCGATATCATCAACCCGCAGGCCGACGCTACCAGCAAGACCTTCAATGTAAAGATCCGGCTGACCAATAGGGATGGGAAGCTGCTGCCGGGCATGCTCAGCAAGATCGATATCGTCACCGGCCGGACGGTGAGCGCTATCACGGTACCCGCGGAGGCGGTAGTGCGCGATGCGGATGATATCCCCTATGTCTTCGTGGTGAACAATGCGAGCAGGGTGACGAGGAAGAGGGTGGCGACCGGCGGACTGCTGGCGAATGAGCTGGTGATCACCAACGGATTGCAAACAGGTGACAACGTAGTGGTACAAGGACAAAACAAATTAAAAGACGGAATCGCTGTACAATGACAAAGAGAAGAATCAATCTCATCGAGGCGTCGATGAAATATCACCAGATTACGCTGATCATCGTCTTGATCCTTGTAGTGGTAGGGGCCATCGCCTTGACGACCATGCCGCGCAGCGAAGACCCGCGGATCACTGTGAGACAGGGACTCGTCATTGCGCAGTACCCAGGCTCCGACGAGGTGCAAATGGAAAAACAGGTGACCAATAAGCTGGAACAATATCTTTTTAGCTTTGAGGAAATAAGGAAAGAGAAGACAAAATCGGAAACGCGGGAAGGCCAGGTGGTGATCACCGCCGAACTCAACGAGGATGTGAAAGACCCCAAGAAGTTCTGGAGCACTCTGCAACATGGGCTCAATGTGATGGCCCGGCAGAGTTTGCCCCCCGGGGTGATTGGCCCGATCGTCAACAGTGATTTTGGCGATGTGGTGGCGCAAATGATCACGGTGAGCGCGCCCAGTCGCAGCTATGCGGAGATCGACAAATATGTCGACAAATTAGAGGACGGCATCAAGACCATCACGGCCGTTTCCAAGATCAACCGGTATGGCGGCCAGAAACAGCAGATCTATGTGACGGTGCTGGATGAAAAGCTCCGGCAGTATGGATTCGATTTCTCGACGCTGGCGACTGTATTGCAGGCGCAGAATGTGACAAATGCCACCGGCGACATAACAATGGCCGCAAGCAATATTCCCATCTTTGCCGACAGCCGATTCAAGGACGAAGCGTCCATCGGCGACCAGATCGTATACAGTACGCCGGATGGAAAGGTGGTACGGCTCAAAGATGTGGCGAGGATCGAACGTCGTTATGAGGAACTGAACAGCTATATAAAAGTAGGGAATGACGATGTGATGATGCTTTCGGTGCAGGTGCAGCCGGGAAAGAACGTGGTCGAAGTCGGCAAGGAACTGGATAAGCGGGTCGCAGAGGTGAAGCGACAACTCCCGCCGGACGTAAACATCAAAACTATTGTCGACCAGCCGCAGGTGGTCAGGGAGCGGGTAAATCATTTTATGGTGGAATTTGGCATTGCTATCGGGTCGGTGATCCTGGTCGTCATGCTGTTGCTGCCGTTGCGGATCGCGTCGATCTCAGCTATTGCCGCCCCCGTATCCATCCTGATCACCTTTGCCATCCTGAATACCATCGGGATCGAGATCCACCAGGTGTCGCTGGCGGCGATGATCATCGTGCTTGGGATGGTGGTCGATGATGCGATCGTGATCGTAGATAACTATATCGAGAAGCTGGATGAGGGCGTTCCAAATTGGACGGCGGCCTGGCAAAGCGCCACCCAGCTGATGGTGCCGGTGTTTACGGCGACAGCCGCCATCATCTTCGCTTTTCTGCCGCTGGCCTTTATGCTGAATGGGTTGACCAAGGAGTTCATCCAGGCATTGCCGGTGGCCGTATCGGTGGCCTTGTTCGCTTCTTTCCTGGTAGCCGTCCTGCTGACACCCTACCTGTGTTTTATTTTTCTCAAGAAAGGACTCAAACATCCTATCGGCGACCGGCCGCCGAAGAAGAAGGTGCTCGACCATCTGCAGGACGCCTATAACAAGGCGGTCGAGTTCTGTTTTCGCTGGCCAAAGGCCACCTTGCTCGCCGGAGTGCTCTCCATTGCACTGGCTATGTTCCTGGGTACGAGGGCAAAGCAGGAGCTTTTTCCGATGGCGGAGCGTAACCAGTTCAATTTGGAGCTGTGGATGCAAAACGGGACTGATATCCATGAGACGGACCGCGCGGTGAAGAAGGTAGAGGAGGCGATCAGGGATGATAAACGTATTGTAACGACGGCCAGTTTTGTCGGGACGAGCTCACCCCGTTTCCACTCCAACTATGCGCCGGAGATACCGCGGGAGAATTATGCGCAGATCTTCATCAACACCGTGAGCGAAAAGGCTACGGAAGAGATGGTAAAGGAATACCTGGTTAAGTTCAACAATTTCCTGCCGAATGGCTATGTGCGCATCAGACAGCTGTCACTGAAAGAATCGCCGGCGCAGGTGGAAGTGCGGATCATCGGCGACGATCTCAACGATCAGAAACGGGTGGCCGGCGAGGTAGAAGACATTTTGGAGAAGACCAGGGGAGCCAATTGGATCCGCACTGACTACCAGGACGACTACTTCGGGATCAAGGCGGTTACCAGGGAAGATGTGGCGACGAGACTGGGCGTGACGAACAACATTATCACCCAGACCCTGGGCGCCGAGATCAAGGGATATCCTGTGTCGACACTCTGGGAGGGGGATAAGCCGGTAGACATCGTCCTGCGGCTGGAGCCGGAGAATCGCAGCGACATCAATGACCTGGAGAAGCTGTACGTCACGAGCCGGTACAACACCAAGATCCCGTTGCGGGAGGTGGTGGATCTCAAACCGTCCTGGCACACTGGGGTCATTGCCCACCGGAATGGGCTGCGTACCCTCACGGTGCGGTCGGAAGCGCAGCTGGGAATCAAGGCATCTGCGATCATGGGGGACATCAGGCCACAGATCGCCCGGCTGAAATTGCCGGAGGGTATTTCGATCGCCTATGGAGGTGAGGAAGAGTCCACGCAAGAAAGCACTCCCCCAATGGCGAAATCGCTGATGATAAGCCTGGTGCTGATCTTTCTGACGCTGCTGTTCCAATTCAAGAATATCGGGAAGGTGTTGATCGTGCTGGCCACCTTTCCGCTGAGCCTGCTAGGGGCGATGCTGGGATTGATCATCACCGGAAATCCCTTTGGCTTTACGGCTTTCATGGGCATCATCAGCCTCATGGGCATCGTGGTACGTAATGGGATCATCCTGGTAGACTATGCCGACGAGCTGGTGCTGGAGCATAATTACACGGTGAAGGCCGCTGCCCTGGCCTCGGCCAAGCGGCGGATGCGGCCGATCTTTCTCACCTCTTCCGCCGCAGCAATAGGTGTCGTCCCCATGATACTGGGCAAATCTCCCCTGTGGGCGCCGTTGGGGAGTGTACTGGCGGTAGGATTATTGGTATCGATGGTGATGACGCTCTTCGTCGTGCCCGTGTTATATTACAAATTCATCAAACCGCATAAGGTTGCAGAGGTAGCCGGGCAGCCGGCGGCTGGAGAGCATATCCAGTATAAACCCTCGCATATTTTGGTCATATTGCTGTCATTGGCCGCCGTCTTGGGCGGCCACGGAGCCCAGGCACAACAGACATTGACACTCGACCATTGTCTGCAGCTGGCGAAGGCGCGAAACAATAATTTGAAGATTGCGCAGGAAAATCTCGAAGCGGCCCGGGCGGTGAAGCGGCAGCAGGACGCAGGAGGCAAGCCAACGGTTGACGGGACGGTCACAGGGTTCTATTTCGGCAAGCCGCTGAATTCCGTGCTGCCAGAATATGGTATTAGCCCCGGCGTGAGCATCTCCCAGCCCATTTATTCGGGTGGGAAGGTGAAGCTCGGCAAGGCCTCCGCGGCAATGGGTGTGGAGATCCAGGAAGAACAAAAGGTGCTGACGGAGTCCGATGTGGTATTCAATACGGAAAAGGCCTACTGGCAGGTGGTATCCGCCGCCGAGCAGATCAAGCTGGCCGAACAAAGCCAAAAGCAGCTGGCGGCCTTGTATACCGATCTGAACAATCAATACCAGGCCGGCGTCAGTTATAAGAACGATGTGCTACGCGTCAAGGTGCAGCAGAACTCGACGGAGCTGGACCTCACCCGGGCAAAGGATGGGTTAACTATCGCAAAGGAGAATCTGGCTCAGCTCGTGGGGCTGGGCGACAGTACTTCCTTTGTTGTTGCCGATTCAGTCACGGGGCAGTTCAGTATGGTCGCTGTGGGTGCGGAGGCACAGCAGGCGTTGACAAACCGGGCGGAGATCAGGATCCTGGAAAAGAGCGTGGAGTCGGATAAGATACAGGAAAGGATGCTCAAGGCCGACCGGCTTCCTTCGGTGAGCCTGGGGCTCAACGGTGTCACGGCATTTGGTAAGGAGGGCATCCATCCGGGCAGCAACAGCAATTTCCTGGCAACTTATTACGGCATGTTGAATGTGAGCATCCCCATCTTCGACTGGGGGAAAAGGAAAAACAAGGTACAGGAGCAGCAGCACCGGATCGCGGCGCGGAGCTTCGAGCTCAAAGAGCGGACGGAGCAGATATCGATCGAAGTGCAGCAGGCCTATTTACAGGTAAACCAGAGTGTTAAACATATTGAGTTATCCGGCGCATCCTTGCAACAGGCAGATGAGAATCTAAGATTGAGCAATGATCGGCTGAAGGCAGGAACTATCACGGGCAAGGATGTGCTGGAGGCTCAAACTATCTGGCAACAGGCATACAGCAATTTGATCGACGCAAAGGTCGAGTATAAGGTGAATGAAGCGAATCTACGGCGGGTTTTGGGCAAAGGGAGGTAGTCGTGACAAATGAAAAGGCCATCTTTTAGCGAGATGGCCTTCAATTTTTGGGGTTACATGTGACAAAGCAGACGGAGGATTTGGGGCAGAAGCCGATGAGACAAGGTATAACGATACCACACGCAGATACTTTTCACTGAGATAGAGAATGACACTAGATTTGATTTAACGCAACCAATGGAATTAGTTAAGGATGATATAAAAACATCCCCCAATATTTTGTTGCGGATACTGCGTATATCGCCAAAAATATTACATAGCGTATCCAATCCCAGCGGCCCGACGCTGATCCGCTGCCTTTCCCCATTGGAGATAATACCACGTTTTTTTGCCCTTCCGGGATAGCTTCGTGGTGACGCAAATCTGACTCATTTTTTGCCCGTTTCGTGCTCATTTCTGTTCGCCATCTGTGCGCCAAAACAGGCGGCGTAAAGCGGAAAAAAGCGGCAAAAAACGGACGAGCGGAAAATAAAAAAGCCTTGCAATTGTTTGATTTGCAAGGCTCTAACAAAAAATACCAGTGCGCGGGATGAGATTCTTATCTCGCTGAACTATAATTACTTATAAACAAAATGTGTCAAATTTGCGGCGGAAAAAGAACGAACACATTGATTGTGTGCTATTTGTACGCTTTTTCTTGCTTCTTTTCACTTTCAATATCATTGCAAAGATACGTACGAGCATACAAAATACTTACTCGGTTCCTCTATTCTATGCAATGGGAAGTTTGTTAGTTATATCTAATAAAATGACATAGAAAGCCATTTTCATCATTTATGTCTAATACAGCAATGCCAACATGCTTTCCGGAGAACTGGCCACTCATCTGGCGGGCCGGTACCTGGAATTTCCTATTCATAGTTTATCCTATAACGAATTCCTCCAGTTTCATCAGTTGCCGGATTCTAACGCGACTCTCCAAAAATACATGCGGATTGGTGGAATGCCTTACCTGATTCACCTCAATGGCGATGAACAACTCAGTTTTGAATACCTTCAGAATTTATATTCTACCATCCTGCTGAAAGATGTAATTGCGCGTAGGCAAGTGCGCAACATTGACTTTATGGAGCGACTGGTCGGGTATATAGCAGATAATGTCGGTAGTTTATTCTCGTCTTCAAATATCGCCAAGTACCTGAAGTCGCAGCGGCAGCAGGTACCTACTCAGCTTGTGATTGACTACAGTTTAGCACTCACACAAGCTTATTTTATTCATAAGGTTCCGCGTATTGATATTCAAGGACTGAAAATCTTCGAAATCGGGGAGAAATATTATTTTGAGGATCTGGGGATTCGCAATGCCATTAGGGGGATCAATCCACTGGCCGAGATACAAAAATGGATGGAGAATCTGGTCTACATGCAGTTGATCCGGGAGGGGTTTAAAGTCTACGTAGGTAAAACAGATCAGCTGGAGATTGATTTTGTTGGGCAGCGCCAACAGGAGCGAATTTATGTACAGGTCTGTTTCAGACTAGAAGGAGAAAATACTCGACAAAGGGAGGTGGCCAGCTTACAGAAAACAGGCGACAATTTTCCGAAATATATTGTCACCTTGGATGATTACGGGCTGGGTATTAGTGCAGAAGGGATAGTCGTGGTGCATTTACGTAACTTCCTGTTAAGAGGGCTGTAAGACTCTTTTGTAAGATCGTCGGGACGGTTATTGATACCCTGGCGATCGTGTTATAAAAGGGCAAAGGCCCGGACCACTTTTTCATCGAGGCGATATTATAGACTACCAGTTCCACCATGTCCTGCGACAGATCATTCCAGCCGCCTTCCTCTTGCCGGATTGCTTCACATGCGTCGCACCAGGCCTGAAGATCGTTGTCCTCCCCCAGTCCCATCCCGCCGTGGGTTTCAAAGGCTTCTTCAAATCCCGCATTGGACGTGTTTTTCTTTGATCTTCCGGGCGCTTTCGATGTCAACCAGTTCCGTTATGATTAAAAAAATCTTTAGTTGGCCAGACACGGGCCGGTAAACACCGATTGCATCCACTCCTCTCGAATGCCCTGAACAGGAAGGATTTTTCTTTGACCTTGTCAAGGGTACTAAGCTAACAATGGCGTAAATTGATACATTAATTTTTGTTAACTTTACTTAATATTTTATTGACTTAAGAAGCGGAATTTATGCTGTCAGGTGCGAAGTTTTCCCGAGTTAAACTTGGTGTGATGCGTTTTCTTATTTGGGTAGTTTTACTGTTACAATCGCTTTTTATTTTTGCTCAAAATGAGCATTATTATAATTTTTCCAAATTAGATACTTATACCGGACTATCAAATAACCAGGTGAATGCTATACTAAAAGACCAGGACGGTTTTTTATGGTTTGGCACCTTGTCTGGTCTCAACCGCTATGATGGTTATTCTTACAGGGTATTTCGTAAAAATTACAATGACAGCGCTTCGCTGCCTGATAACAGTATTCTGTCTCTCTATGAGCTTCCCGGTGGAAAGATGTGGGTATCGACAACGGGGGGAGCCTGTATTTATAATTCGTCTACAGAAAAATTCGATCCGGATAATAATGGTTATTTGCAATCTCTCGGTCTGCCTTCCGGTTCGGTCAGCAATATCGTAAAAGGAAACGCTGGCCGATATTGGTTTCTTTACAACAATCTTGAGCTATACTCCTATTCAGATACAGATAAAAAAGCAACATCTTTAAGGCAGAAGCTCAATGTCAACAGTTTGGGTAGAATTAGTTCTATTAATGAAACCAAAGATGGGAAATTATGGCTCGTGTCTCAGAATGGATTTTTACAGGAGTATGATATGAATTCAAATAAGATCATTTTCTCCGGTACCGTGATCCAACATCTGAACCAGGAAAATAAACCATTTAACCTTTTTGCAGATACTGATGGCGATATCTGGCTATGGGCCTTCAATAGTGGGGTTTTTCTTTTTCATCCGGAGGATCATTCGATCAGACAGTTTAATGAAAATTCATTTCCATCAAGGCTGAATTCAAACCTGGTGAGGCAGATTGTTCAGGATAACAAGGGCTTGATTTGGGTGGCAACGGATCATGGCGGTGTAAACCTGATTGATAAAAAAAACAACTTCAATGTCAGTTATCTTCTCAATGACCCCCAGGATCCCCGGAGCCCCGGCCAGAACAGTATAAGGACAATGTATAAGGATAATGATGGCATTATCTGGCTGGGTTCTGCTAAGCAGGGCATTAGTTATCTAAATAGTAACATTGTACTTTTCCCGCTTTATCGCCACCTGGAATCAAATATAATGAGCCTTCCATACGACGACGTCAACCGGTTTGTTGAAGATAAATCTGGTAATCTCTGGATTGGGACCAATGGCGGCGGGTTGATTTTTTTTGACAGGAAGCTACATACATTTAAACAATACTTGCACGATCCAAACAATAAAAACAGCCTGAGCAATAATGTAATTAAAAGCATGTGTATCGATCATGAGAATGTTCTCTGGATAGGGACATACTTTGGCGGTCTCAACAGTTTCGATGGAAAAAAGTTCAACCACTACGGGCATAGTGATAATGATTCTTCCAGTTTGGCTAACGACAATGTCTGGGAAATATTTGAAGACACGGAACAGCATCTGTGGATTGGCACATTAGGTGGCGGATTAGATATTTTAAACAGGGAGACGAATCGCTTTGAGCATATCCGGTATAAGGGCGCACTACCAGACCTTGGACCTTTCAACTATATTTCAGCTATTTTGCAGGATAAGAAAGGAAACCTATGGGTTGGGTCTACCGGTGGTATTGCAGTCTTTGAAAAGGGCAAAACAACCCAGGATTTTTATCAGCAGTCACATGATAAAGGCCATTTAAGTAATAATAATATTCTCTGTTTTCTGGAAGACAGTAAAGGTAGAATTTGGGCGGGTACCCGGGAAGGCTTGAATTTGTTTGATGAAAAGACAAAACAATTTCAAATTTTTACTACATCCGATGGCCTACCAGATAATATGATATTGAATATTCTTGAAGATAACCATCAGACGCTTTGGATTTCCACCCCTAACGGGCTTTGTAATGCCATTCCAAAACAAGGCAAAGCCGGCCTTGGTTTTTCTATCATTAGTTATGATGATGCCAACAATCTGCAGAACCGGGAATTCGCGGATAACGCCGCACTCAAAACCCGGGCTGGCGAACTGGTCTTCGGCGGCCCTTCCGGTTTTAATATTATTAATCCTGATAAAATTCAACCACCTGTTTATCGCCCTAAAATTGTTTTAACTGGTTTGCAGATATTAAGTAAAAGCGTAGCACCCGGGGAGTTGATCAATAACCGTGTGCTGCTTCAACAGTCATTATCAAGGCTTCAAAGCATTGGATTAAAATATAAGGAAAATGTTTTCACCATTGAGTTTGCTTCGCTTGGTTTTGGCCATAGCATCCAGGATAAATATGCATACATCCTGGAGGGATTCAATACAGGTTGGTTGTATGCCGATGGCAACCTGAGAAGAGCTACGTACACAAACCTTGGCCCCGGCCATTACACGTTTAAAGTAAAGGTTTTAAACAGGGATGGTGTCTGGAGCGACGAAAAGACTTTGCAGATCGATATTGAGCCACCATTTTGGCGAACCAATATTGCATATATTATTTATGCGTTGCTCTTAGCTGGATTGCTTTTGCTTGCCCGGCGCATTACACTAGACAGAATTCACATGCGCTACGAAGTGCAACTTCAGCGCAACGAAGCAGAAAGAGCTCATTCACTGGAACAGTTAAAGACGAAATTTTTTACGAATGTAAGTCATGAGTTTCGTACGCCTTTAACCCTGGTCATTTCTCCATTAGACAGGCTCATTAAGCAAAGCACAGACGAAGAACAGAAAAAGCAATTGAATCTGGTACAACGTAATGCCAAACGTTTATTAAGCCTGGTAAATCAATTACTCGATTTCAGGAAGCTGGAAGTGCAGGAAATGAAATTGCATCCCGCCATTGGTGACATTATTGGGTTTAGTAAAGACATCTGTCACTCCTTTATGGATATTGCCGAAAAGAAGAATATACGGTTTTCATTCTCGTCTGATATTGACAGCCTTGAAATTTATTTTGATAAGGATAAGATTGAAAAGATTTTATTTAACCTGCTTTCCAATGCATTTAAATATACACATGACAATGGAACGGTGAGCGTCAACCTGGCCTATAATCCCCCTGCAAATAATGAGGACGAAGGCACCCTGGCCATCGAAATAAAAGATACAGGTATTGGAATTCCTGCCGGTATGCAGGAAAGAATTTTTGAACGATTTTTTCAAACAGATGTCCCTCAAAGCATGGTGAACCAGGGAAGCGGTATTGGCCTTGCCATTACAAAAGAGTTTGTCAGGTTGCATAAGGGTATCATTACCGTAAAAAGTGAACCGGAGCAGGGAACTAGCTTTACAGTTTTACTTCCGGCAAAAAGGATTTATGACCCTTCGGCACGCACTGCCGTCAGCCTGGCGCCGGCAGAAGAGGAGGAAGTGGAGCAAATAATACCTGCGGAAACTCAAAAAAGCGGCAGAAAAAAAACAATATTGGTGGTGGAAGACAATGAAGATATCCGCTTTTATTTAAAAGATAACCTGAAAGGGGGGTATAAAGTAGAAGAAGCAACCAACGGAAAAGAAGGCTGGGAAAAAGTAAAACAGTTGTATCCCGACCTGGTGGTAAGCGACATTATGATGCCTTTGATGGATGGAGTTGAACTGGCCCGGAAAATTAAAACCGAAACGCAAACGGCGCATATTCCCGTCATTCTGCTTACAGCAATGGGAAGTGAGGAAAAACAATTAGAGGGTTTGAAAGTGGGTGTGAACGACTATATCACCAAACCCTTCACCTTTGAAATCCTGGCATCACGCATCCGGAATCTGCTGTCCCAGCAGGAATTATTGCAAAAAAGGTTTCAAAAACAAATTGAAGTCAATCCCGCAGAGGTAACTATAACCCCGGTTGACGAAATATTCCTGAAACAGGCCCTGGAGATTGTCGAAAAAAACATGGATAACGAAGGGTTTTCAGTAGAAGATTTCAGTCGTGACATGTATATGAACCGTGCCACTTTATATAGAAAAATAATGTCCCTGACCGGCAAGGCGCCGGCAGATTTTATTCGTTTAGTCCGGTTGAAAAGGGGGGCACAGTTGCTGGCGAAAAGCGGCAGGTCGATTGCTGAAATTGCATACGAAGTAGGTTTCAGGGACCCTAAATACTTCTCGAGGGCTTTTAAAGAAGAATTCGGGGTGCAGCCTTCGAAATATGTGGCAATTAAAAAGGACAACGACGTTTAAGGTCTCTTAGCAGATAGCACCCGGGTTATGAGATGGGGGTGCCAAAATGGCACATGTCCGTTTTAAGCGTTATTGCAAAGTCTCCTTTGGAAAAATGCGGCTAAACAAAAGGGCAAATGCCCTTTAATGCTTTTGCTTCTTCTAGCCTGCACTGAAAATCACTCATTTGCACCGTGCATACCCCTAATCTGCACCCTCTGTCCTCCTGGCTCAGGCATATCAGATGTAGTTTTACAGCACTTATTTAAACGAAAGATTGCTGTATATGAAGAGAAATCTGCTATTGCTTGGCCTCCTCTGTGCGTTTACTTTTACTGACTTATTGGCTGAGCCTCCATCATACATCCGTACAAAAGACGGGATCATTGTTTTTACGGACCCGGTTTTTACAGGCACTTCCAGGGCCGTCAGACTGGAAGTAATGGCCGAAAACATAATAAGGGTGACTGCTGCTCCCGGAAAAGAAATAGCGCCCACCCAAAGCCTTGTTACTGTTTACACCCAAAGACCGGATCTTTCCTGGGATGTCCTTCCTTCTAAAGATAGCCTTACACTCATTACAAAAATATTGACGGCTGTTGTGGACCTGAAAACAGGAGCCGTTACTTTCCGCGACAAAAGCGGTAATAAAATATTGACTGAAAAACCAAACGGCGGACGAAGTTTTCAACCTGCCGTATTTGAGGGGAAACGCTGCTATAGCCTTGCCCAGACATTTCAGGGAACAGCCGGTGATGCATGGTATGGTTTGGGCCAGCATCAGGACGGCATCCTGAACTATAGGGGCCAACAGGTTACCTTCTTCCAGAACAATACAGAAGTGGCCATCCCCTTTTTAATTTCCAGCAACAACTATGGCATTCTGTGGGATAATTATTCCCTGACCACGGCCGGAGATGTGAGGCCGCTCCATCCGCTTGGCGACATGCAGCTTTTTTCAAAAAAGGGCGAGCCGGGATGGCTCACGGCTTCTTATGCCAATGACAAGCACAAGCCACAGGAAACAGTTGTTGAAAGAGCGGAAGAATCTATTAATATGGAGTTCCTGGGAGATTCAAAGAGGCAACTTCCCGCCGCATTTAATCCTGCCACAGGCCTGGTAACCTGGGAAGGTAGCCTGGCAAGTGGTCTTCCAGGCCTTCATCAATTCAGGTTCACCTTCGGTGGCTCATTGAAAGTCTGGCTCAACGGAAAATTGGTGCTGGATCACTGGCGTAAAGCATGGAACCCTGCGCCTACGTTGATCCCTTTCCATGTCCGCAAAGGGGAAATAATACCCGTCAAAATTGAATGGACCCCTGAGGGAGGAGAGTCCTACCTCTCCTTAAAATGGCAGGAGCCATTAACCGAAGAGGAGCAAAACTGTTTTAGTTTTTCTTCTGAAGCGGGTCAGCAAATTGATTATCATTTCATTTATGGCAACAACATGGATGAGGTGATCTCCGGTTATCGGTCCCTTACCGGTAAGGCGCCCATTGTACCCAAATGGGCATTGGGATTCTGGCAAAGCCGGGAGAGATATAAAACACAGGCTGAGATCCTTGCCACCGTGGAGGAGTTCCGTAAAAGAAAAATTCCGATCGATAATATTGTTTTAGACTGGAGCTACTGGCGCGAAACCGAATGGGGCAGCCAGGACTTTGACGAAACACGTTTCCCATCTCCTGACAGCATGATTGATGTGTTGCACAAAAAATACAATACGCAGATCATGATCTCTGTATGGCCAAAATTTTATGAGGGCATTTCAACTTACAATGAGTTTGATAAAAAAGGGTGGCTGTATAAAAAGAATATAGCAGATGGTCAGAGAGATTGGATAGGCCAGGGTTATGTCTCCACTTTTTATGATGCCTTTAATGAAGATGCCAGGAAAGGTTTTTGGAACCTGATCAATAAAAAAATATACAGCAAAGGAATAGATGCCTGGTGGATGGATGCAAGTGAGCCGGATATCCTCTCCAACGTTGATGCTAAAAAAAGAAAATTGCAAATGTCGCCAACTGCATTAGGTAGCGCCGCGGAATATTTAAATGCCTACCCGCTGCAAAACGCAAAAGGAATTTATGAGGGCCAACGGTCAACCGACCCAAATAAAAGAGTGTTTTTATTAACGCGATCTGGTTTTGCGGGTTCGCAACGTTATGCCGCAGCGATTTGGAGCGGCGACATCGGAAGCACCTGGCGTGATATGAAAAACCAGATCGCCGCAGGGGTTAATTTTTCCATGTCGGGCCTCCCTTACTGGACAATGGATATCGGCGGATTTGTTGTGCCTGAGAAATTTGAAAAACCAACTGCGGAAAATTTGGAAGAATGGAGAGAGTTAAATACACGCTGGTACCAGTTTGGCGCATTAGTTCCTTTGTTCCGGGCGCATGGGCAATTCCCTTATCGGGAGATATTCAACATTGCGCCTGATGATCACGCTGCTTACAAAAGTATCCTTTACTATAATAAACTCAGATACCGGTTGATACCTTATATCTATTCACTGGCCGGTGCAGCGTATCATGATAATTATACCATCATGCGGGGGTTAGCGATGGACTTTGCAAAAGATACAGCAGTATTAAATATCGACGACCAGTATATGTTCGGCTCTTCGTTACTGATCAATCCGGTTTGTGAATTTAAACAACAGCACCGGCAATTATATTTGCCAAAATGTGCAGGATGGTACGATCTCTATTCGGGTAAATGGTTTGCAGGCGGGCAAAAAATTGTTGCCGACGCGCCTTACGAACGGATGCCTGTTTTTGTAAAGGCAGGTTCCATCATTCCTTTCGGACCGGAACTGCAATACACTTCAGAAAAAACCGATGACACTATTATACTCAACATTTACACCGGTGCAGATGCTTCCTTCAATTTGTATGAAGATGAAGGAACGAATTACAATTATGAAAAAGGAGCAAGCACTGTTATCCCGATAAAATACACGGAAGCAACAAAGACAATTACTGTTGATGATCGCAAAGGATCGTTCAATGGGATGCTATCAAAGAGAGTATTTCGCATCAATATCATCACACCTAAACAGGCGAAAAGCCTTTACTTTAATGCAACCACTGACAAGGAAATGCTCTATGAAGGAAAAAAAATAGCAATGAAAATTTAGTCAAATTAAACATTTAAAAAATGCAACCAACCAAAACGATTCGCTTGCGATTATTGCTGCTGTGGAGTACAGGATTGCTGTTCCTGGCAGGCAACAACGCATTTGCCCAAACAACAAAAATTAGTGGTAAAATTATCAATGAGCGGACATCTGCTCCCACTCCCTCAGCAACTATTACCATAAAAAACTCGGGCCGCTCCACCGCTGCTGATGAAGCAGGAAGATTCACCATTGATGCTTCTGCCGGCGATGTGCTGGTGATCACTATGGTAGGGTACCTGAAAAAAGAAGTAGTGGTCGGTAAAAACAACGTCATCCTTCAGATCAAACTGGCTGAAACCAATTCGCGGCTGGACGATGTAGTAGTAATTGGTTATGGAAGAGCAAAACGAAAGGACCTTACTGGCAGTATATCTTCTATTTCCGGCGAAGATCTCCGAAAATCTCAACCAACTACTTTTGACCAGGCCCTGCAGGGTAAAGTTGCAGGGGTTGTGGTGCAACAGATCTCGGGTCAGCCAGGTGGCGGCGTATCTATTCAAATACGTGGTGTGTCGTCAATAACCGGCGTTAATTCGCCATTGTATGTAATAGACGGGGTTATTATTCCTCCGGTCGGCGATCCCGGTACTGGTTCAAACCCATTAAATTCTATCAATCCTAATGAAATTGAATCGGTAGATATATTGAAGGATGCTTCGGCAACAGCCATATACGGTTCGCAGGCAACCAATGGTGTAGTTGTTATCACTACAAAAAGGGGTAAAGCCGGGCCGCCGCTGATAGCTTATGATTTCTATGGCGGTTTTCAGGAAATATCGAAGCGGATGCCTGCGGTGAATTTGCCGGAGTTTGCCTCTATCATTAACGACCGGTCTGTTGCCTGGGGCTTTGATTTCAGGCCCCAATTTGCCAATCCCAAATATTTAGGCCCTGGTACCGACTGGCAAAGCGCATTATTCCGGAGAGCGCCCGAAATGAGTCACGAAATTACTGTAAGCGGTGCAGACGACAAAACCAACTATTTACTGGCAGCCGGGTATTTTGACCAGAAAGGGATAGCCCTTGGCTCTGAATTTAAAAGAACCTCGGTACGGCTGAATCTGGAAAATAAAACAACTAAATGGCTAAAAATAGGGACGCACCTTCAGTTGACGCATATTGATGAAAATGTAGCTGCGACCGGTCAAAGTGTAATCAATACCGCGCTAAGCGTTACCCCTGATATTGCGGTAATAAACCAAGACGGCTCCTATGGTGGTCAAACCGACCCCAACGGTTGGGTACCAGCTTTTCCCAACCCGGTGGCATTAGCAAAACTTGTCAAAGACCAAAGAAGGAGGAATCAAGTATTCGGCGATTTATATGCCGAAATACAGTTTACAGGAGAACTGTCGCTGCGGAGTGAGGTATCTGGTAACTTCGATTTTAGTACAGAAGATAGGTTTTCACCAACTTTTAAATTTGGTAAAAATAACGTCAGCCTAAACAATGGTTCCACTAATTCCTACCAATGGTTTTATACGGTAGAGCGCAACTTTTTAAATTACTATCATAATTTCAAAACTGTTCATATCGATGCTACAGCAGGGCACGAAGCGCAGCAGGGCACTTTCGAAAATGTTGGCGCCTACCGAAGGAATTTTGCTTCAGACAATGTGCAGGCGATTAATGCCGGTGATTATACCACGGCCACAAACTTCGGCGATAATTCACAATCGAACCCTACCGGCGGCTCTGCGCAGGAATCCTGGTTCGGCCGTTTCAATGTTTCCTTGCATGACAGATACTCGCTAACAGGCAACATACGGAATGATGGTTCTTCAAATTTTCCAGATGGTCATCGTTGGGTTACTACCTATTCGGGTGGGTTTGCCTGGAAAATTAATAACGAGGCATTTTTGAAAGATGTGAAGGGTGTTAATGAATTGAAACTAAGGCTTGGTTATGGGGTAACTAACAACCAGAACATACAGGGCAATACCTTTGTAACCCAACTTAACACGGTTGCAAGTAGCTTATCAGGTACAGCACAGTCTCAAAACAATTTGGCAAATCCGGACGTGAGGTGGGAAAAAACCGATTATTATAATGCAGGGATTGACGGAACATTTTTTAATGGGCGCATAAGTGTTACACTTGATGTTTACGACCGCGAAGTACACGGCCTTTTATTACAGGTGCCGCTTCCGGAATACTCTGGTACTGTAGCGGGTTGGGGGCCGGGGGCCATGCAAGCGCCTTATGCCAATGTCGGCTCGCTAAGCAACAAAGGGGTCGACTTCCAGATCAACTCTACAAATATTAATTCCAAAAATTTTAGTTGGAAATCCGCTTTTACCCTATCGCGGAACGTTAACAAAGTGATCAGTTTAGGCGCTGGTGGAGAACAGGCTAACTTAAGCGAGAAAACTTATCTTCCAATGGTTAACGACATCATTGAAAAAACAGTGGTGGGCCAGCCCATTGGAGAATTTTATGGCTATGTATATGATGGAATTTTTTCAAAGCCAAGTGATTTTCTAACACATGCCCGGCCTGCTGACGCGGCCGGCAATCCTTATCCTGTTTCTGCGGCAGGAGGTGGTATCTGGTACGGCGACCGTATGTTTAAAGACTTGAATGGCGATGGTATTATCGACTCAAGGGACGAAACCTTTTTGGGCTCGCCACTCCCAAAATTCCAGTACGGTATCAACAATACATTTACCTACAAAAATTTCGATTTGAATATTTTCTTCAGCGGCAGCTATGGCAACAAGGTATTCAATCAAATGGCTATACCGGAAGAAGATCCGCAAAATGGTGGCACTTATTTTAAATCGGTATTAAACTATGCGAAATTGGCTTTAGTTGATCCCAAAGGCTCTGCATCCGATGTTAACAATGTATATGTTACCAACCCGAATACAACGATTATAGGTTTGAGAAATGATAATACCAACGGTAATTTCCGTCCTAATAGTTTGATGTTTGAGGATGCTTCATTCCTGCGTTGCAAAAATATCACCTTAGGGTACAAGTTTTCAGACAAACTTTTATCAAAAATATCCGTGCATTCGGTTAGGGTATTTGCTACTGTAGCCAACGCCTTTGTAATTACAAAATATAAGGGCATGGATCCTGAGATAGGCTCGTGGAACCCGCTTCAGGCAGGTTGGGACGGCGGTTATTACCCGCAGCCAAGGGTAGTTACCATGGGGGCAAACATAACCTTAAAATAATAACAATTATCGATTTAAAATATATGTTTATGAGATCAATTCACAAAATTATAACCATCCTGTTATTTGCAGCAGCAATTGCCGGATGTAAAAAGAGTTTTCTGGACCGTCCGTCTAACTCGCAGATCAGTTCTACTAATTTTTACAAAAGCACTTCCGATTTACGGCTAGCTACGGCAAGCCTCTACGGCGGTCAAACCTGGTGGCAATTTAGCAATGAGGCCTGGATACAACTTGGCGACGTATTGGCCGGTAACGCCAGTTTTCCGTATAATGGTGATTTAATACAGCTTTTTACACGTACCGTTACCAGCTCAAATAATCTTATGACCAATGGCTGGGTTGGCTTGTACAATACTGTAGGGCAATGTAATGGCGTTATTAATGCTATACAGCAACAGGCGTCTTCGTCCATTTCGGAAAAAGACAAAAATGCGGCTATAGCCGAGGCAAAGTTTATTCGCGCCGTAGCTTATTATTACCTGGCGGTTTATTTTGGAGACGTGCCAATTATCGAAGATAACAGCAAACTGATAAAAAATCCGCTGCTTAACCGCAATATTGTTTCGGATGTCTATAAATTCGTCGCCAACGACCTGACTTATGCAGCAAATAATCTTCCAAAAACGGATGCCAAAGGCCGGGTAACTACCTGGTCGGCTCAGGGAATGCTGGGCAAGGTGTATTTAACGATGGCAGGTTTAGGCCAAAGTGGCGGGCAGCGCGACCAGCAATTGCTTGACAGTGCCATAAAGTATGCGGGCAACGTATGTAACAATAGCGGGTTACAGCTTTTTGGGCAGAATGATCCGAACCATCAAGGTTATTATGACTATTTCAGGCCGGTTAACAACGATAACCCTGAATCATTATTTTCTTTGCAATGGGTTGGGGGCACGGGTTATGGAAATGGTAACGCCATACAACTCTTGTTTTCGCCAAATTCAATCCTCACCCCTCAACAGCAAGGCGGATGGGAGCCCCTGCAGCCAACCTACGATTTATACCTGGATTATTCGCATAAAGATTCCATACGCCGCAAAGCTACTTTTATGCTCACTGGGGATCATTATCCGGAATTAGATCAAATCGATGGTGGTTATATCGCAACCCAGCCGGGCTTGAAGAAACACGTCATTGGCACCGAAAAAGATAACAATTCGCCATCAATGGATGCCTGGTCAGATATTGAACACAATACAATTCTTAGGTTGGCCGATGTGTACCTGGTGTATGCCGAGGCGCTTCTTGGGAATAATGCCACTATCGCCAGTGGGGATGCCATTATATATTTTAACCTGGTGCGGGCAAGGGCAGGTGTAGATCCTGTTCTTTCGCTGGACGCCACAACACTGCGTAAAGAAAGAAGAATTGAACTTGCTTATGAAGGGGCATACTGGCCAGACCTGGTTAGGTATTCTTATTATGATCCGGTTAATGCCGTGCAGTTCGTTAATAGTGCGGATGTTAATCATGCCCGTATTTCGTTTACTTATGATCCTAATACCGAAATTGCTTCAAGGGATTCTATTTCGCCACCAATTACGCTTCCGGCAACCATAAGTTCATTTAAGCTGCCAATTCCGGCATCTGAGATGACCAGCGACCCTAAATTGCTGAATCCACCGGTACCTTATTATTAATTATTAGCATTAAAAATATATTAACATGAAAAAACATTTAGACATCCGCTGGTATTTATTGCCGCTATTGCTGATGGCTTTATTGCCGGCTTGTAAAAAAAACAATGGGGATTTTTCTAACCCACCGGTAATTACAGGCGTTAGGAGTTATGTTGCTTCACCAAACGACACTGTTTTGACCAGTGCCGTTCCAAACGGTCAATGGGTGGTGATAACCGGGCAGAATTTAAAAAGTACAACCCGGATAGAATTTGACGGTGTGCCCGCAACTTTAAATCCTGTATTATTTGCGGATAAGAGCGCTGTTGTGCAAATTCCCCAGATAACGTTTTCAACTGTTGACACCAGCAAGCTTTATACCGTAAAGGTTACAACAACAGGGGGTTCAACAACCTTTTCTTTTAAACTGGGTCCGCCGGCACCTGCTATTTGGGGCATTTCGGATGTATTTGCCAACCCGGGCGATTCGGTTTATCTTTTTGGTGCGAATTTACTATTTGTAAATAGCTTTACGTATGGAGGACTCCCCGTTCCACACTTTACTACGACCATGTATGGAGACTCTCTTGGCTTTGTGATGCCGGGTGGAACACAAAGCAGCAAGCTGGTAGTGGTAACTACTAAAGCTGGTACGGCTATAGATACAATTACCGCGAAGCCCATCATTTACGGCATTTCCTACGTTAATCCCAAACTTGGTGATTCGGTTTATGTTTATGGTGCTTACCTTAAGACTGTCTCGTCACTTTCTTTTGGCGGTGCTACTATTACTAATTTCACCGAAGGTCCACATGGTGCTTATGTGACATTTGTGGCTCCAGATGAGAACAGCTACTCAAGTGGACCAGTGACCATTGTTACCAGTTATGGAACGACTTCTACTGTTAATAAAGTAAATACTCAAAATAACGATAAAGTAGGTCTTTTAGGAGATTTTGAGTGGGGTGATAATTTTGGTTTTGGCTGGGGTCAATTTGAACATTTAACTGGGGAGTGGGAATATCCCCAATTTAATGGTCCGATGGGAAAAGATCATAGTCAGATGATGGTTATTGATTGTCCTAAAGATAATCCTGTTTTAGCTGCCGGTGCTACGCAGAACATCCCATTGGGTAATTCTAATACGGGTAATCACTGGGTACCTGCGGCAAATATTTCAGATCCTCCTGCAAACTGGGCTTTTCAATTTGACATAAGTGTGGCTAAGCCATGGATAGGAGGTACTCTTCTTATTAAAACTCGATTTGCAGGTGACACTTATGTTGCGCGTTACGAGCCATGGAAAAATAGTAATGCTGGTTTTGAAACGAGAGGTTGGGAAACCGTAATTATTCCTTTATCTGCGTTCAAATCAACAGTTAACCAATTAGGGGATGGTGTATCAATTACTCAAATAAGCGATTTATTAGGGCCTACTGGTGCGGGTCCTTATGATATGTACCTTCAAAATTTCAGTAATTCGTCAATTGCAACTGGTTTTTATGTCGCTATTGACAATATTAGGTGTGTAGAAATTAAATAACCTACAGCCCCACAGCATAAGAAGTTGCTGTGGGGCTTTTTACCAATTGAAAGCATATATCATTACGCTTACCGAGGATAGTATGTAGCTAGGCTTTAAGCATAAAAGCAAGACTGAACTTGAACTTTATAACTACATTCCCAAGTAGTAAAAAGGTTCTAAGGCCGTTCTGAGCAGGCAGGGAGCACAGCGAATTATAATTTGAACGTTGATCGTCAATCGTAGCTTCCAGAGGGCAACAGTTTTATAACCATTAAGAATAACAAAAGATGAAGTATAATCAATTCTTTAAAATTTTAGTAGTAGCCATGTTGGCTATTACTTTCTCTTTATGCAAAAAGGGTGGTGTCGCAGCCGAGTTATCAGTTTCTCCAGGTGAAATTACTCTTCCAGCTGAGGGGGGGGCATCCGATATAACAATATCATCTAACGCGGCGTGGAGTGTCAATAACCCCCTTTCTTCGTGGTTGCAAATAGATACAACAAAGGGCAGCAGCGGCAGCGCCACAATTCAGATAACAACCTTAAGCGAAAACGGTACAGGGGCGAGCCGCTCAGGCTATTTAGATATAAGCTCATCAAACGGCCAGAACAGGCGGGTAAAGGTTACTCAACCGCCTACTCTCTACCCGTCTTATAACACAAGCCCTAAAGCACCCGATGAAACAGGAATGACCAGTACTGCCGTGCAACTGGCTGCAAAAATGGGAACGGGAATGGGAATGAATTTTGGCAATACCATGGACTCCCCGAACGACGGTGACTGGGTGTCTGGAAAAATTACTGACGCGCAGGTGAAATTTGTAAAACAATTAGGTTTCAATGCTGTACGGATTCCCTTAAACTGGGTTTGGACTCATTTAAGCGATCGGAGCAAGGCAACAATTGACCCTGTATGGCTTGCGCGGGTGAAACAAGTGGTTGGATATTGTGTGGCTAATGATGTGTATGTGATAATAAATGCTCACGCGGATCTTGGCTGGCTGGAAGATAATGTCAATGACATAAAGAAAGATTCCGTTAATGCGATGCAAAAGGCGATTTGGGAGCAGATTGCTACATCCCTGCGTGATTTTGATGAGCACCTTTTATTTGCCAGCACGAATGAACCTAAGGCTGATAATGCCGGGCAGATGGCCATACTCAATGGTTATCACGAAACATTCATCAATGCAGTTCGCTCTACCGGAGGCAGGAACAGTTACCGGGTGCTGGTTGTGCAGGGGCCCCACGCTGATCCTACTAAAACTACTGCTTTGATGACTACTCTTCCAGCAGACCAGATTCCTAACAAGTTGATACTCGAGGTGCACGACTATACGCCTTTTCAATTTACTCTAATGGATGTAGATGCAAGCTGGGGCAACATGGTTTACTACTGGGGGACTGGGAATCTTTCTACTATAGAGCCATCGCGCAATGCCCCTCCTGGAACAGACGAGAGTCAGATCACCACTGAGTTCCAAGGGATAAAACAGAATTTTGTGACAAAGGTATTCCCTGTGGTGCTGGGTGAATATGCAACAATGAGGAGAACCACGCCGCCTTTCACCCCTTTGGATACGTTGATGCACAACAGGTCTGTGGATTACTGGACAAAATTTGTGACCAAAACGGCTAAAACGGATGGTATCCTGCCATTTTTTTGGGAGGTAGGGCAAATGTTAGACAGGGCTAATAATGTGGTAAAGGACCAGCGCATGTATAATGCCCTTGTGGCTGGATATAAGTAAAATTAATGTTGGAGTAAAGCTTTTTCTGGAATAACGGTACTGTGAACAGATTAGACAGTACCGTTTTCCGGCGAGCTAAACTTTAAAAAATTTAGCTTGACGTATATGATTGGTATTGATTGCGAAAAAATAAATTAGACTAACAAAAATGGACAATATAGTAAATATGAGAAAGGGTCATGGTATATTTTTAGGCTTCCTTTTCGTGATCACATCGCTTTCTTTTTCCTGTAAGAAGAAACAGGTTGCGCCTCAATCTCAATCCCAATTCACTGTTTCTTCTGTGCAAGTTGTTTTTGAGTCGGAAGGAAGTAGTTCTGATGTTTCTGTCACTGCAAATGGTAATTGGACAGCGACATCCAATAGCTCATCAATATGGTTCACGATAAGTCAGTCATCGGGAGGCGCGGGCAATGTTACGCTTAAATTTATTGCGAGCGCTAACAACACCGGGGCTGGCCGCGAGGCGATAGTGACTATCAACGCTTCGAATGGTGATGCCAGGCAAATTCAAGTTTCACAGCCAGATAATCAAAATCTGGAAGCAAAATTCGCAAAAGTTTCGCCGAAACTTCTCACCAATAATGGGAATCCTTTATTAGATTTTATGTTTACGGCCGACCCAACAGCTACAGTGTACAATGGAAGAGTTTATGTGTATGCCACAAATGATCAGCAACAGTATGAGAAGGTAGGAAAGGGTGGAAAAAATAGTGCCGAGTCTATCCGTTCACTGGTCATGATGTCTTCGGATGATATGGTCAACTGGACTTATCATGGCCTCATAAATACAGCAGTACTGGCGCCATGGACTGCTTCGTCCTGGGCACCTTCCATTGAATCCAGAATGGAAGCAGATGGTAAAACGCATTTCTATATGTATTATTCCAATAATGCTTTTGGCTCAGCCGTGCTTACTTCCACTTCTCCCGTTGGCCCCTGGAAAGACCCATTAGGAAAGAACATAGTCGACCGCTCTGTCCCCGGTGTGGATGTCGATGTGCCATTCGATCCCGGAGTTGTAATTGACAACCAGGGTACAGGCTGGCTGGTTTTTGGAGGCGGAGCGGCAAAAACAGCCTATATGCCGGATAATGCCAGAATCGTCAAATTAGGAGCAGATATGATCAGTTTGGCCAGCAGTATTTCTAAGATACCCGCTCCTTATTTTAATGAGGCCAGCGACCTTAACTTTATCAATGGAACCTGGGTTTATAGCTATTGTACCAATTGGGATGCACGCACGGTATGGCCTTATAGCAATATTGCTAAACCAACCGCAGCCTGCATATCTTATATGACGAGTAAAACGCCCTTAGATCCGAATAGCTGGCAGTATCGCGATAATTACTTTAGGAATACTGGCGAAAACGTGGGTGATAACGTGGGTCCATTGTCAAACAATCACTCTCACTTATTCAAGTTTAACCAGAAATATTATTTTGCTTACCATGCCATGTATTTACAGGATTATTTTAACACTACGGGTGGTTTTCGTAATGTGGGTATCGAAGAGGCACCGGTGGATGAAGGGAATGGCGTGAACATCCCCATGATCAACGCAACTTTTAAAGGTCCGTCACAAACTCACCTATTAAATCCATTCGTTGTGCAGCAAGCAGAAACCACTGCAGGCACTTCGGGGCTGGTCCAGTTCGATACTGCCGGTATTGTGGGTAATATGGTTGCCAAAGGACAAATAGATAAACAATGTCTCATGGTCCGGGGAGCCGATTTTAGCAATCAGATTCCTGCCAAATTCGAAGCCCGGGTGAAAGGAACAGGTCAAATTGATGTTTATGTAAATAATCTTAAAGGCCCGGATCTTGTTTCCCTTAAATGTGATACGAAGGACTGGGCTACGCTCTCAAAGCAAATAGAACTGAACATACCTAATGGAGTAGGGAATATCTATTTTGTATTTTATGGAGAGGGGTTTTTGTTTGATGAATGGAAATTTTATTAAGTCCGGTTGCATTCAGATGTGATACAGATTCAATAAAACTTCAACAATTCTTTTCGACTAATGATCAAAACCTTTTTATCCTGCGTTGCGCTTTTTAGTGGCATGTTTTTTTCAAATAATATTCATGCACAGCAAGCAACCAATCCAGTTATTTTTGCGGATGTTCCCGATATGTCGATGGTGCGCGTGGGCGATACTTACTACATGAGCAGCACCACCATGCATATGAGCCCCGGAGTGCCGATTATGACATCTAAGGATCTCATAAACTGGCAATTGGTTAGCTATGCTTATGATACCCTTGCCAACATCGACGAACTAAATCTAACCAATGGCAAAAACACTTATGGCCTCGGATCATGGGCTAGCAGCATTCGTTATCATAACAACACATTTTATGTAACTACGTTTGCAGCAACTACTGGTAAAACGTATATCTACACTACAAAAAATATTGAGAAAGGCCCATGGACGTCCGCTTCATTTTCACCATGTGTTGGCGATCATTCCTTATTTTTTGATGACGATGGAAAAGTGTATCTGATTTACGGAGGCGGCAAACTATACCTCCTGGAATTAAATGAAAATGTAACCGGTGTAAAGGAAGGTGGCATCAACCAGGTAGCTATTGAAAATGCCAGTGCACCGAGTATGCCGGAAGGGAAGACAGGTGGCCTGGGTGCAGAAGGTTCGCAGTTGTTTAAAGTAAAGGGCAAGTATTACCTGTTTAATATCACCTGGCCTCCCGGAGGCATGCGTACGGTAGTCATTCATCGCGCCGATAAAATTACCGGTCCATGGGAAGGCCGTATGGCATTGCAGGATTCGGGTGTTGCGCAGGGTGGTTTGATTGATATGCCCGATGGGAGGTGGTTCGCTTATTTGTTCCGCGATTATGGCGCAGTAGGTCGTATCCCTTACCTCGTTCCTGTTACGTGGAAAGATGGCTGGCCCATGCTGGGAATAGATGGAAAAGCTCCGCATACCCTCGATCTGCCTGCCAGCAAAGGGCTTATTCCCGGCATTGTGGATTCAGATGAATTTGAACGCAAAAAAGGAGAGCCCGCCCTGCCACTTGTTTGGCAGTGGAACCATAACCCAGAAAACAGTTTATGGTCAGTAACAGAACGCAAAGGGTATTTAACCCTTAAAACAGGAAGGATTGATACCAGTTTCCTGCTTGCAAGAAATACGCTGACCCAGCGCACTATTGGCCCGGTTTGCAGCGGTTCAGTTTCGTTGGATGTATCTAAAATGAAAGACGGCGATTTTGCCGGCCTCGGGCTTTTGCAAAAGAACTTCGGACTGATTGGTGTAAGAGTTGACGGCGATAGTAAGTCAATCGTGATGATCAATGCCGGCACCGGAAACCCGGAAGAAGTACAACCGGTACCACTAACTCAAAACACCATCTTCTTTAAAGCAGCATGCGATTTCACCAACAAAAAAGATGTAGCAAATTTCTTTTATAGCCTTGATGGAAAAACCTGGATAGCATTAGGCACAACACTTAAAATGACTTATACGTTTCCACATTTTATGGGCTATCGTTTTGCGTTGTTTAACTACGCCACCAAAATAACCGGTGGTGCCGCCGCTTTTGATTTCTTTCATATTAAGGATACAATTCAATGATAAGATCCTAAGCCGACTTGACGAGTATAAAACACGCTATGAAAAAATTCCTTCAGCTCAACCGGGGGAAATTTAGCACCAAATAATTATTAAATGAAGAAACACATATTATTTACAGTAGCTATCGCGATAGCTATAAATTGTATAGCACAAAATCGCAGTTTAAATAAATATCATCAGTGGGCAACTACACCTCCTCTCGGTTGGAATAGCTGGGATTGTTTCGGAACGACGGTAACTGAGCAACAAATCAAAGAACAGGCGGATGCAATGGCAAAACATCTTTTGCCAAGCGGATATAAATATCTTACAGTCGATATTGAATGGTATGAACCTGAAGCGAAAGGACATTCCTATGATCCAAAGGCCATTCTCACCATGGATGAATACGGTCGTTTAACACCCGGATTAAAAAAATTCCCATCGGCTGCCAATGGCAAAGGGTTTAAGCCACTTGCAGATTATGTACATTCCAAAGGGCTCAAATTTGGTATCCACATTATGCGTGGCATTCCGCAGCAGGCTGTTGAAAAGAATACCCCTGTACTTGGCACAAAAGTAAAAGCTCAAGACATCGCATTAACTAACTCCCGTTGCCCATGGAATCCAGACATGTACGGTGTTGATGCTTCTAAACCTGAAGGACAGGCCTATTACAATTCAATTGTTCAAATGTATGCGGATTGGGGTGTTGATTTTATAAAGTGCGACGATATTTCACGCCCCTATGACGATATTCAGAAGGCGGAGATTGAAGCATTGCGCAAAGCAATCGATAAGACTGGTCGCCCTATAATTTTAAGTTTATCACCTGGAGCAACTCCCATCAAAGAAGGCGGGCACGTAATGAACAATGCCAACATGTGGCGAATTACGGATGACTTTTGGGATCGCTGGGGATTACTATCGGCTATGTTTGAGCGTTTGGATGCTTGGACGCCCTTCCGGGGACCTGGTCATTTCCCTGATGCAGATATGCTCCCGATTGGAGTTGTCGAGTTTACACGCCCAACTAACTTTACAAAAAATGAGCAATATACGCTCATGAGCCTCTGGGCTATTGGCCGTTCTCCACTCATTTTTGGAGGAGATATGACCAAACTGGACAATTTTACAAAACAAATGCTCATCAATCCCGAGATGTTAAAAGTAAACCAGCGAAGTACAAATAATCATCAGGTATCGCGGGATAAAAACCTGATAGTATGGGTTGCAGATGTACCGAATAGCAAAGATAAGTACATTGCGTTTTTCAATGCACAAAGCGAAGGGGATAACCTTGATTTCAACAACGCTGACTACGCAAGTCCTGTCATAGCAGGGAAGGGTAGCGCTCAAAAAGTAGAGGTTTCAGTAAAAGGCGGAAAGAGACTTGTGTTATTTGTAAAAGACGGAGGCAACGGCGTTAATTGGGATCATGTTGTATGGGGAGAACCGGTTCTACATGGTCCAAAGAGGGATTTGAAATTGACCGAACTGAAATGGCTCAGCGCAACTTCTGGTTGGCGAGAAGTACACGTTAATCACACTGTAGATGATCAGCCCATTGTTATTAATGATAGATCTCTCGAAGGAATCGGCACACATGCAGAATCGGTAATTATCTATGAATTGCCAGAAGGTTACGAGACTTTTACGTCAACCGGCTACGTTACCCAGGACGAAGGCTCTGTAGTTTTTGGGGTATTGGTTGACAAGGGAGAGGCAGAGCTTCCCGAAACGGCAGCTGTAAATGTGAAACTCGAATCAATAGGCATAAAAGGAAAAGTAAAGGTTCGGGATTTATGGAGCCATAAGGATCTTGGAACCTTTGATGGAAATTTCAGCCGTAAACTGCCACAGCACGGGGCCGGATTATACCGTACAACACCACTTAAATAAAATCCAGAATAACAATGGATATCAGAAAGATAGTATTACAGGTAATAGCTCTTTTTGCTGCAGCGGGCGCGCAGGCTCAAAACCCGATTATACAAACTATTTATACAGCCGATCCGGCGCCGATGGTATACAAAGACACCATTTACCTGTACACCGGGCATGATGAAGATAAATCGACAACGTTTGTGATGAAAGACTGGCGCTGTTTCTCATCTACCGATATGGTGAACTGGACAGACCGAGGCTCGCCGCTATCGGTTAAAACATTCAGCTGGGCGAAGCAAGATGCCTGGGCCGGGCAATGCATTGCCAGGAATGGGAAGTTTTACTGGTATGTACCGATGACCCATGAAACGATGGGAATGTCAATCGGGGTGGCTGTTTCAGATAGACCTACCGGTCCGTTTAAAGATGCACTTGGAAAACCACTGGTTCACAGCGGTAACGGAGATATAGATCCCACGGTATTTATTGATGACGATGGTCAGGCATATCTCTATTGGGGGAACCCTTATCTCATGTACGTAAAGTTGAACCAGGATATGATCTCTTACGCTGGCGAGATAGTTACAGTGCCGTTGAATAAAGAAGGGTTTAATGTACGATATAAAGATGTTGATAAAAGACCTTCAGCATACGAAGAAGGGCCCTGGTTTTACAAACGCAAAAACGGGTACTATATGCATTATGCTGCAGGAGGTGTTCCGGAACATTTGGCTTACTCAACCAGCACAAGTCCGACCGGACCCTGGGTTTACCGCGATACCATTATGCGGATAATTGAAAAGGGAGGCGCTTTTACCAATCATCCAGGTGTGATCGATTATAAAGGCAAATCGTACTTCTTCTATCATAACGGTGCATTGCCAGGTGGCGGAGGTTTTACCCGTTCCGTTTGTCTGGACGAGTTCCGGTATAACAAAGATGGGAGCATTCCGCGGATAACTCCAACAGCAGAAGGTGTAAAACCCGTTGAACATTTAAATCCATTTATCCGCCAGGAAGCGGAAACTATAGCCTGGGGGGAGGGAATTGAAACCGAACGCAGCACCAACGCCGGAGTTTATGTAACCGAAATCAGCAATGGTGATTTTATCAAAGTACGAAGTGTTGATTTTAAGGAAGGAGCAGGAATATTTCAGGCTAATGTTTCATCAGTATCAGGTGGTTATATCGAAATACATGTAGATAGTTGCGAAGGAGAACTAGTGGGATCCTGTGAGGTGATAAACACAGGAGGCTTGCAAAGCTGGACCACCGTTTCAACTAAAGTAGATATCTTAAAGGGTGTTCACGATCTGTACTTTGTTTTTAAAGGAAATCAAGGCGAATTGTTCAATTTCAACTGGTGGAAGTTCGATAAATAAGATCTTCCCTTAACGAGTATTCGTTTTTTAGATAAAATAAAAAAAACCATGTTTAGAAAAAAACTGTTGTTAAGTACGGTCCTTGCTATCTCTTTTTTGGGATATAAAAAAAATGTAGAAGCTCAGACTAATTCGGTTAAACCGAAATCGGTTATTGAAAACCTGGAAGAAAAATTTGCAAATGTTTCGCCGAAACTTACCTCCGATAATACGAATCCACTGTTAGATTTTATGTTTACGGCCGACCCAACAGCGGTAGAATACAACGGAAGAATTTATGTGTATGCCACGAATGATCATCAACAGTTTGAGAAAGTAGGAAAGGATGGGAAAAATAATTACGGGTATATCCGTACACTGGTCATGATGTCTTCCAATGATATGGTCAACTGGACTTATCACGGCCTCATAAATACGGCAGAGCTGGCGCCATGGACTTATCAGTCCTGGGCGCCTTCCATTACATCGAGACTGGAAGCAGATGGGAAGACGCACTTCTATTTGTATTACTCCAATAGTGGTGGAGGCTCAGCCGTGCTTACTTCCACCTCTCCCGTTGGCCCCTGGAAAGACCCATTAGGAAAGAACATAGTCGACCGCTCTGTCCCCGGTGTGGATGTCGAGAATCCATTCGATCCCGGAGTTGTGATTGACAACCAGGGTACTGGCTGGCTGGTTTTTGGAGCCGGAACGCCTAAAACGAAATATATGCCGGATAATGCCAGAATTGTCAAATTAGGAGCAGATATGATCAGTCTGGCCAGCAATATTGCTAAGATACCCGCTCCTTATTTTAATGAGGCCAGCGACCTTAATTTTATTGATGGAACCTGGGTTTATAGCTATTGTACGAGTTGGGATGAACGAACTGTATGGCCTTATAACAATATTGATAAACCAACCGCATGCAACATATCTTATATGACGAGTAAAACACCGTTAGATTCGGGCAGTTGGAAGTATCGCGATAATTACTTTAAGAATACTGGCGACGTTAACGTGGGTCCTTTGACAAACAATCACACTCACTTGTTCAAGTTCAAAGAGAAATATTATATAGCTTACCATGCCATGTATTTACAGGATTATTTTGACACTAAGGGTGGTTTTCGTAATGTGGGTATCGAAGAAATGCAGTTGGATGAAGGGAATGTGAATATCCCCATGGTCAAAGCAACTTTTAAAGGTCCGTCACAACTTAACCCATTAAATCCATTCGTTCTTCAGCAAGCAGAAACCACTGCAGGTACTTCGGGGCAAGTCCAGTTTGAGGCTGTTGGTAATCCGGGCAATATGGTTGCCAAAGGAAAAGCAGATAAACAATGTCTCATGGTCCGGGGAGCCGATTTTAGCCAACAGATTCCTGCCAAATTCGAAGCCAGGGTGAAAGGAAAAGGTAGAATTGATGTTTATGTAAATAGTCTTAAAGGCATTCCTCTTGTTTCGCTTACATGTGATGGAAAGGAATGGGCTACGCTCTCAAAGAAAATAGAACGGAAAATAGATAAAGGAGTACGGAATATCTATTTTGTATTTGATGGAGAGGATTTTTTGTTTGATGAATGGAAATTCATTTATTAATTCCGGGTGCTGGTTTATTGATGCTAATTATAATTAGAACTAGCGTATGTCTTTCGGAATTTTTTCCATTTTTTTTGAGGAAGTGGATTCTACTTGCCAGTATGTACCAGGCCCTGCCAAATTGGGGAGGGAAATCATAAAGTTTCTGACCTGAAATAAGGGCTGCAACCTGTGTCGGTGCGTGTGACATACCGTGTGACGAGGGGCGGAATTCAGGGCAAAAAGCCTGTTTTTTCTCCTTCCTGTCAAGGGCTGTTTAAAGCGGGAAAGGTCGCTCTTGTTTCTCCCATGTGCTAGTAGGAATCCAGCATTTTTGTGTGTCTGGGCGCGTGTCTTTTATGTGTCAGAAATAGGCGAGAAAGCGTAAATAAGCGGAGAAAACAGGGCATATAGAAATAAAAAAAGCCT
>Ga0207671_10001065_pt1 | contig 33324 bp, 31 predicted proteins | sample KBSC24metaG_FD_184352 | JGI IMG/M metagenome (GOLD analysis project Ga0207671, IMG submission 184352) | Corn rhizosphere microbial communities from Kellogg Biological Station, Michigan, USA - KBS C2-4 metaG (SPAdes) (version 2) | ecosystem: Host-associated > Plants > Roots > Rhizosphere > Soil...
CAGGATCGGCGATTCTCGGCGCGCGGCGCGGTGAAGGCGGTGCCGGAGAGCTGCTCGGCATAGAGGCCGAACGGCACCTTCTGCGGCGAGTTGCGCCCGATGGGGAGCGCGCCCGGCACCGCCTCGGTGGAGAGGTGGTTGGCGAAGCCGGGGAGGTAATCCGATCCGGCGCCAATGGAGTGCGACGTCATCTCTTTCCGATCCGTTCGCCCTGAGCTTGTCGAAGGGCTGTCCTTCTTCTCAGCCGGGGTCAAGGGAAGGACAGGGCTTCGACAGGCTCAGCCCGAACGGGGTCATCTTATTCCCTAGGCATCCACCGCGATCACGCCGCGGCGGATCTGGTCCAGCTCGATGCTCTCGAACAGGGCCTGGAAATTGCCGTTGCCGAAGCCCTCATTGCCCTTGCGCTGAATGATCTCGAAGAAGATCGGGCCGAACAGATTCTCGGTGAAGATCTGGAGCAGCAGCCCCTCCTCGCCGACATTGCCGTCGATCAGGATGCGGTTGCGCTTCATCCGCTCGAGATCCTCGCCATGGCCGGGCACGCGCTTGTCGACCAGCTCGTAATAGGTCTCGATCGTGTCCTGCAGCTTCACGCCGCGCGCGCGCAGCCGCTCCACCGTGTCGAAGATGTCCGGCGTGGTCAGCGCGAGGTGCTGGATGCCCTCGCCATGATATTCGCGGATGAACTCCTCGATCTGGCTGTTGTCGTCCTGGCTCTCGTTCAGCGGGATGCGGATCGCCTTGTCGGGCGCGATCATCGCCTGGCTGAACAGGCCGGTCGCCTTGCCCTTGATGTCGAAATACTTCTGCTCCTCGAAGTTGAAGAGCGTGCGATAGAATTCGCTCCACACCCGCATCTGGCCGCGCTTGACGTTGTGGGTGAGGTGATCGAGCAGGTCGAGCCCGACATTGTTCCTCGCCTCGGCCTCCCGCCAGCCGGGGAATTCCGCCCAGTCGGCATAGAGATCGGCATCGTCGGCGATGAAATAGAGGTAGGAGCCGCCAATGCCCTGGATGACGGTGTCGTCCTCGTCGGTGCGCTTGGCGCCATGCGCCAGCGCCCATTCCATCGCCCTGGCCGGATCGGAGACGCGGAAGGCCATGGCGCTGGCCGACGGGCCATGCTCGCCCCGGAAGGCGGCGACGCGGCCCGCTTCGTCGCGGTTCAGCATCAGGTTGATGCGCCCCTGCTTGTAGCGGGTGACGTTCTTGGTCGGGTGGCGGTGCGTGGGCGTGAAGCCGAGCTGTTCGAACTGGCGGCCCATCGCCTCGGGATCGGGCGAGGTGAATTCGACGAACTCGAAGCCGTTGAGGCCCAGCGGATTAGTGTCGGCCATGGCGTGCGCTCCTGGAATGGTATCAATTGCAACTATAATAAGCTTGTCGGGTTGGTGTCAAATGCTACCGTCCCCAACGCGATGCCCCGTGACCTGATCCTCGACCGCTTCCTGCCCTATCGCCTCTCCTTCACCAGCAACCTGGTGAGCGACGCCATCGCGGACACCTACAAGGCGCTGTTCGGTCTCTCGATCCCGGAATGGCGGCTGGTCGCGCTGATCGCCGAGCGGGAGGGGATCACCCAGCAGGAGATCGGGTCGCTCAGCCGGATGGACAAGGTCACCGTCAGCCGCGCCGCCATCGCGCTGTCCGATCGCGGCCTGATCGAGCGCAGGCCGAACCCGTCCGACAAGAGATCCCAGCTGCTCGCGCTGAGCGAGGCCGGGCAGAAACTCTATGCGGCGGTGGCGCCCAAGGCGCTGGAGATGGAGCATGCCGTCTTCGGCCGCTTCTCGGAGGCCGAGCTCGACGGCTTCACCGCCATGCTGCGCCGGATCGACGCCGCGGTGTTGGACGCGGCGCACGACTATCGCGGCTGATAGATATTCTCTATTCGAAAACTAGGGTAATGCTTGCGGCGCCGGCGGCGCGGCGCCATCCTCTTTTCACACCCCGACTCTTCGTGGTGCCCTTCTCCTAGCCCTGCCGGTCTTTGGTCAGCCCGGCGGGGCCGTTTTTTCGCGGAAAAATGGGCGGCACCGCATGGAAGGGCGCCGCCCAGGTGGAGAGGCGACCGAGGGTGGAGGTCGCGAGCCCCTTCTAGCAGGCCAATTAGATATTGCGAGTCCTTATCAATAAGGACCGGCAAATTTATCGGCGCCACCCGCGCGTGCCCGCTCGAACAGCCAGACGCGGATCGCGCTGGCGAGATTGGGCGGGTCGTCCGCCTCGATCCGCGCGGCATCGATGCGCGCGACCAGGGCGGAAAGCGGCAGCCGCATCTCGGCCGCCGCCTCGCCCAGCGCATCCCAGAAGACCGGCTCGAGGCTGATCGAGGTGGAATGGCCGGCGATCGCGACCGAGCGTTTCACGGGGCCGGGCATATCGTTTCCCGACAATCCGCACCCGGCATCCCAGGCGTCCGGAGAAACTTCTCACTCCGTTCGTCCTGAGCGAAGTCGAAGGACGTGCCGCAAACGACACCGCTTGGGGCACGCACTTCGACTTCGCTCAGTGCGAACGGGGATGTGATCTGGGACGCCCTCAATACATATGCTGGCCGCCGTTGATCGACAGCGTGGAGCCGGTGACGAAGCCGCCATCCTCGGCCACCAGGAAGGCCACGCCGCGCGCGATCTCCGAGGCGTGGCCGAGGCGGCCGACCGGGATCTTGGCGACGATCTTCTCCAGCACGTCCTCCGGCACGGCGGCGACCATGTCCGTGTCGATATAGCCCGGCGCGATCGCGTTGACCGTGACGCCGAACTTGGCGCCTTCCTGCGCCAGCGCCTTGGTGAAGCCATGGATGCCGGACTTGGCGGCCGCATAGTTCACCTGGCCGTACTGGCCCGCCTGCCCGTTGATCGAGCCGATGTTGACGATCCGGCCCCAGCCCCGGGCGCGCATGCCGGGAAAGGTGGCCTTCGCCATGTTGAAGCAGCCGCCGAGATTGGTGTCGATCACCGCCTTCCACTGCTCGTAGCTCTGCTTCAGGATGGTGCTGTCCCGCGTGATGCCGGCATTGTTGACGATGATGTCGACCGGCCCGATCTCCGCCTCGACGCGCTCGACCCCGTGATGGCAGGCCTCGAAGTCGGACACGTCCCATTTGTAGGAGGCGATGCCGGTGCGATCGGTGAAGGCCTTGGCCTTGGCGTCGTCGCCCCCGTAATTCGCCGCCACCTTGATCCCCATGTCCTTGAGCGCGACGCTGATCGCCTCGCCGATGCCACGGGTGCCGCCGGTCACGATCGCTACGCGGGTCATATGCGCCTCTCCTTGGTACGGGAAATCCGGTGTGAGCCTAGGAGACCGTCCTCCAGCCTTCAAGTTCCCGAATGATGACACTTTCGGTCATTCCCAGACCCTCGGGGCTGTCGTTGAGGCAGGGCAGATAGGCGAAGTCCGTGCCGCCCGCCGCGAGGAAGGTCTCGCGGCCGCGGATGGCGATCTCCTCCAGCGTCTCCACACAATCCGCCGCGAAGCCGGGCGCGACGACGGCGATGCGCTTCACGCCCTGGCCCGGGAGAGCGGCGAGGGTCGTGTCGGTGGCGGGCTCCAGCCATTGCGCCCGGCCGAAACGGGACTGGAAGGCGACGACCAGGTCCCGCCCCAGCGCATCGGACAGCAGCCGCGCCGTCTTGCGGCAATGGCAATGATAGGGATCGCCCAGCGTCAGGGTGCGCTGGGGCATGCCGTGGAAGCTGGCCATCACCGCATCCGGCTCGAAATCGAGCGCGGCGAGCGACGCCCGCACCGAGGCCGCCAGCGCCGCGATATAGGCCGGGTCGTCATGATAGGGCGGCAGGGTGCGGATGGCGGGCTGCCAGCGCATCCCCGCCAGCGCGGCGAAGGCGGCATCGTTGGCGGTGGCGGTCGTCGCCGCGCAATATTGCGGGTAGAGCGGCGCCAGCAGGATGCGCTCGCATCCCCGATCCTTCAGCGCGGCGAGGCGCTCGCCGATCGCCGGGCGGCCATAGCGCATGGCATGATCCACCACCACCTCCGGCCCGAACCGGCCGTTCAGCTTCTCGGCCAGCGCCCGCGTGATCGCGGCGAGCGGCGATCCGTCCTCCCGCCACACCTGCCGGTAGGCATGGGCCGATTTCGCCGGGCGGGTGCGCAGGATGATGCCGTGGAGGATCGGCGTCCACACCAGGCGCGGAATCTCGACCACGCGGGGATCGGAGAGGAATTCGGCGAGATAGCGGCGCACCGCCCCCGCTTCGGCGGCGTCGGGCGTGCCGAGGTTGATCAGCAGCACGCCGATCGTCGGCGCAGGGATGGGGGGATGATCGGCTGGCGTCATGGGACAGGTTCGCAAATAGGGCGACTGTCCCGCGCGGGAAAGCCCCCTCCATGCCGCCCGCCTCCCATCATCCTGACGAAGGTCAGGATCCATGGGATGCGACGAGGATGGCCCGATGGCGCGTCGAGGCAAAGCGGCAAACGCACCTCCCTCTTCGTCATCCCGGCGAAAGCCGGGATCTCCTTGGGGCGGGCGCATCGTGCACCGCCTGAGATCCCAGCTTTCGCCGGGATGACGGTCAAGGGATGTGGAAACTCCGGCGCCACCCCTCTAAGGAAGCCATACCCCGCCCGAGGACATCGCCTTGCCGCCGATCGACACCAGCCACTACATCCACTTCACCGATCTCCATCTCCATCCGGAAATCGTCTCGATCGGCTGGTTCGCGCTGCGCTGGTATTCGCTGGCCTACATCACCGGCATCCTCGCCGGCTGGTGGTACGTGATCCGGCTGATCGAGCGCCCCGGCGCCCCGATGGCGCGGCGCCATGTCGACGATTTCGTCTTCTGGGCGACGATCGCGGTGATCGCCGGCGGGCGGATCGGCTACATCCTGTTCTACGATCTCGGCAATTACCTGCAGCACCCGCTCGACATGCTGAAATTGTGGGAGGGCGGCATGTCCTTCCACGGCGCGACGGCGGCGGTGGCGCTGGCAATGTGGATCTTCTGCCGCCGCAACGGGCTGAGCCTGCTGCGCTTCGCCGACTATATCGCCTGCGTGGCGCCGATCGGCCTGTTCTTCGGGCGCCTCGCCAATTTCGTGAACGGCGAGCTGTGGGGCAAGGTCACCACCGTGCCCTGGGCGATCGTCTTTCCCCATGCCGGCGACCTGCCCCGCCATCCGAGCCAGCTCTACGAGGCGACGCTGGAGGGGCTGGTGCTGTTCCTCATCCTCAACCTGATGTTCTGGAAATCGAAGACGGCGCGCTACCTGCCGGGCCTGCTGTGCGGCACCTTCCTCACCGGCTACGGCGCCTTCCGTTTCTTCGTGGAATTCTTCCGCGAGCCGGATCAGCAATTCGCCGGCACCTTCTTCGCCACCACCATCCACATGGGCCAGCTGCTCGATCTGCCGATGCTGATCGGCGGCATCTACCTGATCGCCACCGCGAAGGGCCGCCGCCAGCGGGTCGAGCCGGTCGCGGGGAGTGAGAGCGTCGCCTGATCTCGCGGAACGGCTCCAGCGCCTGATCGCGGGCGGCGGGCCGATCCCGCTTCCCCATTATATGGCCCTGTGCAACGCGCATTATTACGCGACGCGCGATCCGCTGGGCGCGGCCGGCGACTTCACCACCGCGCCCGAGATCAGCCAGATGTTCGGCGAACTGATCGGCCTGTGGGCGGCGGACCTGTGGCTGCGCGCCGGACGGCCGGACGCGGCGTGGGTGGAGCTCGGCCCGGGGCGCGGCACGCTGTCCGCAGACGCCCTGCGCGCGGCGGGCAAGGCCGGCCTGGCGCCGCCGGTCCATCTCGTCGAGACCAGCCCGGTGCTGCGCGCGGCGCAGGCACGAGCGGTGCCGAGCGCCACGCACCATGACGCGATCGACACGCTGCCCGTCGACCGGCCGCTGATCGTCGTCGCCAACGAATTCTTCGACGCCCTGCCGATCCGCCAGATCGTCCGCACCGAAGCGGGCTGGCGCGAGCGGATGGTCGATCGCGAGGGCGACCGCCTCGTCCCCGTGGTGGGCGAGCAGCGCTTCGACGCGGTGGTCCCCGAAAGCCTGCGCGGCGGCGACACGATCGAGACCTCGCCCGCCTCCGTCGCGATCCTGCGCGATCTGGCGGCGCGGATCGCGCGGCAGGGCGGCGCGCTGCTGGCGATCGATTATGGCTATGAGGGCCCGCTGGCCGGCGACACGCTGCAGGCGCTCCACCGCCACCGCTTCGCCGATCCGTTCGAAGCGCCCGGCGAGCAGGACCTCACCGCCCATGTCGACTTCGCCGCTCTGGCCGAGGCGGCGCAGGCGGACGGCGCCGTGGCCCACCCGGTGACCACCCAAGGCGCCTTGCTGGAGGCGCTGGGCATCGCGGCGCGCGCGACCGCCCTTGCCCGCGCCGCGCCCAGCCGCCAGAGCGACATCGAGAGCGCCTGGCGCCGGCTCTGCGCGCCCGACGAGATGGGCACCCTGTTCAAGGCGCTGGCGGTCACCGCGCCGGGCTGGCCGGTGCCGGGAGGATTCGGATGATCGACTATCGCGACGCACGCCCCGAGGACGGCCCCGCTCTGGCGAAGATGGCGGCCGACAGCTTTATCGAGACATTTGGCCATCTCTACCGGAAGGAGGATCTCGACGCCTTCCTGCGCGAGGCGTTCAGCCCGAACGGCCTGCCCGCGCAGATCGGCGATCCCGCCTATCGCATCCGCGTCGCCACCGACGATGGCGCCATCGCCGGCTTCTGCAAGATGGGACCGTGCGGCCTGCCCTCCCCGCCCGTGCCGGAGGGCGCGGTGGAGCTGAAGCAACTCTATATCCTCAAGCCCTGGCAGGGCACCGGCGTCGCCCAGGCGCTGATGGAATGGGGGATCGCCTGCGCGCGCGCGGCCGGGGCCCCGCATCTCGTGCTCAGCGTCTATTCGGACAATCACCGCGCCCAGCGTTTCTACGCGCGCTACGGCCTGGTCGAGATCGGTGCCCATCCCTTCATGGTCGGCGAGCAGGCAGACGACGACCGCATCTGGAGCGTGGCGCTGTGAGCGTCGAGGTGATCCGCGCCGAGGCGCTGGCGGGCATTCCCCATGGCTTCCTCGGCCGGCGCGGCGGCGTCTCGACCGGCATCCATGCCGGGCTCAATGTCGGCCTCGGATCGGATGACGACCGCGCCGCGATCCACGAGAATCGCCGCCGCGCGGTGGCGGCGGTGAAGCCCGGCGCGACGCTGGCGACGGTGCACCAGGTCCACAGCGCCATCGCGGTGGTGGCCGAGGCCTTCCCCGACGACGGCCGCCCCCAGGCCGACGCGCTCGTCACCGACCGGCCCGATCTGCTGCTCGGCGTGCTCGCCGCCGATTGCGTGCCGATCCTGTTCGCGGACGCGGCGGCCGGGGTGGTCGGCGCGGCGCACAGTGGCTGGAAGGGCGCGATCGGCGGCGTCGCCCTCGCCACGGTCGAGGCGATGGAGCGGCTCGGCGCGGATCGCGGCCGCATCGCCGCCGCCGTCGGCCCCTGCATCGGCCGCGCCAGCTACGAGGTGGACGACGGCTTCCTCGCCCGCTTCGCCGCCGCCGATCCGGAGAATGAGCGCTTCTTCCTCGCCGGCCGGCCGGGCCATCACCAGTTCGACATCGAGGCCTATGTCGTCTCGCGGCTGGCGGCGGCGGGCGTGCGCCGCATCGAGGCGCTGGGCCTCGACACCTATCCGGCCGAGGACCGCTTCTTCAGCTACCGCCGCGCGACGCATCGCGGCGAGCCCGGCTATGGGCGGCAGATTTCCCTTATCTCCCCTCCCTGAAAGGGAGGGGCCGGGGGTGGGTGGAGGCACGCGTGACTTTGGCCTCGTCCGATGGGGTTACCGTATCGTGACCCAAGACCCACCCCAAACCCCTCCCTTCCAGGGAGGGGCTTTCCTCACTTCGACGCGATGTCCTCCGGCCGGGTGAGCTGCGCCACCACCCAGCCATTGCCGTCGACATCCTTCAGCTGGGTGAAGCGGCCCCAATGCTGCTCCTCGATCGGCGAGACCTCCACGCCCTTGCCGGCCAGCCGGGCATGTTCGGCATCGATATCCGCCACATGGACCAGCAGGCCCTGCTGCCCGCCGGGCGTCAGATGCTCGAACCAGGTGGTCAGCGCGATGCAGGCCCCGCCGGTCTTCGGCTGGAGCTGGATCCAGCGCATATCGGGGCCCATCGGCTCGTCGGCCTTCACATCAAAGTCCATGATGTCGGTGTAGAAGGCTTTCGCGGCGGACTGGTCGGCGACGGGGACCGAGACGATGGCGATCGGCATGGCAAGTCCTCTCCAATCGGTTACATCTGCAACCATAGCGTCACGCCGTGACGACTCCGAGAGGAAACCATGACCGACCAGACCAAGCCCGAAACCGAGGCCGAGCTCACCGGCGCCACCCCCCGTCGCCGCCCCAAGGCGGACGTGCTGGAGGTGGGCGGCCGCCGCCTGAGCCCCTCCACCCTGATGATGGGCCACGCCTTCGATCCGGCGCTGTCGGAAGGCTCGCTCAAGCCGCCGATCTTTCTCACCTCCACCTTCGTGTTCGAGAATGCGGCGGCCGGGAAGCGCCACTTCGAGGGCGTCACCGGCAAGCGGCCGGGCGGCGCCGACGGCTTGGTCTATTCGCGCTTCAACGGCCCCAACCAGGAGATTCTGGAAGATCGCCTCGGCATCTGGGACGAGGCGGAGGACGCGCTGGTCTTCTCCTCCGGCATGTCGGCGATCGCGACCCTGATGCTGGCGCTGGTCAAGCCGGGCGACGTGATCGTCCACTCCGCCCCGCTCTATGCCGCGACCGAGACGCTGATCGGGCGCATCCTCGGCCGCTTCGGCGTGACCTTCCTCGATTTCCCCGCCGGCGCGACCGAGGCCGAGATCGAGGCTGTCGTGGAAAAGGCCAAGGCGCAGGGCAACGTCTCGCTCATCTACCTCGAAAGCCCCGCCAACCCGACCAACGCGCTGGTCGACATCGAGGCGGTGTCGCGGGTGCGCGATCGCCTGCTGGGGCCAGTCAATGGAGGGGAGAAGCCGCCGATCGCGATCGACAACACCTTCCTCGGCCCGCTCTGGCAGCAGCCGCTGCGCCATGGTGCGGACCTCGTGGTCTACAGCCTCACCAAATATGCCGGCGGCCATTCGGATTTGGTGGCGGGCGGCGTCTCGGGCCGGAAGAGCTGGATCGACCCGATCCGCATGATGCGCAACACGATCGGCACGATCAGCGATCCGAACACAGCCTGGATGCTGCTGCGTTCATTGGAGACGCTGGAGCTCAGGATGAGCCGCGCCGGCGAGAATGCCGCCGAGGTGTGCGCATTCTTCCGCGATCATCCCAAGGTGGAGAGCGTCGGCTATCTCGGCTTCCTCAAGGAGGGCAGCCGGCAGGCCGACATCTACAATCGTCACTGCACCGGTGCGGGATCGACCTTCTCGCTCTACCTCAAGGGCGGCGAGCGCGAGAGCTTCGCCTTCCTCGACGCGCTCAAGATCGCCAAGCTGGCGGTGAGTCTCGGCGGCACGGAGACGCTCGCTTCCTGCCCGGCGGCGATGACCCATCTGTCGGTGCCGGACCAGCGCAAGCAGGAACTCGGCATCACCGACAATCTGGTGCGGATTTCCGTGGGCGTCGAGAATGCCGACGACCTGATCGCGGACTTCGATCAGGCGCTGGCGGCGGTGTGAGCGGCGGGACGGCCGGGGCGACGACGTCCCGGCCGTCCATCGCCAGATCGATCGCGAGGACCGCCCAGTGCACCGATCGCTGGCCGGACGCGACCCCGCCCGCCAGATCCCAATGAATCAGCGCCTCACGCGCAGTCATGCCGCTGCGCCTGGCGGTTTCGAGCGCGAGTGCGAAATGGTCTGCGTTCATAACGGCCTGTCCTCGACGTCATCGAAACGTCAAAATCACGCGGAAGTGCCTTAACCATGATCGCAATTCGGTTCGTCGCGCGGACAAGTCTTGTCATCGGTTAACCACGACTCCCCGTGGTCATTCGCGTTTATGCCGCATCGCAGCGGATGGGAGGCGCGAATTGGATCAGATCGAACTTCGATACCAGGCGGTGCAATGTCACATCCGGGCGCAGCGCGCGACGAATGACGACGATGCCCAATGGCTCCAGGAACTGGCCGTCAAGCTCGTGGCGATGGCCGACGTGGAGGACGGGCGGCAGCTCTTCTACGCCAGCGGGGTGCTGCGCGACTGCGCGTGATTCAGCCGGCCTAGAGCCCCCAGTCCACCACGGGCCAGTTCCTCTTGCCCGCCAGTGCGCGCATCTTCGCGCTGGGATTCGCGGCGAAGGGCTCGTCGGCCCATTCCATCACCGGCGCATCCGAGGCGTGATCCGAATAGAAGCGCACGCGGACGTGCGACCGGTCGATGCCCTCGGCCCGGAACCAGGCCTCGATCATGCGGAGCTTGGCCGGGCCATAGCAATTCTCGCCGTCGATCTTCGCCGTCACCCGCGCGTCGAGGCCGATGATCGAATTGGTGGCGATCACGTCGTCGAACCGCAGCTTCGCCGCGATCGCCTCGACATAGAGGCGGTAGGAGGCGGTGGCGAGGACGAGGCGCCGGCCGGCGGCACGATCCTCCTCGATCTGGCGGAGCGCGCCCGGCAGGGTGTTCAACTGCCACACCCGCTCGGCGAAGCTGGCGGTGAGCGGCGCCAGATCGGCCGGCGCGATGCGGCGGCCCAGCAGCAACGCCTGGTTGATCTCCTTCAACCGCGCCCGCGTCATCCCCTTGCAGGCATAGACCAGCATCGCCAGCAGCGCGACGGGCAGGAGCAGCAGGCGCCACGGCGCGCGATGCAGCGCGGCATGGATCAGGAAGGGCGTGTAGGTGCCGGTGCGGGTGATCGTCCGGTCCATGTCGTAGATGGCGATCTCGGTCATCTCTGAGCTCTGCAATCTTCCGTTCGCACTGAGCCTGTCGAAGTGCGTGCCCCAAGCGCAGCGTTTGCGGCACGTCCTTCGACTTCGCTCAGGACGAACGGGGAAGAAAATGTCATGCGTTTCCCCCCAGCACCATCTCCGCCAGCTCCAGATCGGCGATCTTGTCCACGTCCACCGCCGCCAGCGGATCGGACAGGCCGACCATCCGCACATGCGCCCCCAGCCGCCGGCCCGCCCGCGCCACCGCATCGTGCAGCGTGATCGTGCGGGTCGCGGCGCGCAGCAACACGCCGATGCCGAAACGGGCGATCAGGCGATAGCCCTTCTTGCGGTCCTGCTCGACCGACGCCCAGCTCTCGATCACCGGCAAGGCGGCGGCGGAGGCGAAGTAGAAGAGGTTGGCACCCGTCCAGTCGCCCTTGCGGAAGCGCAGCCAGGTCCGCTTGGTCTGCGGGAAGCGCGCCTCCACCACCGCGCGCTCGACCACGCCCACCGCGACGTCGGCACCTTCGGCGGCGGCCAGGAATTCGGCGATCGTCTCCGGCCGCAGCAAGGCGTGATCGGCGGTGGTGACGAGCAGGGGGAAGGGCGCCTCCCCGCTCCGCAACGCCGCCGAGACGGACAGAGCGATGCCGCTGCCGGACTGCAGGAAGCCGAGGCGCGCATCCTCCGGCAGCACCGCCGCGATCGCCGCCGTGTCCTGCGTCATCACGCGAACCTGCGCGATCTCCGGCGTCGCGAACAGGTTCTCGACGACCCGCGCCACCATCGGCCGGCCCGCGACCGGGATCAGCGCCTTGAGCGTTTCCCCCCGGCTCGCCGCCAGCGCGTCGGTGCCCGGCCGCCGCCCGGCCAGCAGCAGCGCCGTCAGGCCAGCCAAGACACCACCTCGCGCCCCTTCGACCGCGCGCCATAGGCCTGCATGAGCCGGACGAGATGGAAGAGGCAAGACAGGGCCGTCCACCACGCCACCCACACCAGCCCCCAGTCCGGCCGGGCCACGACGAGGCTCGCGACCAGCAGGATATAGTTGGGATTGCGCCGCGCGGTGATCAGGCGGAAGCGGCTGTCGATCCGCTCCCAGACATGGATGTGGATGCGGAAGCTGGCGATGAACGCGCCCTCGATCGCGCGCTGCACCGCATAGCCGGCGACCAGCACCCCCATGATGATCCAGAATTCGGTGCTGGCGAAGGCGAGGCCCCAGGCCGCGCAGCCCATGCCCCACGCCCAGTACCAGAAAGGCGGATGGACGAGGTCCACGCCATGATCGAGGATATTGCCCCATTCGGAAGATGTGCCGGTGCACCGCGCCAGCTTCCCGTCGACCGTGTCGAGCACCATGAAGATCAGCCCGACCAGCAGCCCGGCGGCGAAATGCCCCTGCCAGAACAGGAAGAAGGCCCAGATGCACAGCACCACGCCGATGGTGGTCACCATGTTGGGCGTCATGCGCATGTACGCCGCCCAGCGGGTGATGCGGAACGCCGCGCCGCGCCAGAGATAGAGGGTGAGGATGTCCGTCACCCCCTTGTAGCTGGCGTCGTAGCTCGCTTTCTCGATCACCGGCGCCGCCTCCGGGGTCAGCGGCAGCAGATAGGCGTTCTCGCGCTTGCGCAGCGTCGCATTGTAGAGGCTGGCGTCGAGCTCGGCATCCTGCACGGCGAAGCCGGGCGGCAGCGGCGCTCCGGTCTCGATCGCGGCGACCACCGCCGCGGCCCGCGCCGGATCGGCGCAATGGACCAGAGCCGGCCGGCCCCGCCATGTCACCGCCAGGTCATGATGATCGCGTAGATGCGCGAGCCAGGCCGGATCCCAGGCAAAGCGCAAATCGGCGACGATCACCGGCCCGTCCGCCGGAACCCGATCGACCGGCGCCAGTTTGGCTTTGGCGGCGAAGCGGCGCGCGCGTTCGGCGGGGGTCAACCCGAAGACGCGCGTCTCGTTTTGCCCGACGCCGAGGAACGCGACGCCCTGATGCACTTCCGAACCCATGGCCGCCCCTTTGGCAGGTTTCCGGCCACAACGCATCTCATCCGCGACACAAATTCTGCCCGCTTGCCGGGCGGTTCGTTCTGCCGCATCTTCCGCACCGCATGACGACCGCCCAAGCCGCCGCCGACTTCACGCAGGAAGACCGGACGCTCCGCTTCACGGGCGGATGGACGCTTTCGCAGCTGGGCGACGTGCCGGCGCGGCTGGAGCGGCTCGACACCTCGCCCGACACGGTCGACCTCTCGGGCGTCGATCGCATGGACACGGTGGGCGCCTGGATCGTCCACCGGCTGAAGCGCGATCACGACGTGACGATCGAGGGCGCGAGCGAGAAGGCCGAGGAGCTGATCGAGAAGGTCGGCGCCGTCGACAAGCCCTTCCAGATCAAGCCGGACGACGCGCCCTCCTTCGTGCGCGTGCTGGATCATATCGGCAGCGCCACGGTCATCGCCGGGCGCACGATGATCGGCCTGGTCGATTTCTTCGGCGCGACCCTGCTCGCCTTCTGGAACGTGATCCTCAGCCCCAAGCGGTTCCGCACCAACGCCACCGTCAAGCAGTTCGAGGTGGTGGGCGTCGACGCGCTCGCCATCATCGGCCTGATGAGCTTCCTGATCGGCATCGTCATCGCCCAGCAGGGCGCGATCCAGCTCCGCCAGTTCGGCGCCGAGGTCTACACGATCAACCTCGTCGGCCGCCTGACCTTCCGCGAGCTCGGCGTGCTGATGACCGCGATCATGGTCGCCGGCCGGTCGGGCTCGGCCTTCGCCGCGCAGATCGGATCGATGAAGCTCGCCGAGGAGGTGGACGCGATGCGCACCATCGGCCTCGCCCCGATGGAGGCGCTGGTGCTGCCGCGGGTGATCGCGGCGATCCTGATGATGCCCTGCCTCGCTTTCTACGCGGCGATGATGGCGCTGATCGGCGGCGGCCTGTTCAGCTGGCTCTCGCTCAACCTGCCGCCCGTCACCTTCGTCGCGCGCATCCGCGAGGTGGTGCCGATGACCGACGTCTATCAGGGCCTGATCAAGGCGCCGGTGTTCGGCCTGATCATCGCGATGGCCGGCTGCTTCCAGGGCATGCAGGTGGAGGGCAATGCCGAGGCGGTGGGCCTGCGCACGACGAGCGCGGTGGTGCAGTCGATCTTCCTGGTGATCGTGCTCGACGCCTTCTTCGCCGTCTTCTTCGCCTCGATCGGATGGATCTGATGGCGACCCGCGCCCAGCATCACCGCCACCCCGCGCCGGAGCCGGCGGACGACGTCGTCATCCGCGTGCGCGGGCTGGTGAACCGCTTCGGCGCGCAGGTGGTGCACGAGGATCTCGATCTCGACGTGAAGCGCGGCGAGATCCTCGGCGTGGTCGGCGGATCGGGCACCGGCAAGTCGGTGCTGATGCGCTCGATCATCGGGCTGCAGCAGCCGGCCGCGGGCACAATCGAGGTGTTCGGCGAGAATACCGTCGGCGGCGGGGAATCGGAGGAGGTGCGCAAGCGCTGGGGCGTGCTGTTCCAGAACGGCGCGCTCTTCTCGACCCTGTCGGTGGCCGAGAACGTCCAGGTGCCGATCCGCGAATATTATCCCCGGCTGGACGACCAGCTGCTCGACGAGATCGCCACCTACAAGATCGTCGCCTCGGGCCTGCCGCCGGAAAGCTCCAGCAAATATCCGTCCGAACTGTCGGGCGGCATGCGCAAGCGCGCCGGCCTCGCCCGCGCGCTGGCGCTCGATCCCGAGCTGATCTTCCTCGACGAGCCGACCGCCGGGCTGGACCCGATCGGCGCGGCGGCGTTCGACAATCTGATCAAGACGCTGCGCGACCTGCTGGGCCTCACCGTCTTCATCATCACCCACGATCTCGACACGCTCTACGCCATCTGCGACCGGGTCGCGGTGCTCGCCGACAAGAAGGTGGTGGCGATCGGAACGATCGAGGAATTGGTGGCGTTGGATCACCCGTGGATCCAGGAATATTTCAACGGACCGCGCGGCCGCGCGGCCGAGGACTCTGCCGAGCGTGCCGGGGAGGAGAGCAAGAAAGCGCTCACTCCGCAGGAGGCCACCAAACTCACGGGCAGCGACGAAGGGGCCTGACGGACAGATGGAAACACGATCCAACCATGTGCTCGTCGGCGGGGTGGTGCTGGCCATCGTCGCCATCGCGGTCGCCTTCATCATCTGGATGATGCAGGTCGGCAACGGCCACCAGCGCGAATATGACATCTTCTTCCCCAATTCGGTGGACGGGCTGGCCAAGGGCTCGGCGGTCGCCTTTTCGGGCGTGCCGGTGGGCAAGATCGACGACATCAAGCTGATGCCGGACAGCCCGGAGCTGGTCCGCGTCCGCATCTCGGTGGACGAGAACACCCCGATCCTGAAAGGCACCACCGCGACGGTGGCGGGCGTCGGCTTCACCGGCGTCTCCCAGGTCAATCTCGGCGGCGCGACCAAGGGCCAGCCGCCGATCACCGACATCGGGCCGTTCGGCGTGCCGGTGATCCCGACGCGCCCGGGCGCGCTCGCCGGCCTGCTCAATTCCGCGCCGGAGCTGATGAAGAAGCTGCAGGTGCTGACCGACCGGCTCGGCGCGCTGCTCGACGACCGCAACCAGAATTCGATCCGCCACATCCTGCAGAATATCGACAAGGTCTCGACCGACCTCGCCGACGCGACACCGCAGCTGAAGCTGACGCTCGCCAACACGCAGGTCGCGATCAAGCAGGCGGGCGACGCCGCGCAGCAGATCGGCAAGGTGGCCGGCACCACCAACCAGCTGCTCGACGAGCAGGGCCGGCCGCTGATGGCGAACCTCAACAAGACGATCGCCTCGGCCCAGCAGGCGGCCGACAATCTCAACGAGATGATCAACGACGCCAAGCCGGGCGTGCAGACGCTCAGCAAGCAGACCGCGCCGCAGATCGACCAGCTGGTCCGCGACCTCTCCGACATGGCCGAGGCGCTGACCCAGACCGCCAACCGGCTGAATTCGGGCGGCGGCGGCGTGCTGGGCCGCAAGCTGCCGGACTATAAGGGCCATTGAGATGGGGGCGATGATGAAGACCAGGCATATCCTTCCCCTGATGGCCCTGCCGCTGATGCTGGCCGGCTGCGTGAGCTTCGGCGCCAAGGTGCCGCCGCAGCTGCTGCGGCTGACGCCTTCGGCATCGGCGCCGGCCAACAATGGCGTGGTGCTGGGCAAGGGCGTGGCGGTGTCGGTGGGCTTCCCGTCGGCGCCCGTCGAGCTCGCCAACAACCGCGTGCCGGTGCGGATCGGCGCCACCCAGGTGGCCTATGTGAAGAATGCGCAGTGGATCGATTCCCCCGCCCATCTCTTCCGCGACCTGCTCGCCGAGACGATCACCGCGCGCACCGGCCGCCCGACCCTGACCCCGCGCGACGCGGCGATGGTGACGGGGCCGAGGATCGGCGGCCGGCTGACCGACTTCGGCATCGACGCGAGCGGCCACCAGGCCTCGGTAGTCTATGACGCGACCCTGGTGCGCAGCGGCGACCAGCTGGAGACGAGGCGCTTCGAAGCGAAGGCGCCGGTGAGCGGCGCGATCGACGAGGCCAGCGCCGGCGCGGCGATCAACGCCGCGGCGAACGATGTCGCGACGCAGGTGGCCGACTGGGTGGGTAGATAGCTCCCCTCCCTGAAAGGGAGGGGCTGGGGGTGGGTCTTGGCGCACGATACGGATCGGGCCTGCGCCGAGCCATTCGTATCACCAGGCTGTATCGACATTCAGACGTGGGACCGACGAAATCCTCCCCCGCCAGGGGGAGGTGGCACGCGAAGCGTGACGGAGGGGGCGGGCGGCGATGCGCGCCCTATGGAACTCCGCCGTCCTCCCCCTCCGTCACCTGCGGCGCCACCTCCCCCTGGCGGGGGAGGATTTTTGAGTGTCGATACGGTCTAGGCCTCCACCCACCCCTCAATCCCCTCCCTTCCAGGGAGGGGAAGCCCCTCACACCAGGCTCTTGCTCGCCTGCTCGAACACGTCCTTGCTGAGGCCGGGCGTCGCCACGATCCGCTCCAGCTCCGCCTTCATCAGCGCGGCCCGGCCCGGCTCGAACCGGCGCCAGCGGCCGAGCGGCGGCACCAGCCGCGCCGCCGATTGCGGGTTCAGCCTGTCGGCCTTGAGGATCATGTCCGCCACGAAGCGATAGCCCCGCCCGTCGGGCGCGTGGAAGGCGAACTGGTTGGCCGCGAAGGCGCCGACCAGCGCGCGCATCCGGTTGGGGTTGGCCAGCGTGAAATCGGGATGCGCCGCCAGCCGCTCCACCGCCTCGGCCGTATCCTCGCGCATCGAGATCGCCTGGGTGGTGAACCATTTGTCCAGCACCAGCGCGTCGTTCCTGTAGCGATCGTAGAAGGCCGCCAGCACCGTCTCACGCTCCGGCGCGGTGCCATGGGCGAGCGTGCTCAGCGCGCCCTGCCGGTCGGTCATGTTGTCGGCGCCCTCATACTGGGCGAGCGCCAGCGCCGCCGCATCGGCGGCCCCGCCCGCGTCGAGATAGCCGAGCGCCACCGTGCGCAGCCGGCGCAGCCCCTTGGCCGACGGGGTATATTCGAAGCGATTGCCGGCGCTCGCCGCATAGGCCGCGCGCCATTCCGCCTCCAGCTCGCGGCCGAGGCGCCGGCGCAGATGCTCGCGCGCCTGCCGGATCGCGGCGGGGTCGACCACAGCGAGCTGATCGCCGAGGAACGCCTCGGTCGGCAGCAGCACCGCCTCGCCAACGAAGGCGGCATCGAGCGCGGTGTCGGTGAGCGTGTTGCGGACGGCCTCGATCACCGCCGCCTCGTCGGCGGCGCGGCCCTCGATCGCCGCCACCAAAGTATCGACCATCAGCTGCTGCATCGCCTCGAAGCGGGCGAAAGGATCGTCGTCATGGCCCGACAGGAAGGCTAGATCGGCCGCCGTGCGGTTGGTCTCGACGATCACCGGCGCCGAGAAGCCGCGATTGATCGAGAGGACGGGCTGCTCGTCCACGCCCTCGAACAGGATCTCGCCGGCCGCGTCGTGCAGCACGTGCACGCGCTCGGGCACGATCGGCGTGCCGGACTTCGCCCCGAACAGCGCCAGCCGAAGCGGCAGCGGCATAGGCTGCTTCTCCTCCTGCCCCGGCGTCGCCGGCACCAGCTGCTCCAGCGTGAGGCGCGCGCGCGCCGTGCCCGGCTCGTGGCTCAGCGCGGCGCGGACGCGCGGCGTGCCGGCCTGCGAATACCAGCGGCGGAAATCGGCGAGATCGGCGTCGTTGGCATCCTCCATCGCGCGGACGAAATCCTCGCAGGTCGCCGCCGTGCCGTCGTGGCGCTCGAAATAGAGATCGGTGCCGCGCCGGAAGCCGTCCGCCCCCAGCATGGTGTGCAGCATGCGGATCACCTCGGCGCCCTTGTTGTAGACGGTCGCGGTGTAGAAGTTGCTGATCTCCAGGTAGGAATCGGGGCGGATCGGGTGGGCGAGCGGGCCGCCATCCTCCGGGAACTGGGCGGCGCGCAGCACGCGGACATCCTCGATCCTTTTGACCGCGCGCGATCCCTGGTCGGCCGAGAATTCCTGGTCGCGGAAGACGGTGAAGCCCTCTTTCAGGCTCAGCTGGAACCAGTCCCGGCAGGTGACGCGGTTGCCCGACCAGTTGTGGAAATATTCGTGCGCGACCACGCCCGCGATCGCGTCATAATCCCCATCCGTCGCCGTCTCGGGATCGGCGAGGATGTAGCGCGAGTTGAAGATGTTGAGGCCCTTATTCTCCATCGCGCCGAAGTTGAAGTCGGCCACCGCCACGATGTTGAAGATGCCGAGATCATATTCGCGGCCATAGACCCGCTCGTCCCACGCCATCGAGGATTTGAGCGCCGCCATGGCATGTTCGGTGCGCGGCAGGTCGGCCTCGCGCACCCAGATGCCGAGCTGCACGTCGCGGCCCGACATGGTGGTGAAGCTGTCGCGATTGGCCTTGAGGTCGCCCGCCACCAGCGCGAACAGGTAGCAGGGCTTGGGGAAGGGATCGCGCCATTCGGCCCAGTGCCGGCCGTCGCCGGCATCGCCCTCGCCGACCAGGTCGCCATTGGCCAGCAGCACCGGATAGAGGCCGCGATCCGCCGTCATCCTCACGGTGTAGCGGGTGAGGACGTCGGGCCGGTCGGGGAAGAAGGTGATGCGGCGGAAGCCTTCCGCCTCGCATTGGGTGCAGAGCAGCCCGCCCGAGGCGTAGAGGCCCATCAGCTGGGTGTTCTTCTCCGGGCTGATGACCACCTCGGTCTCGACGACATGCGTCGGCCCCGGCAGGTCGACGAGCAGCCGGTCGTCCTCGATCCGCCATTCGCCCTCGGCGAGCGGCCGGCCGTCGACGATCACCGCGACCGGCACCATGCCCGGCGCGCCGTCCAGCGCGAGCGGACCGCGCGGCGCGGCCTCGGCGGCGTTCTTCTCCACCTCCAGGCGGGCATGGACGCGCGTGGCCGCCGCATCCAGATCGAAGTCCAGCCGGATCGCCGGCACCAGCCAGGCTGGCGGCCGATAGTCGAGGCGGAGAGTCGGGGCGGGCGGGGTCGCGATGGCGCTGTGCTGGTCCATGGAGAGGCTTCTACGGTTGGGGACGCTTCGTTACAACGAGGCGCATGGCGGGAATCCTGATCTTCGGCCTGGGCTACACCGCCTCGCGCCTCGCTGAACGATTGCGCGCGTCCGGGTGGGCGGTGCTGGGCACGCGACGGGAGGCGGCCGCCGATGCGATCGCCTTCGACGATGCGGAGGCGGTGCGCGTCGCGCTCGCGGGGGCGACGCACGTGCTGTCATCGGTGCCGCCGGGCGAGGAGGATCCGGTGCTGGCGCGCTACGGCGCGCTGCTCGATGACCGGCATTGGCTCGGCTATCTCTCCTCCACCGGCGTCTATGGCAACACGCAGGGCGCCTGGGTGGACGAGAGCGCGCCGCTCCGCGGCCGCCGTTCCGCCCGCACGGCGGCGGACGCGCAATGGCTGGCCCGGGGCGCCCGCATCTTCCGCCTGCCCGGAATCTACGGCCCGGGTCGATCGGCGCTGGAGCGGGTGGCCGAGGGCCGCGTCCATCGCATCGACCTGCCGAAGCAGGTGTTCAGCCGCATCCATGTCGACGACATCGTGCGCGCCGTGATCGCCGGCTTCGACGCGCCGCCCGGCGCCTACAACATCGCCGACGACCATCCGGGCGGCCAGAATGCGGTGATCGAGGAGGCCTGCCGGCTGCTCCGCCAGCCGCCGCCGCCGCTCCAGTCGCTCGACGAGGCCGGCCTCTCGCCGGCGGCCCGCGCTTTCTATGCCGAGAACCGGCGGGTCGCCAACGGCAAGGCGAAGCGGGTGCTCGGCTGGCGGCCGCTCTATCCGGATTACCGGGCGGGCTTGGCCGCCTGCCTCGCCTGCAGCGCGACCACCAGCCCGCCGACCGCGAGCAGGCACCCCACCGCCGCCGCCGCCGACCAGCGATAGCCTTCGAACACCGTCGAGAGCAGCATCGCCAGCACCGGGCTCAGCACGCTCGAATAGGCCGCGCGGCCCGGCCCGATCGCGCGGATCACCGCGAAATAGCAGCTGAACGCCAGCGCCGATCCGATCAGCGCCAGATAGAGCGTGCCGAGCCAGTAGCCCGGATGCGGATCCAGCACCGGCGGCCCGTCGAGCGCGAAGGCGCCCGCGCAGTTGAACAGCGATCCCCAGGCCATGCCCCAGGCGATCAGGGTCGCCACCGGGATCGCCGCCGCCGTCCGGTTGGCCTGCATGACGTTGGCGACCGAGGAGAAGAACACGCCGGCCAGCGACCAGCCGATGCCGATCAGGATGGTCGAGCGAGAGGCGGGCGCCGCGCCGAGCTCATGGCTGAACAGCAGCAGCAGCCCGACCATCGCCACCCCCGATCCGAGCAGGAAGGCGCGCGAGAGGCCCTGCTTCAGGAAGATCCAGGCGAACAGCGCATTGGGCACGACCAGCAGGGCGAAGGCCACCGCGACGAGGCCCGAGGTCACCGTCCGCTCGCCGAGATAGACAAAGTAATAGTTCAGGCAATATTGCGCGATGCCGTAGATCGCCGCCAGCCCGTGCTCCCGCGCGGTCAGCCGGAGCCGGGCGCCGGTGACGCGGGCGTAGACCATCATCGCGGCGCCGGCGATCAGGAAACGATAGGCGACCGACCAGCTGGGCGGCACGATGCCGAGCTGGGTGCGGATCACCAGCCAGGTCGACGACCAGACCAGGGTGCAGACGATGAAGGGAAGCGCCACGCGGGCGCGTTGCGGAGCGCCGAGGGGGCGGGTTCCGGTCAATGCCTCACTCATGCTCCAACCCCTTCACCGTTCGCGCCGGACTTGTTGTCACACCGTTCGCCCTGAGCCTGTCGAAGGGCTGTCCTTTTTCTTCAACCGCGCAAAAGGAAGGACAGGGCTTCGACAGGCTCAGCCCGAACGGATTTTCCTAGTCTCTCAAAGCGCCCGGATCGCCGCCGCCAGCGCCTCGATCTCCGCCTTGGGCTGGTCCCAGGAGGTGACCAGGCGCGCCTCGCCCTCGGCCCAGTCGTAGAAATCGAAGCCCTGGGCGCGCAGGGCCGCGGCCTCGGCCGGCGTCAGGCGCAGGAAGACCTCGTTGGCCTCGACCGACAGCACCAGCCGCTCGCCCGCCGCCGCCGCGATGGTCGCGGCGCCAGCGTTCGAGGCCCGGCCATTGTCCCGCCAGCGATCGCCCTCCAGCAGCGCCAGCACCTGCGCGGCCTGGTAGCGGCCCTTGGAATTGAGATGCCCGGCGCGCTTGCGCCGGATCTTCGCGATCTCCGCCCATTCCGTGCGGAAGAAGACGAGCATCTCCGTCGACAGGCCGCCATTCTTGACGAAGCCGAAGCTCAGCGCCTCGACGCCCGCGCGCCAGGTGACGTCGCCCGGATGGCCGCCGAGCGTCGCCATCGCATTGGCGAAGCGGGCGCCGTCCATGTGGAAGCCGAGGCCGAGCTCCTTCGCCACCTCGCCCAGCGCCGCCACCTCGTCCGGCCGGTAGACCAGGCCATATTCGGTGGCGTTGGTGATCGACAGCGCATGCGGCTGGACCTGGTGCACGTCGGGCCGGATCGCGCGGCGCGCGGCGCGGATCGCCTCGGGCGTCAGCTTCGCGCCCACGCCGTCGAGCGGGATCAGCTTCGCGCCATGGGTGTAGAATTCGGGCGCGCCCGCCTCGTCGGTGTTGATGTGCGCCTCGCGGTGGCAGAGCACGCCGCCATGCGGCGGCACCATCGCGGCGAGCGCGAGGCAGTTGGCGGCCGTCCCGGTCGAGACCCAGAGCGTCGCGCAGTCCGTCCCGAACAGGTCCGAGAAGGCGCCGTCCAGGCGCTTGCTCAGCGCATCGCCGTCATAAGCGGTGTCGACATGGTTGGCGGCGGCCATCGCCTCCAGCACGGCGGGATGGACGGCGGCGGCGTTGTCGGAGAAGAAGCGCATGGGCCGGCCTTGAGCGGGTGCGCGGCCCGCGTCAACCGGGTGTGAAGGGAAGTCTATGGGCGGCTGGACGATCGGCATCATCGGCGGCTCGGGCCTCTATGCGCTGCCCGGGCTGGAGGAGATTGCCCGCCACGATATCGCGACGCCGTGGGGCGCTCCGTCCGACACCATCCTCGAAGGCCGGATCGGCACGGCGCGGCTGCTGTTCCTGCCGCGCCACGGCGCCGGGCATCGCATTCCTCCCTCCGAGATCAACGCGCGCGCCAATATCGACGCCTTGAAGCGGCTGGGCGCGACCGACCTGCTCGCCATCTCCTCGGTCGGCTCGCTGCGCGAGGAGCTGCCGCCCGGCCGCTTCGCCGTGGTCGACCAGTTCATCGACCGGACGGTGGCGCGGCCCGCCAGCTTCTTCGGCACCGGCCTCGTCGCCCACGTCTCGCTCGCGGATCCGACGTGCCCGCGCCTCTCCGCCTTCGCCGCCGCGGCGATCGAGGCGGCCGGCGGCGCGGTCGCCACCGGCGCCACCTACCTGGCGATGGAAGGCCCGCAATTCTCCACCCGCGCCGAAAGCCGGATGTACCGCTCATGGGGCGCCGACATCATCGGCATGACCGCCATGCCCGAGGCGCGCCTCGCCCGCGAGGCGGAGCTGCCCTACGCGCTGGTCGGCATGGTCACCGATTACGATTGCTGGCGCGAGGACGAGGCCGGCGTGGTCGCGACCGACGTGGTGGCGCAGATGCACGCCAACGGAGCGATCGCGCGGCGGCTGGTGGAGGCGTTCGCCAAAGCCCTGCCGGCGGAGCGCACGCCCTCGCCGATCGACACGGTGCTCGATCATGCGCTGCTGACGGCCCCCAGCGCGCGAGATCCCGCGATGGTGGAGCGGCTGGGGGCGGTGCTGGGGCGGCTGAACGGATCTATTTGACTCCCCTCCCTGAAAGGGAGGGGCTGGGGGTGGGTCTTGGCGCGCGATACGGATCGCTCAGCCATTGGGGCCTCCGTATCACCGGGCCTCCACCCACCCCCGACCCCCTCCCTTCCAGGGAGGGGGAGTCAAGCTACAACCAATCCCGCCACTTGAACCACAGCACCGGCAGGATCGTGCTGACGATCATCAGCGCCCAGGCGAAGGGATAGCCCCAGGGCCAGCTCAGCTCCGGCATGTCGTGGAAGTTCATGCCGTAGACGCCCGCCACCAGCACCGGCGGCACGCCCGCCACCGAGACCACGGTCAGCACCTTCACCACGTCATTCTGCTCGATCGAGATGAAGGCGGTGGCGGCGTCGATCAGCAGCTGCACGCGCCCGGTGAGCGAGCTTTCGAACTCGTCGAGCGATTCGATGTCGTGCTTCACCGCCTCCAGCCGGTCGCGCAGCCCGTCGGGGATCTTCGGCTCGCAGCGATCGAGCACGAAATTGGCGATGCGGCCGATGGCGAGGAAGGCGTGGCGGACCTTCACCATCTGCTCGCTGGCCTGGCCGACGCGAACCATCAGCCCGCGCAGCCGGCGGGTCTCGCGGCCGAGCCGCTTCTTGGGCGCGTCCTTCTGCGGCTCGCGGAAGATGGCGTGGCTGGCGCTGGCCAGCTCCTCCGCCACCCGCTCCAGCCGGTCGGCGGAGCGATCGATGATATCCTCCAGCAGGTGGACCAGCACCTCCTGCCCGCCGACCGGATGATCGCTCTTCGCGATCTGCTCGTGCACCTGGTCGAAGGCCGTCATCTGGCAGAAGCGCACCGTCACCAGCGCATCTTTGGTCAGGATGAAGCCGGTCGGTGACAGCACCCCCACCTCGCCATGGCGCGCGATCAGCGGAGCGCTCATGATCAGATGGCCCTCATGGGTGCGCAGCCGGCTGGACAGCTCGATCTCCGACAGATCCCCCCGATCCGGGACCCGGATGCCGAAGCGACGCTCGACCTCGGCGATCTCCGAATCGTCGGGTTCGCAAAGGTCCGCCCAGATCGCCGTGCCGATGTCCGTTTCGCCGCCGTCCTTGCCGATCAGCTTGAGCACGTGATCCGTCTCCCGATACGCCGGACCCGTTCAAGCATGACGGCAGGGCGACTGCCAGCGGTCATTCATGGCGATGCGGCTCGCCCCCGCCATGCGGCGCGGAGGGATGCGGTGCCGGGAGATGCGGCATCGGCGGGCGCGGGGCGGAGGCATGCGCCGCCTGTGCCCGCTCCATCGCCTGGGCGTGCTGCGCGGCGGCCTGCTGCGCATGCTCGGCGCGCTGAGCGGCCATCGCCTGCTGCTGCGCCGCGACGCGTTCGTGGTCCTGCGCCTGCCGGGCCGCCTCGGCCTGCTGGCGGGCCTCGGCGCGCTGGGCCGTGGCGGCCTGCTCATGCGCCTGCGCCTGCTGGGCACGCATCTCGGTCTGGCGCTGCTGAGCCTGCGCGCGCGCCTGCTGCTGATCAGCGGCGCGGGCATGCGCCTGCTGCGCCGCGGCCTGGGCATGCTGGCGGTCGGCGGCCGCCCGGTCCTGCTGCTGCTGCTGTTGCTGCCGCTGCAGACGCATCTGCTCCGCATGCGCCTTCTGCCGATCGCCCGCGGCCTGCTGCGCGGCGAGGCGCTGGGCCTGATCGTGCTGCATCTGGGCATGATCCCGCATCACCTGCTGCTGGGCCTGCCGCTGAGCCTGTTGCTGGTCCTGCTGGCGCTCCTGCTGCTGGCGCTGCGCCGCGATCTGCTGATCGCGATTGTGCTGCTGTTGCCACTGCTGCTGCTGCTGCCGCTCGGCATCCTGACGCGCCTGATCCTGGCGCTGCCGGGCCTGCTGTTGCTGGGCCTGCTGCTGGCGTTGCTGATCCTGCTGCCGGCGCACGGCGTCCGCCTCGCGCTGGCGATCCCAGCCCGGCCCGCCCATCCCTTGCGGCTGCGGCGGCGGATTGTGGAAGCCGCTCCGCTGCCAGCGGTCGAAGCGCTGCGTCTCGGCCTGGCGCTGCTGCCGCTCGGCCGCCCAATGCTGCTGCTCCTGCGCGTCATGCGCCCGGTGATAGGCCTGCCAGTCCGCCTGCCGCGCCTGATTGGCGGACCATTGCGCCCGCGCCGCCGCGATCTCGGCGCGCCGCGCCGCCCAGTTGGCGGCGACCACGCCGCGATGCTCGCGCTCGCTGGACAGGCGATGGAGATAGGCGGCGCGCGCATAATAGCGCGAGGCATAATCGGCCCGGTCGCGATAGGCGCCCGGCGGCAGCAGCGCGCCGCTGTCGTTATAGACGCCGACCAGCTCCCCGTCCGAATAGGCATAGCTGTAGGACGGATCGCGCACGAGATAGGGCGCGTCGGCGCCCGGCTCGTAATAATAATAGCGGTAGCCGCCATCGACCGGCTCGGCATATTGCACGTCGCCGCTGGTCGTCTGCCAGGCCCAGGGCGAGACGTCGCCATCGTCATAGGCATAATCGGGCGGTGCATCGCCGATCGCGTCCATCACGCCGTTGGCGCGATCGAGATAGGCGTAAGCGTCGGACGGCTGCGCGGTCTGCGCCACCCGCATCGGCGCGGCGGCCGGCAGCGCGTGAGCGGACGGCGCCGGCGCGATCGGCGTCGCCGCGCCCTGCTGCAGCGGCACCGCCGCCGGCAGCGCGGGCAGCGCGCCATTGGCCTCGGCCATCTGGTTCGCCGCCGCCTGGTTGTTGGCCGTGCCCGACGGATTGCAGGCCGCGAGCGCGAGCGCCATCGCGCTGGCCGCCAGCATGCCCGCCCGGTGGAAGCTTCTCGACATGGTCCTCTCCATTCGATCGTTTTCGCCCGGATCATGGGCGAAGCGCCCTGAACCCGCGCTGGAGCGATCGTTCAGGCGGGGTAAACGCGCCGGGCCGGTTTCGGGCGCATTGCTATCGTTCAAAAATATCGAAAAGTCTGCGTGATTTTATCCCGGTTCTCAGGACAGGCGGGAGCCGCCATATGGTGTGCCAAGACGAGGCGGCGCACTGGGGCGCCGCTCTCCAGAGACAGGAAAGGACGCCCGATGATCGAGCTCCGTCCCTTTGCCAGCCTCGGTGGTGAAAATCACGGCTGGCTCGATGCCAAGCACCATTTCTCCTTCGCCGGCTATCATGATGCGGCCCGCATGAACTGGGGCAATCTCCGCGTCTGGAACGATGACGTGATCGCGCCCAAGTCCGGCTTCCCGCCGCATCCGCACCGCGACATGGAGATCATCACCTATGTCCGCACCGGCGCGATCACCCACAAGGACAGCCTGGGCAATACCGGCCGCACCGAGGCGGGCGACGTGCAGGTGATGTCCGCCGGCACCGGCATCACCCATGCGGAATACAATCTGGAGGATGTCGCGACGACGCTCTTCCAGATCTGGATCCTGCCGACCCGTGGCGGCGAGAAGCCGAGCTGGGGCGCCCGCCCCTTCCCCAAGGGCGAGCGCGCCGGCAAGTTCGTGACGCTGGCCTCGGGATTCGCCCATGACGACGAGGCGCTGCCGATCCGCACCGATGCGCGGGTGGTCGCCGCCACGCTGAAGGCCGGCGAGACCGCCGAATATCCGCTGGGTGCGGCGCGACGCGCCTATCTGGTGCCCGCCACTGGCGCGGTCGAGATCGATGGCGTGCGGGTCAACGCCCGTGACGGCGCCGCGATCAGCGAGCTCGACACGCTGACCGTGACCGCGATCGAGGACAGTGAACTGGTCCTCGTCGACGCGGCATAAAGGATTGCGGAGCGGTTCCCTCCCCCTTCCCGCTCCGTACCCAGGCCGCCGGGGCCTTCCCCCTCCCCAGCCCCGGCGGCCAATTTTTCTTCGGAATCAGTCCCTCCCGTTCGTGCTGAGGAGCCACTGAGCGAAGTCGAAATGGCGTCTCGAAGCATGAGGCGCGGCGCACGCCCTTCGAGACGGGCCTTCGACTGCGCTCAGTCCCTCCTCAGGGCGAACGGATGTAGGTATAGCGAACCTGTCAGGAAGGACCCACCCATGACCCTGCGCTCCCACGCCATGGACGGCATCGACATGGTGATCCTGCCGCCCACCCGCGATCTCGGCGATGGCTTCTCGGTGCGGCGCGCCTTGCCCTCCGCGCATCGCCGGATGGTCGGCCCGTTCATCTTCTTCGACCAGATGGGCCCGGCCGCCTTCCAGGGCGGCCAGGGGCTGGACGTGCGGCCGCATCCGCATATCGGCCTCGCCACCGTCACCTACCTGCTCGACGGCGAGATCATGCACCGCGATTCGGTCGGCTCGGTGCAGGCGATCCGGCCCGGCGAGGTGAACTGGATGACGGCGGGCTCCGGCATCGTCCATAGCGAGCGCACCCGGCCCGAGTTGCGCGCCGCCGGCTCCAGCCTCTACGGCCTGCAGACCTGGGTGGCGCTGCCCAGGGCGCACGAGGAGACGGCCCCGGCCTTCTCCCACCACAAGGCGCACGAAATCCCCTCGGCCGAGGCGGAGGGCGTGACGCTGACCCTGATCGCCGGCACCTCGGACGGGTTGCGCTCGCCGGTGCCGACCTTCTCGGACATGGTCTATGCCGACATCCAGCTGGCGCCCGGCGCCCGCTATCGGGTGGCGGCCGAGCATGTCGAGCGCGCCTTCTACGTGGTGGAGGGCACGATCGGCGTGGAAGGCCAGACCGGCGGCTTCACCCCCCACGAGCTGGTGGTGCTCCAGCCCGGCGCCGAGATCGTGCTGCGGGCGGATGGCGGCCCGGCCCGGCTGATGCTGGTCGGCGGCGAGCCGTTCCCGGAAGGCCGCAGCATCTATTGGAACTTCGTCTCCAGCGATCCCGAGCGGATCGAGCAGGCCAAGCGCGACTGGCGCGAACAGCGCTTCGCCCCGGTGCCGGACGAGCATGAGTTCATCCCGCTGCCGGAGGATCCGAAGCCGGTGCGCTATCCGTGAGCTTGGGAATGTGGAATGAAACCCGTTCGCACCGAGCTTGTCGAAGTGCCGTCCTTCTTCCTCAACCGCGCAAAAGGGAAGAACAGGGCTTCGACAGGCTCAGCCCGAACGGAGGGGGATTTCGGTAAAAGGGGATGGACCAGAAGCTCCGCACCACCCTGCTGACCATCGCCGACATGATGCGCGACGCTCACGATTCGTGGTGGATCATCGCCAGCGCCGCCGCCGTGCTGCATGGTGCGGACATATCGGTCCATGACGTCGACCTGCTGGTCAGCCGGCGCGACGGCGCGGCCCTGCTCGCCCGACTCGGCCCCACCCGCGCCCCCAGCCCCTCAGACCGGTTCCGCTCCGATCTCTTCGGATGCTGGACCGGCGCGCCGCTGCCGGTCGATATCATGGCGGGATTCCAGGCCCTTGGTTCCGATGGCTGGCGGGAGATCCGGCCCGCCAGCCGCATCGCCATCCCGCTTGGCGACACCACCCTCCCCGTCCCCTCCATCCCCGAACTGATCGCGCATTGCCACCTGTTCGGGCGCCCCAAGGATCTGGCCCGTGCGGCAATCCTGCAACGGTTGGGACACGATCCAGCCATGCGACCACGCTCTGCTTGAGCAAAAAAGTCACGAATGTTACCGGCGCGCGACTCTTCAAAGACGAGAGCACCGAGCCGACGGGAGAGGATGCCGCGGCCACTTTGGGGGTATCATGAACTCGACCACTGTCCGCACATCCGTTTCGCGCGCGCTGCTTTGCGGCGCGTCCCTTTTCGCCGCCGCATCTGTCCATGCGCAGGAAGGGCCGACCACGCAGGTCGCCGCCGCGCAGCCCGGCGAGATCGTCGTCACCGCCACCCGCCGCGCCGAATCGGCGAAGAACGTGCCGGTCGCCGTCACCGCGATCGGCGGCGAGAAATTGTCGGTGCTGAACTCGTCCGGCCTCGACATCCGCTTCCTCTCGTCGCGCACGCCGAGCCTCCAGGTCGAGAGCTCCTTCGGCCGCACCCAGCCGCGTTTCTACATCCGTGGCCTCGGCAACACCGATTTCGATCCCAACGCGCAGCAGCCCGTCTCGGTGGTGATCGACGACGTCGCGGTGGAAAGCGCCTTCCTCAAGGCCTTCCCGGTGTTCGACCTCTCCAACGTCGAGGTGCTGCGCGGGCCGCAGGGCACCCTGTTCGGCCGCAACACCCCGGCCGGCGTGGTCAAGCTCGATCCCCAGACCCCGACCGACACGTTCGGCGGCTACCTGACCGGCAGCTGGGCGACCTACAACACCGTCAATGCCGAGGGCGCCGTCGGCGGCCCGCTGGGCGACGGCCTCAGCTTCCGCGCTTCGGGCCTGCTCCAGCGCCGCGACGGCTGGGTGACCAACGACGCGACCAACGGCAATGCGCCCAAGCATCTGGAAGGCTATCGCGACCTCGCCGGCCGCTTCCAGCTCGCCTACACCAGCGGCGATTTCCACGCCCGCGTCGACGTGCATGCCCGCGATCTGGATGGCGAGCCCCGCCTGTTCCGCGCCGGCCTGTTCGAGCCCGGCAGCAACCACTTCAACGCCGGCTTCGACAAGGACCATGTCTCGCAGGATGGCATCAGCGTCCAGAAGGAAACCCAGTGGGGCACCAACCTCCACCTGGACTATCATTTCGACGGGCTCGGCACGCTCTATTCGGTGACGGGCTATGAGAGCGCCCACGTCAAGTCGATCGGCGACATCGACGGCGGCAACGCCTATCCCTTCCCCACCGGCAACGGCAATCCGATCGCCAGCCCGCCCGCGCTCAACGCCGGCGGCTTCCCGGACAATACCGGCGACATCGTCCGCCCGCGCGAGTTCAGCCAGGAGCTGCGCTTCGCCTCCGACGAGTTCGGCGGCTTCCGCGTGCAGGGCGGCGCCTATTACTTCCACCAGAAGCTGACCTATCACGAGCTCGACTTCGACGCGCTCGGCAACCAGGACGGCGACGTCTTCCACGACGACAAGAACCAGAATTACGGCATCTTCGCCTCGGGCGAGTACAAGATCGACAAGCTGACGCTGCGCGCCGGCGTGCGCTACAGCCACGACCGCAAGCGCGACATCGTCGACGGCACCGCCGCGCCGGGCGCGCTGACCGGCGGGCTCGTCCTCCCGATCACCACCCGCGCCCGTGGCTCGGACGTGACGTGGGACGGCAGCGCCACCTATGCGCTGACCCAGACGGTCAACCTCTATGCCCGCGTCGCCACCGGCTATCAGGGCCCGGCGATCCAGGATCGCGTGACCTTCGGATCGGTGCCGAGCGTGGCCAGGAAGCAGACCACCATCTCCGCCGAGGGCGGCCTGAAGATGGAAAGCCTCGATCACAAGCTGCACTTCGATCTCGATGGCTATTGGTGGCGCACCAAGAATTTGCAGCTCACCGCCGTCGGCGGCGCCAGCAACTCGGCGGCGCTGATCAACGCCGATCACGCGGTCGGCTACGGCATCGAGGCGCAGATCGACGTGCGCCCGATCGAGCATCTCGCGCTCACGGCGGGCGGCAGCTGGAACTACACCCAGATCCGCGACAAGAGCATCTCGATCGCGCCGTGCGGCGGCGGCTGCACGATGATCGATCCGCTCAATGCCGAGGGCCTGGCGATCATCGACGGCAACCCGCTGCCGCAGGCGCCGCGCTACGTGTTCAACGTGACCGCGCGCTACGGCATCCCGCTCGGCAATGGCGGCGAGATCTACGCCTATACCGACTGGGCCTATCGCAGCCGGATCAACTATTTCCTCTACGACGCCGCCGAATTCCGCGGCCGCTCGCTCACCGAGGGCGGCCTGAAGATCGGCTACAAGGCGCCCGAGCATTGGGAGATCGCCGCCTTCGCGCGCAACATCACCAACCAGATCCGCTCGATCAGCGCGATCGACTTCAACAACCTGACCGGCATGATCAACGAGCCGCGGATCATCGGCGGCGAGTTCCGCGTTACGTTCTGATCGGAAAATCTCCCCTCCCTGAAAGGGAGGGGTCGGGGGTGGGTTCGCCCGAGGCGGACGTGACCTCGATCCGGAGACGAACCCACCCCTAACCCCTCCCTTTCAGGGAGGGGAATCCTCAGGAAAAGGCGGCGCCGTGACGGGGCCGCCTTTTCTCTTGGCGTTCTATCAATCGCCAACGTGGCCCGATGATCCGTCATCCTGACGAAGGTCAGGATCCATTCCATGCAGCGCCCCTGGTCCTGGCGACGCACGGAAGCCGCCTCATCGCGATGCGGCCGAGGCTGCGCGAATGGATCCCGGCCTCCGCCGGGATGACGAAGAGAGATACGGCTCGGGCGTGTTTGCAATCGGCACCAAGACGCCTTTCCTACTCCGGGAATAAATCCTGCCCCACCTCGGTCCCTTGCCCATGCCCCCCATGACGGCGCGGGCCGGAACCACCATCGTGCCAAAGTCCGCTTGCCCTTCCCAGCCGACCGGCGCAAAGCCCGGCGCGTGATCGACGCGATGCGCAGCCGGTCCCGGAGCCACCGGATGCTCGCGCTGGCGGTGCTCGCCTGCGCGCTGGCGCTGCGCATGCTGGTGCCGGAAGGCTGGATGCCGGTCTCCGACGGGCATGGCTTCCGCATCACCATGTGCACCGGCACCGGGCCGATGGACATGACGATGGCGATGCCCGGCATGGCCATGCACCACGGCAAGGCCGGGCACGACCAGCAGCAACCGATGCAGGATCATCCCTGCACCTTCGCCCATCTCGGCCTGGCGCTCGCCGAGCCGGTGCTGCCGACGCTCGACCTGCCCCCGCTGGTGCGCGCCGAGGCCCTCGCCGCCAGGCCGCTGGCCATCGCCATCGGGCGCGGCCTGGCCGCCCCTCCGCCGCCCGCCACCGGACCACCCGCCCTCGTCTGAACCATCACGAGCGCGCCGGCTCCCCTGCGGGAGCACGGTCGCGCGTGCATTCAGACAAGGGGATTTCCATGACCTGCCATCACAGGCTGCGCGCGCCGTTGCTCGCCGCCGTCTCGCTCGCCGCCTTCGCGGCGCCCGCCCCCGGTTTCGCGGCGACCGCCGATGCCGACGTGCCGCCCGGCGACATCCTCGTCACCGCGCAAAAGCAGCAGGAAGGGATCGAGAACGCGCCCTCCAGCCGCGCCAGCATCGACGCCGCGGCGATCAAGGCCACGGTCAACGCCGTGAACGTCGAGGACACGGTGAAATATCTGCCCAGCCTGATCGTCCGGAAGCGCCATATCGGGGACACCCAGGCACCGCTCGCCACGCGCACCTCGGGCCTCGGCGCCTCGGCGCGCAGCCTGATCTATGCGGACGGGGTGCTGCTCTCCTCGCTGATCGGCAACAACAACACTTCGGCCAGCCCGCGCTGGAGCCTCGTCTCCCCGCAGGAGATCGCGCGGATCGATGTGCTCTACGGCCCCTTCTCTGCCGCCTATCCGGGCAATTCGATCGGCGCGGTGGTCAACATCACCACCCGGCTGCCCGACACATTGGAAGCGACTGCCACGGCCGGCACCAGCGTGCAGCGCTTCAGCCAGTACGGCACCCGCGACACCCTGCCGAGCTACCAGTACGGCGCCACGATCGGCGACCGCTTCGGCCCGCTGGCGCTGTTCGCCAGCATCGATCACGTCACCAGCCGCAGCCAGCCGCTCACCTACGTCACCGCGACCAAGACGCGCACCTGCCCGGACGGCAGCTTCGACGCGCTCAACAAGAATGCGATGCCGATCTGCGTGCTGGGCGCGAGCGGCTTCGAGAATCAGCGGCAGGACCATCTCAAGCTCAAGGCCGCGCTGGACGTGACGCCGGACATCCGGCTCACCTATGTCGGCGGCCTGTTCCTCAACGACACCCGCGCGTCGGCCGAGACCTACCGGGCGGACGGCACCTACACGTCCGCTTTCTCCAGCGGCGTCTATCGCTATCGGGAACGCCACTGGTCCCACTCGGTCTCCGCGAGGGGGACGAGCGGCACGCTCGACTGGCAGGTGATCGGCACGCTCTACGATTTCGCGCACGACGCCCAGGCGGTGCCGACCGGGCTGCTGCCGGCCGCGAATGGCGGCGGCGCGGGCAATATCACCCGGCTCGACGGCACCGGCTGGAAGACGATCGACGCCAAGGCCGTGTGG
>Ga0207671_10001072_pt1 | contig 33205 bp, 30 predicted proteins | sample KBSC24metaG_FD_184352 | JGI IMG/M metagenome (GOLD analysis project Ga0207671, IMG submission 184352) | Corn rhizosphere microbial communities from Kellogg Biological Station, Michigan, USA - KBS C2-4 metaG (SPAdes) (version 2) | ecosystem: Host-associated > Plants > Roots > Rhizosphere > Soil...
GGAAGGCCGGCGTAAGGTGTGTTTACGGCGTAAGGTGTGCTTACCGTGGCCGGCCCATAATTGTTTCCGCCGTTTTGCGTGAGGCTTGCCGCGGCGCCGGGCACGCCAGTGACCGTCAACGCCGCGTTATTGTTGTCGTTGTTCTGCGTGATCGTGCCGACCGTGCCATCCTCGACTGTCAATGACGCGGTGTTGTCGTTGCCATGCTGGTTGATGTTGCCCGAGCCGTCGAGGATGTTGAGCGTCGCGCTGTTACCATCGCCGAGTTGCGACACCGTAGCCGACGAATTGCCCGAAGTGGTCACGCTCACATAGTTGCGCGCCAGCTGGCCGTCGACCGTGAAGGCATCACCCGTCTGGTTTGAGGAGTTGTCCTGAGTGAGGTTGACGGTGCCGCCACAAGGCGCAGACAGACCGCTGCTGCATAGATCGCTCGTCGTGATATGCGCCACGTTGCCATTGCCGCTCTGGCTGGCGGTAATAGAATTGCCGACCGAGTGGGACTGGTCGGCATAGAAGGAATTGCCGAGCGGTCCATCGCTTGTCTGGGTGAGATAGAGCGTGTTGTTGTCGCCGGCGAACGCCACGCCAGCGCACACCAAGGTGCCGCACAGCGCTAGCATCAAAGACCTGCCGATCATGGCTTCTCCCGCTCAGTGCGCCGGGCGGCGCGCTAGCGGGACTGCTGCACGACGCTCAGCATGTTGCCGGTGCCGTTCTGCGTGAAGGAGAGCGAATTGCCGGTTCCCCTCTGCACCGCGGCTACCTGATTGTTCGTACCGATGATCGAACCGATCACCGTATTATTCACACCGATCTGCGACAGCGCGAAAAGGTTGGACGACCCCGTCACTGCAAGCCCGATAGTGTTGCCGTGGCCAGTCTGCTGCACGCTGCCCGGGACCAGACCCAGTCTCGCTGGCAGACCGCCGAAAGCGGCCCCGAGCGGCCCGCCGTTGAGATCGCCATCCAGGCTGACGGTCAGCGAGTTTGCACCGCCCAGACCATCGTAGCTTTGCACGATGGAAAGCGCGTTGCCGTCGCCCGTGGCCGTCAGATCGGCAAGATTGTGCTCCTTATCGTCGGTCGTAATATAAAGGCCGTTGCTTGCCAGCGCTGCCTGGCCGGTCAGCACCGCCAGTACCGCCGCCACGGCGAAAACCCCAACAATCCTGCGCATCTCGACTGCTCCCCTCGATTGGGAGCACTGTGCGCGGAACGCTTGAAGGCTTGCCGCAGGAATTAGCTAAAATTTTAGGCGATTTCGATCCTTTGCCCTAGTTCACTGTTTCGCCATCGCTGCCTTCCGGCGGCGGCAGATTGTTGTCGGGCGCTGCACCAGCGGCGCCATTGCCGGCCGCCGCCGGGTCGCCGGCCGGAAGATAGGGGTAGGTGCGCATCGGCGCGCCTTGGCGCACAACCGGTGTGCTGGCAACCGACGCGACCTTATGGGCAACAGGCACGGTCTGGATCGCCGCTGCTGCGTTCTGGGTCACCGGCAGCCCTGGATCGACCGCACCGGTCCCCTGGCCGTACTTTTCGGCATCGTACTGGGCGATAAGCGCATCGCCCGCCGGCTTATCCTTGAAGGACCAGATGTGGAGCTCCGCGCCTTCCAAAACGAGCGACATGACCGCCTTGTTGATCGCGGCCTGCACGGCGATTTCTTTCGGTTCGTTCGTCGTGACGCCTGTTTCGCCCTGCAGCAGCTTGTCCATCTGCACATAAAGGAAGGCGTTGCCATCGATCGACGTCGAGGCCACCACCTTGTTCACGGTCACGCTCGCGAGAACTTCGCTGGTTTTGGCGGAGACCGCCCGTAGCGTCACCGTGATAGTGTCCTGCACCCATTTGCCGTTGGCACCGATGCCAAGGAAATTGGCGCCCGCGCCGCCGGTCATCGTATTGGTGTCGTAGCCAACGATGCCGCCCTCGAGCACGATGCTGGCATTGCTCAGCGGCGGCAGCACATGCGGGTCGATATTTGCCTCGCCTCGATAGACCTTGCGCATCTCCGTGACGATCTGCCGTTCCTTGAGCAGATCGTTGAGCGCAGCGCGATCGAGCACGGTGAACCAGCGCCGCTCGCCAGCATCTTGCAGCGCCCTGATCAGCATCGGCGCACCGCCTTGGCTTACGGCCTTCGACAGTGACTGGTAGTTATCCTCGTCCTTGAACTGGCCGGTGAGGTCAGGGAAGTCATAGACGGCAACAACTGTTGACGCGGCCGCCGGCGGCAGCGCCATCAGGTCGGCATCGAGCGGCGTCTGCGGGCTGACGACCGGCGCATAAGCGCCTGTGCTGAGCGAAGCCTGTTCGCCGAACGGCAACGTCGAACAGCCGCTGAGGAGGGCCGCTCCAGTGACTACGCCGACCGCGGCCAGCAATCGCCAATAACTCATGTACATGACTGAAACCCGGGCGTTACGAACAACATGCTGGTCAGTTCGTCTGAAGCTTGGGAACGCTGATCGTCGTCGTCGTGCCGCCCTCGGTAATGTAAAGGTCGATCTCGGCGCCGGTCTGGTCGAAGCTGACCGTCGTGTCGCCGAAAACGATCGAACCAGTCGGCTGCGGGTTGCTGCCGAAGATCGCGTCCGTCACCTGGCTGGCGAGGGCCGAGAGCAGCCGCCCTTCAAGTTGCGACAGAAAGAGATCGGCCTGGCTTTGCGTCGTCGTGCCGGTCCCCGTTCCCGTTCCGCTTCCCGAGGAGGAGATCGGCGCATCTGAGGCCGTCGCAGTCTTCTGCGCACCCGCCACGGCGAGTAAATGGCTCGAGTTGAGGGGATTGCCGCCAAACGTCGGGTTTATCGGCGTGTAAACCAGGTCAGAGGCGAGTGCTTCCGCGGTCGCCAAACTCAGGCAGACCGCAAGTGACGCCCAGAACGCTGCAAACCGCATTTATGCCCCCAGACGCCCCGCCGGTCCGCCGCCGGCATGTTCTTATTCTTTCCTTCCATTATCGACAGATCACACCGGCGTCGAGTCGCATTCACACGGATGCTTAAAGCGAGCAAGTTAACGTGCTCTTTCGGTCACTTATAATTCGTTAAAGATTTGTTAAAGACTAATATCCGCTTCGGATAGACTTAGCCGGTGCAAAACAGATGACTCCAGCACTCCACCTGCGACAGCTTGTCGCAGACGCAAGCAAGGGGTCGGAAGCGGTCTCGTTAACAACTTTAGATTTTTTTGACGTGTGCACGCCGATTCGCCGGTAAGATTGGTCATTGCGTTTACTTCGGCAAGTTTTTCTACCACTAGATATCAAGTATCAATCATATATTCTTATATATGTACATGGATTGCCATCTTTCTACCACATATTTGCCGGCGTTCGCCCCATTGTGGATTCCCGTAGCTTGACGAGTATTTACGATTAATGAAACATTCACCTTGCCATAGTGTCGATTTCCCGCTCGTGTTGGGCATGGAGGAGGGGCATCGATCGTCCTGATCGGAGTGGGGCGTTAGCAGGTGCCAGCGACACGGCAGCAAGAGGAGCGACGAGGGCTGCCATGCGGGGCGTCCTCGGTGACAGATGGAGGACCGCAATTCGGGCCGCCCGCCCGATAACCAAAACGAACCGATGGCCGTATGTGCCGATAGGCCAGCTAATTGTAGCGCCACCCCACAGGGTCGGCGGAAGCGAGTGTTTTGCCTGCCGACGGTCGCGACGACCGAGGGGGTAAGGGAACCGAACGACCGAGCGGAAGTGACCGTCTCGTCATGGAAACGGGGTAATTAGATGAAACTCAAAATTGCACTGATCAGCGCCACCGCGCTGGGCATGTTGATGGCGACCGGGGCGGTGTATGCCGGTGACAGCAATACCGCGATTGTCGATCAGAACAGCAGCGACAATACCGCCGCGGTGGATCAGGGTGGAAGCACCCTTGGCACTACGATCTTCACCCAGACCGGCGACGACAACGATGCTACCGTCACTCAGACCGGCACTGGCAATAATGCAGGTACCCACCCTAACGTAGGTGACACCTACGGTGTGATGTACCAACATGGCGACCACAACTCGATTACTATTCTGCAGACGGGCGGCGACTCGATTGCCAGCAGTGCCGGATCAGGTGGAAATCTACTTCAGCTTAGCAATCACAACACGGCCAATATTACTCAGCGCGGTTCGGCTGATGTCGTCGGCAACGTGGTGCAGACTGGCAATGCACTAAGCTCGTCGCTCAAGAACAGCCTTACGATCGACCAGGAAAATGCTGCGGACGGCGCCTACAACCCGTCTCCGGTGACGGGTAGCAGCGACTACCATTACGGGGATCAATGGATTGACAGTGTCCAGCAGACCAACACCGGAACCGCGGCCAACACGCTGGCGCTGAATCAGACCGGCGGCGTCTTTGGCGCAGGGGACATGATCTGGTCCGTCGTCCAAAATGGGTCCGGAAACAACGGCACCGTGACCGAGGCGGGGCGCCTGAATTTTCTTGGCTCGCTGTCTCAGATCGGGGCCGGCAATACGGCAAGTGTGACGTTGAGCGGGACGGGTAACGGACAGGGCTATCAGCCTGTCCCACCATGGGGGCCGATGGCGGGCAGGCCGTTTACATCTGCTGTTGCGCTCGGCGTGCCTGGCGTCGTTCAGGCAACGCTCAGTCAGACTGGCGACGGCGACTATGCCAGCTACTACGCGAACGGCAGTGACAACCTTTTCGGGATCACCCAAACGTCGGTTGCCGGAACGGGCCACAATTCTGTGATCGGAACGGCAACAGGAGACACCAACGAGGCCGCAGTGAGCCAAAACGGTGTCGGCAACGTCACCGATTTCAGCCAGGGCGGCAACTCCAACGCTCTTGGCGTCTCCATCATTGGCGACGACAATGGCGTGGGTGGTTTCCGCGGGGCCTCTGCTGGTGTCGCTACCAATGGCGCGATCAACCAGTCGGGCGGAACCAATGTGGCGTCGGTCTCCATCACCGGCAACGACGCCAACTATGGGGTGACGCAGACGGGCGGAGGCAACAACGCAACGCTATCGCTCAAGGGCGGTAACAATAACAATGTCGCGGTCAACCAGGCGGGCGGCGACACGGCGAGCATCGACGTCACAGGCGGCCAGAACGTCGTTGGCGCCAAGCAGTGGGGCGTCGGCTCCAACAGCCTTGAAGTCACGATCGTGGGCAGCCTGAACAACTGGTCGGGTTCCCTGAACGGCAGCGCGGGTGACCTCGGGCTGACCGCCGGCTCGATCTCTCAGCAGAGCACGGGTTCGCTCAACAACGACGTCAACCTCGACATCGAGACCAGCTCGAATCTATTCGCGGTCGAGCAGAACGGTCAGAACGACAAGGTGACAGGTACTGTCACCACCGGTAACGGCAATCAGGCCGCGGTGGTGCAGATTGGGTCGGGCAATACCGCGACATTCAGTCAGAGTGGCGACGGCAACAACGTTGGCATCGCCCAATAATCGACGTGATCTTTGGCTGGGCGGCACATGCCGCCCAGCGACCTTTTCACAGGGGCGGTAATGAATAACGTAGCACCGTCCGTGATCATTGCGATGCTGCTGCTCCCCGGTCGGGCGCTCGCTGACGACAATTTCGGTAACTTCGTCCAGGATGGCACCGCCAACCAGGGCAGCGTAATCCAAACCGGAACTGGCAATCAGGCCGGCACCGCGACGCTTCCCGTCCACCAGACCGGCGTTTTCGACAGCCTGACGCTCACCCAATCCGGCGACGACAACACCATCGGCCTCGATGGCCAAGGGTTGCTGCAGTTCGGCACCGCCTCGACGGATGGCACAGCCGCCAACAGCGCCATCATCATCCAGAACTCGAACGGCAACTCCATCGGCGAGTTGGTGCAGACGACCGGCGCGGTGCATGCGTCGACCGCCAACATCCTCACGGTCACGCAGGATGACCGCGACGACAACGTCATCGGCTCGATCCAGCAAGTCACCGAGAGCAATGCGGCTGGCAACTTCGCCGACATCGTCCAGACCGGTACTCATAACCGTCTCGACGTTCTCTCCCAGCACTCGACGTCCAACGAGGGCATCAACCGCGTCATCTTCAACGCGAGCGGTGATTACAACGGGGCTGACCACGGTCTCTCGACCAGCGCTGGTACACTGGCCATCGTGGCGCGCAGCACCGGCGCGCAGGCTTCGCACATCATCCAGGACAGCGACGGGTCCGGAGGCGCCAATAACGACGCGCAACTCTTCATTACGGGACATTATAATGGGTACGGCATTACCCAGCTCGGCACCGACAACAGCGTCGGATCGATCATTACCGGACTCGACAACTCCTTCGCGAGCTACCAGCACGGCGAGCACAATCAGATAACGTCGGGCAATATCGCCGGAGACGACAACGATATGGGGCTTCGCCAGTTCGGCACCGCGAACGCCATGGCGGCGAACCTCCAATGGTCAAGCAGCTTCAACGAAGTCGGCATCGGCGAGGACGGCGACACCGATACCGCCGACCTGACGGCCAAGGGCAACCATGGGGTCTATGGCATCGGGCAGATCGGCCGCGGGCACAGCGCCACCCTCGCCATCAATGGCAACAGCAACATCGTCATCGCTATCCAGGCTAACGATGGTCATCTTGCCGACGCCGGCAACACGCTTGTCGTCTCCGTCACCGGCGACGGCAACAACGCTCTTGTCGACAATACCCCGCAGAACTTCAGCGGCCCCGCATTGACGGTCGCCGCTGCGGCCGCGATCCCTGGCTCGCTCCTGCTCGCGCCCGACGCCAGCCTGATGGTTGGCCCCGGGATCGGCGATGCGCCCCTCATTCCAGGCATGCTGGTGCAGTGGGGCGACGGAAACAGCATGACCATTACGGTTGGTGCGGCTACCCCCTCAAACGGCAACGCTTTTGCCGCACTGCAAAAGGGCAACGGCAATATCCTCACCGCCTCGATCAACGGCAACAGCAACCAACTGGCCGTCCTGCAAATCGGCAACTCGAACTCGGCGGCATCCGAAATCGATGGCAGCGGCAACATCGTCGCTATTTCGCAGTAGTGGCGGGCGGGAACCAGCAACAGCCGCCACCGGTATCTGGCAGGGAAAGGCGCACGCCCAACTGCGCCGAATTCATCCATCACTGGTCATTGAGCAACGCTGCCTTGGCCGTGCGGTTGCCGCAACACGATCTGCGCCGCCGCTCTCCCAGACGAACGAAAGGCCGGGGTATGATCCCCGGCCTTGCTCGTAAGTCTCTGCCAATACTTTAGATTTTGGAGCGGGCGAAGGGATTCGAACCCTCGACCCTAACCTTGGCAAGGTTATGCTCTACCCCTGAGCTACACCCGCACTCCAGTCTTCCGAGGCGCCAATCGCTTGGCATCCCAGCAACGCGCGCCTATATGCCCAATCGATAATGCGATTGCAACCCATAAACGCCGCCGCTGTCACGCCCCTGTCGCCAGGGTTTGCAACGGCGCAGCCACTCCGGCACAATAGACCACCAAGCGCATACGTGAAAAGCGGCATCCCGGTTTTCCGTTAAAGCGCGCGACAACCTGAAAAGAAGCGCCGTCCACTCCCAAAGGACAACATCGTGAACGTCAATGTCTCCGGCGCCCAGGGCGCCCAGCCGGTTTCCCCACCCGCCGACCTGATCAAAGAATCCTCCGACCGGGCGTTCAAGGCCGATGTCATCGATGCATCGCTAGAAGCGCCGGTGCTGGTGGATTTTTGGGCCGAGTGGTGCGGCCCCTGCCGTCAGCTTGGGCCGACGATCGAAAAGGTCGTCAAGGAGAAGGGCGGCAAGATCCGTCTCGTCAAGATCGACATCGACAAGAACCCGGCCATCGCCGGCCAGCTTGGCATCCAGTCGATCCCTGCCGTGTTTGCCTTCGCCGGCGGACGCCCGGTCGACGCCTTTATCGGCGCGGTGCCGGAGAGCGAAGTACGCAAGTTCGCCGAGAAGGTTATTGCCGCAGCTCCCGCCGGCGTGCCGGCAGCCGGCTCTGTCGAGGAAGAGATCAAGAACGCGCTGACCGCCGCCACCGATGCCCTCAAGGCCGGTGACCTTGGCCAGGCCGCGCAGATTTTCGGCATGGTGCTGCAGCATCAGCCCGAGAATGTCCCGGCACTTATCGGCATGTCCCGCGTCTATCTCACCGCCGGCGATACCGAGCAGGCCGACGCCACGCTGCAGCTGGTTCCAGAGGCCGATCGCAAGGGCGACGACTACACCTCGCTCGCGGCGGCGCTAAAGCTCGCCACCGAAGCGGCTGATCTTTCGGAGGGTGGCGCGCTCGAGGAAAAGCTCAAGGCCAACCCCGACGATCATCAGGCCCGCTACGATCTGGCCGTCGTGCTCAATGCCGAAGGCCGCCGCGAAGACGCCGCCAACGAGCTCGTCACCCTGATGAAGCGCGACCGCACCTGGAACGAGGACGGCGCACGCAAAAAACTGCTCGAATTTTTCGAGGCCTGGGGTCCCAAAGACCCCGCCACGTTACGCGGACGGCGCCTGCTGTCCGGCCTGCTTTTTTCTTAGGGCCAAAGGCCCTAAGCCTCTTAACGTCGCGTGTTCGAACCGCAAAACCGGAAGTCCACTTTTGCTGAACACGCTCTAAGGACCCAAAGAATGCTGAAGCGACCTGCTTCCTCTGCCGATCTACCGGCCAACCTGCCGATTTTCCCGCTGACCGGCGCGCTGCTGCTGCCGTTTGCCCATCGCCCGCTCAATATTTTTGAGCCGCGCTATGTGGAAATGGTCGACGCGGCGCTGCGCGGCGACCGGCTGATCGGCCTGATCCAGCCGCAGGATACGTCGGAGGAAAGCCCGCGCGGCCGCGCCCCGCTGCAGACCATCGGCTGTGTTGGCCGCCTCACCCATTTCGAGGAAAACGGCGATGGCCGCTATTTTATCATTCTCGAAGGCATCTGCCGCTTCGCGCTGAAAACCGAGCTGACGGTGATCACGCCGTATCGCCAGGCGACGATCGAGGCTGACGCTTTTGCGTCGGATTTCGAGCGCGGTTTTGGGGCCGACGCCGTCGATCGCAACCGTTTCGTCAAGATGATGCGCGACTATGCCGATTTCGCCAATATCGAGATGAACTGGGAGGAGATCGACAAGACCCCGATCGCCGACCTGGTGAATTTCTGCTGCATGGTCAGCCCTTATGGCGCTGCCGAAAAGCAGGCCCTGCTCGAAGCCCAGAGCATTGAAGCGCGAGCCGAAACGCTGATCGCCATGGCCGAATACGAGATGGCCAAGGGCGGTACGGGCGCGGCCTTGCAATAACATGCCGCGCCCGCTTGAGATCGACCGGCTTGTGCTCGAAATTCTGGTCTGCCCGCTGACCAAAACGCGCCTGACACTCTCCCCCGACGGCACCGAACTGATCTCCGTCGCCGCCCGCCTGGCGTTCCCCATCCGCGACGCCGTCCCCATGCTCAGCCTCGAAGAGGCGCGCGAGGTCGAGCCTGAGGAGCTGCAACGTAGCTTGCCGAATTTGGGGGAGCATGGGGGGTAGGCGGGCCGCGCCTGCTAAGCCCGCCCAAAACAGCTCAGCGACCGCGGAAATCCCCCAGGACCGACAGCACACGTTCGTGCACCGACATCGCCGGTGGCGGCGGCTCAAATCTACGCCCGGTGATCCGCTCGTAGGCCTCAACGTAGGTTAGCGCGGTCTTCCAGATCAGCTCCGGTGGAATTTCCGGGACGCGGTCCTTGTAGGGGTCACATCGCGCCGCGACCCAGGAACGGATTACATCCTTGTCGAAGCTGTCCGGGCGCTCGCCGGCAGCGAGGCGCTTTGGGTAGGTGTCAGCCCGCCAGTAACGGCTGGAGTCGGGTGTGTGGATTTCGTCGGCGAGGCAGATGGTGCCCTCGGTATCGACGCCGAACTCGTACTTTGTGTCGGCGAGGATCAGGCCGCGCTCGTTGGCCAGCGCCTGACCCCGGGCGAACAGAGCGAGGGCGGTTTCACTCACCTGCCGCCACTGGATGTCGCTGAGCAAACCGCGCGCGAGAATCTCGCCTGCCGTAAGCGGCTCGTCATGTGCACCATCAGCGGCCTTGCTGGTTGGGGTGATGATCGGCGTCTCGAGCGCCTGGTTGTCGGCGAGGCCGTCGGGCAGAAGCTGCCCGTACATCTGGCGGCGACCAGCCCGATACATGGTGAGGATCGAAGTGCTGGTCGTACCCGCCAGGTAGCCGCGCACGACGATCTCCACCGGCAGTATCTCTAGGCGCCGGCCGACGACGATGTTCGGGTCGGGGTAGCCGAGCACATGGTTGGGGCAAAGGTCTGCGGTCTGCTCGAAGGCCCAGCGGGCGATGCCATTCAGCACCTGGCCTTTGAAGGGGATGCAACACAGCACCCGGTCGAAGGCCGACAAGCGGTCTGAGGTAACGAGGATTCGCCGCCCGTCCGGTAGATCGTAATTATCGCGCACCTTGCCTCGGTACAAGCCAGGCAGGCGCGCGTCGATCGCCTCCCGCAGCACCTGGCGGGCGCTGGCCGCCAGCCTAGTTTCGTCGATCGTGGACATGGCGGTGCCCCTACCGCTTTCGAGACAAAATTAAGTATCGTTTCAGCGGACGTACAGCATCACGCATGTTACCCTAAGTAACCATCATTCTCTCTTTTATATCGGCGGTTAAAAGGAGGCGTGAATTGGAAATAAATTTTGGAGCGATCGAAGCCCTAGTTGGGCGTGGCAAATCGGTCATCTCGTCAGACGATTCCTCAACAATTGACTGGGCGCTGGATGCGATCCGCGACGGCAAGACTACCACGCTATACGTCAGCAAACCGGTGCTGCAGTCGATCCTCAAGCGGTATTGGACCCCCAAGCGCATTGAGTTCGCCGGATTGAAGCCGATTACCGCCGAGCAGTCTGCCAAGATAAAGGCCGACTTCAACATAGAAATTGATGGGCATGCCAACAGTGTCGAATGCCCTCGATGCGGGCACCGCTACAGCACGTATGAATTTATCCAGCAGGGTATTCACGAGCATGGCGAGGAGGCAGTGAAGTCGGCTTTCGCCTTCAAGGGAGGGATTTTGCAGATCAATCCCAACCAGGTGCCGGTCTGTCAAAATTGCCGTCTGACTATTTTCGGCGGAACCTATCACTACTCATATACCGACAGAAACGGCCGGCCGGAATATGCCTGCGGCATCACCGTCATAGTCGTTATATTTGACTGAGCCGAACATCGGTCGGGTTTCTGGGCGCTAAAGCACCGGCACGCGCTCTTTGTTGCGCGGCGATCTCCGGCAGGCGGGGTCGTCGGCCGGGCCGGGCCGGTAGTCGTCCAACGTCGTTGATATGTTAGACTGACGGCATGAGGCCGCATCCGCTGTTCAAGAACCGGTCAATTCCGACCGTCCATGTCCTGGGAGACCTCAGGCTGAAGGCGCTGTCGATCGATGACCTGGAAAGAGATTTCAGCGCCGTCATGGAAAGCGCCGCTGAGATCAAGGCCGCAAACCCGGGATCGAGCTGGCCGGACGGCCTGACCAAAGAGAAAAACCTCATCGATCTGGCGTGGCATCAGCGGGAATTCGAGGCGCGGCGAAGCTTTGCCTGGGTAATCGAGAGCGCCGATGGAAAGTATCTGGGATGCCTCTACGTGTATCCGTCGATCGCCGGCGAAAGATCGGCCGACGTCAGGTGGTGGTGGCGCAAGGGTTCCACCATTTCCAATCCTTCGTTCCAGGAGGAGTTGCTGGCGTGGCTTTCCGGCGATGACTGGCCACCGCTGAGTTACAACTTGCAGGACGATTGAGTTCGGCAGCCCTAACCTGCACTCAGCTCCGGCAGGACGGCCCGCCTCCCGCCGCGCGATTGGCGCAAAACGCTCTCGGTAGCGTCGGTTGCGGGCTGGCACCCGCGGCGCGGCAGTTTGCCTCACCGGATCGACTGTAATCGGGCGCTACGCTGCTCGCCGGGGCAGTTGGGGACAGAGGATATGTTTTGGCGGGTGTACTTTTCCAGCCAGGGCCGCATGGGGCGCGCCGGCTACTGGTTCGCGTCGCTGGGCATCGTCGTTCTTACCTTTGTACTGATAATCATCAGCGAATTCATCGTCACGATAGCGCTGGCATTGGATGTCCACGCCGACGCCTCGACGCGGCAGGCGGAACTTGCAGGCGGGAGCGGCTGGACGATTATGGCCGTTCTCATCCTCATGCTCGTCATGGCCGGCAATGTGGGTGTCAAAAGGGCCCATGACCGAGGGCAGACCGGCCAGCTCTACATTGCCTACCTTTGCGCGATCTTCGCCCTTTCGGCTCTACGGATGGTGGGATTCGAGATTTTCGCGGCTAACCTGCCAATCGGCCAACTCGCGGCCTATGGGGCGCAGCTCTACTTCTTCGTGGTCTTCGGCTTTCTCGGCGGAGACCAAGGCGCCAACAAATACGGGCCTGATCCGCGGGAGGCAGGAAGCGACACCGAGCCCCCGGTCAAGATCGGCCCGCCTATCTGACTCTTGCAACATCTCTCACAGCCGCGCCAACGCTCCATGGACCCAGCGGAGGTCTTCGGCCAGCGTCCGGCCGCAGGAACGGTCCTCCGGTGCAACGCCTCGGCGGTACGCTAGGAAGCCGATGGCACATGCCGCGTTGTAAAGGCTTATGCGCTCGCGATTTAGCGTCCGGCCGACGGCCGGTTCGTAGACAGCCAGCGCCGCCTCCAGCAGGTCGTCGCCGGCCTCATCGAACAGCAGGTAGCGAAAGTCGTGATGGCGGTCAGCCCAGCTCGCCCCATCATAGTCGAAGAGGCCGCGCACCTCGCTGGTGGCGGGATCTATGGCCATATTGTGCAGCCCGAGATCGCCATGAACCAGTACTCGATCGTCAGCGGGAACCGCGACGCTGTCATAGGCATCGAGAACTCGGTCCATGTCTGCCAGCAGGGCGCGATCGTCGACAACGCGCGGCAGGTCTCGTCGAAGTTGTGCCGTCGGTTCCGGCCATTCCGGTTGCGGCGGCAGCCACGCGGCGACGTCGCTTTTGTGGATGAGGCTGTGCTGCTCGGCCAGCATCGCGCCAATCGTTCCGCCGATTTTTCGCGCAAGCGCTGCATTGCCGCGAACGCGTTCATAGAGCGCCCAGGGATCGACGGTTCCAGGCACCGCATCGCGAACGTCCCAACCCGCATCGGCCTCGAACACGATCCCTGGCACCCGGAACGAACAGCGTGCCGTCAACAAACGTAATACACGACGCTCGGCCGCCAGCCGCGCGACACCGCGCGTATTGGCCGGAAACCAGGCCAGCCGATCATTCGGCAGCCGCGCAAGCCAGCGATCGTCGCGCTCTTCGATGACAACTTCCGCCGGGGCAGCATCCAGCCCGGCCTGCCGCAGAGCGGTAGCAATCGTCTCGGCAGTTGGGGCTGGGCAGGGCCTGCCGCTCGCGGCATCGGCGCTGCCCGGCAATACCTTCACCACGTCATTCCTCAGAGCGGCTGGCCGTTCAGCAGCTTTGGGCCGCCGCTGACCGCCGCGGCCTGTCGGATCATTGCCGACTTCACCAGCGGCATCCGATCGACCATGCCCAGCCCAAAATCGCGAGCGGCGCGGACCGGGGCCACGTCGTTGGAGAAGAGCCGGTTCATGCCGTCGGTGACCATCGCCATCAGCGCGGTATCGAGCCGCCGCCAGCGCTGGTATTTGCCGAGCACATCCTCGGCGCCATGGTCGAGGCCGAGCCGCATCGCTTCGATCACCACCTCGGCCAGTGCCGCAACATCCTTAAGCCCGAGGTTGAGCCCCTGCCCGGCGACCGGATGAACGACGTGAGCGGCATCGCCGATCAGCGCCAGCCGCGGCCCGACAAATTCGCGCGCGATCTGCATTTTGAGCGGAAAGACCTGCAGCGGCTCCTCGACAGTGACCGTGCCGAGGCCAAAACCCATCACGCTTTCGATGACTGCGGCCACTTCCGCGAGTGGCATCGCCTTGAAACGCTGCGCGGCCTCCGGCGCTTCCGTCCACACCAGCGACGAGCGGGTGCCGCGCCCGTCGCTATCGCGGAGTGGCAAGCTCGCGAAGGGGCCGGCCGGGCGAAAATGCTCATACGCGACACCTTGGTGATCGAGCGCGTGCGAAATCGTCGTGACGATGCCGGCCTGCCGGTAGTCGTGCGCCACGACGCCGATGCTGGCCATACCGCGCAGCGCCGATTGCTGGCCGTCGGCGCCGATAATCAACGGCGCCTTCAGCACGCGGCCGTCCTTGAGGGTCAGCCGCGCACCGCCCGCCTCCGCCGCGTAGCCGGCAATCTCGGTCGGCGCGATAAAATCGGCCTTATCCTTGGCAGCCGAGAGCAGCGCGGCGATCAGCGAGCGGTTGGGCACCATGTGGGCGAACGGCTCGCCCGGCGCGACCTCGCCGCCAAAACTCAGGAATAGCGGCCGGGCGATGTCGCCCTCGCCGGAATCGGTAATCTTCATGCTGAGGATCGGCTGCGCCTCACCCTCGACGGCACCCCAGACGCCCAGCGCCTCGAACACCCGTCGCGCACCGGCCGACAATGCCGACGCGCGCTGATCGTGCGGCACGGCGAAAAAGTCGCGGCGATCGACCAGCGCCACGCTGAACCCCGCCATGAACTGCGTCAAAGCGGCCGCCATAGCGAGCCCGATTGGCCCGCCACCAACTATTATGGCGTCATACTTTTCCGCTTTTTCGGCCATTTGGCGTCCTTGTGGCCGCATCGGCCAAGAGAGTTAGGAGGCAGTCTTACCGCGCTTCGATGCCAATCCCAGCTATTTCGGCCGGCTTGCAAGCCGGAGCAAGAGGGCGCAGCCAGTTCACAGTTTGCTGCTTAATCAATGAGCAAAGCGGGCTATTTTGCCTATTTTTCGCGCACGAACTGTCGCGCAATTGTCATCACGGCGGAGCGCCAGCTCGCTGCGACAGCGAATCCATTAACAAAATCAAAACATTGGCGCTTGCGGCCGGAGTTTGGCACGGCGTTTGAGTCTATGAGAGCAGTCACGATTGGCAACAGGGAACGAAAGGGGCCCCCATGAAACTGGTGGTAGCGATTATTAAGCCATCACGCCTGGAGGAGGTGCGTCAGGCACTGAATTCGCTCGACGTACACGGCATGACCGTCACTGAGGTCAAAGGCTATGGCCGGCAGAAAGGCCATTCCGAAATCTACCGCGGCACCGAATATGCCGTGCATTTCCTGCCAAAACTGAAGATCGAAATCGCGGTCGACGACGCACAGGCCGATGCCGTGACCACGGCTATCCGCGATTCGGCCCAGACCGGCCGCATCGGCGATGGCAAGATCTTCGTATTCGACCTCGAGCACGTCACCCGCATCCGTACCGGCGAAACCGGCACGGCGGCGCTCTGACGCCAGCGCGCATCCCTCTCGGAGAACCTCAATGACACCAAGAATGTCCAAACTGCTCGGGGTAGCCGCTGTCGCGTCGCTGACCGCGCTTGTCCTGGCCGTACCGGCCATCGCCCAAACGGCAACCACGACCGCGGCGCCTGCTGCTGCCGCGGCAGCTCCTGCAGCGGCCGCCGCAGCACCAGCGGCTGCCGCCGCCGCTGCACCGGCCTCGCCGCTCAATTCGGGCGACACGGCGTGGATGCTCACATCGATGGCCCTCGTCCTGATGATGACGATCCCGGGCCTCGGGCTTTTCTACGGCGGCATGGTGCGCAAGAAGAACGTTCTCGCCACCCTTATGCAAAGCTTTGCCATCACCTGCCTCGTGACGGTGCTGTGGTTCGTCGTCGGCTATTCGATCGCCTTCACCAACGATGCCACGACCAACCCCTTCATCGGCTCGTTCGCGCACATCTTCTTCGCCGGCATGGGGATCAACTCCACCAACTCGCTGGCGCCCACCATCCCTGAATTCGTCTTCGCGGCCTACCAGATGACCTTCGCGATCATCACCCCGGCGCTGATCGCCGGCGCCTTTGCGGAGCGGATGAAGTTCTCGGCCCTGCTGATCTTCATGTCGCTGTGGCTGCTGTTCGTCTATTCCCCGATCGCTCACTGGGTCTGGGGCGGCGGCTTCCTCGGCACTGGCGCCCTGACGGGCGGCAATGCCGTGCTCGATTTCGCCGGCGGCACCGTGGTGCATATCAACGCTGGTGTCGCGGGCCTCGTCTGCGCGCTCGTGCTCGGTAAGCGCAAAGGGTTCGGCACCGTCAACATGGCGCCGCACAACCTCATCCTGACCTTCATCGGCGCGTCGCTGCTGTGGGTCGGCTGGTTCGGCTTCAACGCCGGCTCGGCGGTGGCTGCTAACGCGCTCGCCGGCGCCGCCATGATGAACACCCAAGTTGCAACTGCCGCGGCAGGCCTCTCCTGGATGTTCGTCGAGTGGTTTGTGGTCAAGAAGCCGTCAGTGCTCGGCATCCTTTCCGGCGCCGTCGCCGGTCTCGTCGCGGTGACGCCCGCCTCGGGTTTCGTCAATCCGACCGGTGCCTTCATCATCGGCATCGTTGCAGGCGCGGTCTGCTACTACGCGGCAGCGCACCTCAAGAAGATGCTCGGCTACGACGACTCGCTCGATGCGTTCGGCGTCCACGGCATCGGCGGCATCATCGGCGCGTTGCTGACCGGTGTCTTTGCCGACGCGACGATCAATCCCGGTGGCGCCTCCCACTCGATCGTCACTCAGGCGGTCGGCGTGCTCGTGACCATCGTCTGGACCGCCGTCATCACCTGGGTGATCCTGATGATTACCAAAATGCTCGTGGGTCTGCGTCCCAACGAAGCCGACGAAGAAGAAGGCCTCGATATCTCGCAGCACGGCGAAAGCGTGGCTGAGTGATCGGGAGCGCGCTCAGGAAAAGTGGCCTTCCGGTTTTCTGGCTCGAGCGCGCGACCTACTAAAAGTCTTCTGCCGCATCCGGAAAATCCGGTTGCGGCAGCCACTACCCGGTTGCCGGGGCGTTGATCCTCCTCCCCGTCGTTCCCGGCGCCGTAACTCGGGCGGCCCGGCCCTCCTCCCGGCCGGACCGCCCACCTTCCGCCAAACCGACAAGATGTTGGCCGCGGCGTGCAGCTCATGTCCCTCTTGGCCCGCCACAGAGGCTTCCCACTCGCAAACTGCATGGGCTGCACACCTTGGCCAATCGAACCGCCCGCCCGTTGCCGATGCGACGAGCGGTTTGCTTTCAGCCTTTGGCCATTTGCAGCTGAGTCTCGAACAAATCCTGCAGGTGCCGGCGCGTTTCTGGTGACGAAGGGCTCTCATTGCCATTGAACGCCTGCCCCTGCTCGCTCATGAAATCGAGAAGGCAGAGCGCGACGTAGAGCCTGAAGAGCCGATCATCGCGGTGCCCGGCCTGCTTCAGCCAGTGGTCGGCGTAGCCCGAACCCCCTGTGAAGGCGAGCGTCGCCGCCATCGTCAGAGCGATTGGCGCACGCGGGTCGCCGAAACAGAGATCGTCGACGTCGACGATGCCCGACAGCGTCCCGTTCGGTGCGACAATGACATTCTTGGTCGTGGTGTCGTGAAGATAAGGCGTCGCCGGTTGCGCATCCGCTTCGCGCCGGAGTCCTTGCAGCACCGCCTCCGCCGCTGCGACGGGCTCGAGGCTGTAATAACCCACCGCCGCGATCCGGCCTCGTGATTTTGCAATGCTGTCGTCGAGAATGTCGGACCAGCGCGAGCGCGGTGCGTCCGCCGCATCGACCGCGTAGCCATAGCGGCCGGCACTCGGCAGTTGCGCGACGATGGTCTGAGCCCGCGCCACATTCGTGGCGATGGCCTCAAGCTGCGGCCGGGTAAGCGTCCCGATGATGTGGCCGAGATCGGTCCCCGGCAGGCGCTCGAAAATGACATAAGGCATGGGCGCGGTAAGGTCGTCGGCGAGGATCGCCGGCAGCGGCACACCAAGCGGCCGCAGCAATCGGGACAACTTCACCGACCCCGCGGCCAGCCGCCGATCACGCGGCAAACTCGCTCGAACCACAACCGGCGTGCCACCCTCAAGCTCCACCTCGAACACATAATGCTGCGACCCGGTGGTGAAGCGCCTGACTGACGTTGCCGCATGTCCGGTTGCACCCGCAGCCAGCGCGCCGGCAAGCGCTGCGTCGGGGATTGCCCTATCGTTCATCGTCCCCCTTTCCTCCAGCACCGCGCCGAATGGCTAAATGTTAGGCTTCATGCCTAGGCATCGTGCCGCAATTTTACGCAAATAGGCAGCCGTAGCCACCGCTAAGGGCCGTGACCCTTGAGGCGAGCCGCACGATTCGCCCGTGCCCGTTGAAATACGCCCGTTGGCACGATCCTTGAACACGCATTGCCACTACCCGGTTCGCGAGACCGGTTATGGGAGGCCTTTATGGATACGTCCAACGTCGGTTACGACGTCTTTTTTCTATTGCTCGGCGCCATTCTGGTGTTCGCGATGCATGGCGGTTTTGCCTTTCTCGAGGTCGGCTCGGTCCGCCAGAAGAACCAGGTGAACGCCCTGGTGAAGATCATGGTGGATTTCGCCTTCTCCACCGTCGCCTATTTCTTCGTCGGCTATTGGATCGCTTACGGCGTCAACTTCTTCGTTGGCGCCGCCGACCTCTCCGCCGGCACGCCCCTCTTTCCGCTGCACGGCTTCGCCCTGGTCCGCTTCTTCTTTCTTGCGACCTTTGCCGCCGCCGTACCGGCGATCATTTCCGGCGGCATCGCCGAGCGGGCGCGCTTCTGGCCGCAGGTGATCGCGGCAACGATCATCGTCGGCCTCCTCTACCCCATCGAAGAGGGGATCGTATGGAACCATAATTTCGGCCTGCAGGCCTGGCTCGCCGCGACTTTTGGCAGCCCGCTCCACGATTTCGCCGGCTCGCTTGTGGTGCATGCGATGGGCGGCTGGCTGGCGTTGGCAGCCGTCCTCCGACTCGGGCCGCGGCTCGGGCGATACGGCCCGCATGGGCGCCCGTTTCCGCCGTCATCGCTGCCGTGGCTGGCGCTTGGCACCTGGTTGCTCTGCGCGGGCTGGTTCGGCTTCAACGTCATGTCGGCTCAAACCCTCGCCAACATTTCCGGCCTTGTCGCGCTCAATTCACTGATGGCGATGGTGGGCGGCATCATCGCCGCGTTGATCGCCGGCCGCAACGACCCAGGCTTCGTCCACAACGGGGCACTCGCCGGGCTGGTCGCCGTCTGCGCGGGCTCGGACGTCATGCACCCGATCGGTGCACTGGCGACTGGCGCCATCGCCGGCTTCATTTTCGTTCGCGGTTTCAGCTTCGCGCAGGAAAAGCTGAAGCTCGACGATGTTTTGGGCGTTTGGCCGCTCCATGGCCTTTGCGGTCTTTGGGGCGGTATCGCCGCCGGCATCTTCGGGCTCAGGATTTTTGGCGGCATCGGTGGCGTCAGCCTGGCCAGCCAGGTTCTCGGCTCGCTCGCCATCGTCATCTACGCCTTCGCCGTTGGCGCACTGCTCTACTTTCTCACTGCAAGATTGCTCGGCATCCGCCTTACCGACGAGCAGCAACGCCGCGGCGCCGACCTGACGATCCACCATATCGGGGCCAATCCAGAGGGGGAGGTTTAGGCGGTTTCCCGAGCCGAATTTCCGCGCCTCCAACAAGCTTATCCCCCTACCTCGGTCGCGCGAGAGGACGAGGCTTGCCTTTTCCCACTCCCCCTAAAAAACTGTCGCGGCCATGTCGAGACGGCAAAACTTCGTTCGTCGTGTTGACAGAGGCGCCCATCAGGGCCGGCCCGAAGCACATGAGAGGATAAGAAAATGCGCAAAGTTACCGCGGGGCTGTTCCATTCCGTCGATGGCGTCGTTGAGGCGCCGTTCAAATTCCAGTTCGATGCGTTCGACGATGAGCTCGGCGCCGAACTCGACAAGGTCATGGAAACAACCGACACGGTGATCCTCGGCCGTGTCGGCTACGAGGAATGGGCCGGTTACTGGCCGGAAACCAAAGAGGACAGCGGGTTTGCGGCCTTCATCAACAACACGCCCAAACACGTCGCCTCGCGCACCCTGAAGGGCAAGCTCGGCTGGAACAATTCGACGCTGATCAAGGGTGACGTCGAGGCGTTCCTGCGCGATATCAAGGCGCAGAAGGGTGGCGACATTGCCATCATGGGCGGCATTTCGCTGGTACGGCAGATGCTGTTCGCGGGCGTCCTCGACAGCCTGACGCTCATCACACACCCGGTTGTCGCCGGCGAGGGCCGGCACCTGTTCGAACCAACCGATCCGACGACGCGCCTCGAGCTGCAAAACACCTATCGCACCAGCAAGGGCAACGTCGTCTCGACCTACGGCAAGCGAGCCTGACCACCAGCCGTCCGGCGGGACCTTACGAGATGCCGGTGCAACTTCGGTCGCACCGGCGCTATTGTTCATGAGGTTGTTGCAACTGGGAGAGGAGCCGATCATGCCCCGCATCGTCGTCATAGGCGGCCACGGCCGCACCGGTCTTTTGATCGTGGGCCAGCTCGTCGCCAAGGGCAACAGCGTCGTGGCGACGATCCGCAATCCGAAACACATGGCGGATCTCGTAAAACTCGGTGCCGAGCCGGTAGTGATCGACCTCGACAAATCGACCGGCCCGGATTTCCAAAAAGTGTTTCGCGGCGCCGATGCCATCGTCTTCGCCGCCGGATCGAGCGAAGGCGAGTCGAGCGCCCTTGACCGTACCGGCACGGTAAAGACGGTGCGGGCGGCGGCGCGGGCCGGCGTGAAACGTTATGTGACGATCTCTTCCATCGGCGCTTCGACCGGCATGCGGCTCACCGGCAAATGGGCGACCGACGAGATGCGCGACTACTACAAGCAAAAGCGCGCCGCCAACAAAGCGCTCCGCGACTCCGAGCTCGACTGGACCATTCTGGAACCCGGCGAACTGACCGAAGCCAAGGGCACCGGCAAAATCCTGCTCAGCGAAGCGGCGATCGACGAAAACACGATTCCCCGCGCCGATGTCGCGGCAACGGTCGTCGCGGTCCTCGACGAACCCAAAACCATCGGCCGCGCCTTTCAGCTCACCGGCGGCAGTACCGCGATCGCGGCAGCGGTGACGAAGGCGGCTGGTAAAGGGTGAAAAGGCGGCGAGCGGCTTAACCTCAATACCGGCCTCTTAGCACGAGGTTAACCACGGCACCCTAGCATGGCGGGTGGAGGCCTTTGGCCCCAAAAACCACTAGAAGCCGAGACGCCAATGCCGCCACGCTCAACGCCGCTCCTTGAAGACGTTTCGCGGCAGCACGCGCCGGCCATCGCCATCCACATCCCGCTGCGCCTCATCGGCATCGTCATGGCGCTGTTCATTGCCGCCCTGCTGCTGGCGCTTTCGTCGTGGTCGACCACCGATCCGAGCCTCTCCTACGCCACCACCAAGCATGCCTCGAACTGGCTCGGCTTCCCCGGCGCAGTGATCGCCGATCTCGGTTTCCAGTTCTTCGGCCTCTCGATTTTCGTTGTCATCGCGCCGATGGCGATCTGGGCCTGGCACCTGGTGCGCCGCAGTATCCCGTCGAAAATGCCGTTGCGCTTCCTCGCCTGGATTGCCGGAAGCGTATTGTCTGCCGGTGTGCTGGCGTTCGTGACAGTGCCCGATAGCTGGCCGCTGCCGACCGGGCTTGGCGGCCTTGTCGGCCAGGGGTTCGAGAATATTGCCACGACAGTCAGCGGCAGCCCGCCCAAGGGGGTCATGTCGGCGCTGTTCGGCCTCGTCCTGCTCTCGCCGACTGTGGTGATGCTCTGGATCGCACTCGGCCTCAAATCGGCGAACCTTGCCGCGGCCGCCAAGGGTGGCGCCTCGGCCGTCACCGCCCGCGGCAAGCGCAAGACGCTCGCGGACGAGATGGCCGAACCGCGGGGCCATGCCTTTCTTGACATCGTAATTGGCGGGATTGTCCACCTCGCCTTCTCGGCGCAGACCGCCTTCCGGCGCGCGCGCACAAAGGCGCGTGAAAAACGCGAGGCGGAGGAAGCCGCCGAGGCCGCCTGGCGCGAGAATGCCGTCGAGCCCAGCCTTGATGGGCAGCCCGGCGAATCGCGCCGCGAACCGGCCATCGCCATCGAGCGCCGGCCGATCAACATTCAGACCGGGGACGCCGGCGACTATGACGAGCCGCCCTTCGACGAAGCGGAAGAGTATGCCGAGGAAGAGGACGACATGGTCGCCCCCTCGCCTGCCATGGGTGTCCGCCAGGGCCGCGCCGAGCCGCGCCTCGGGCAGCAGGCGCCGCGCGTCATCGCCCCCGCCGGCCGCGCCGCGCCCGGCTCCCGCGCCGTGCGCGAAGCGCAGCCAACCTTCTTTAACGAAGACCCCAACGGTTTTGAGCTCCCTGCCCTGAGCCTCCTCGCCGAGGCCCGGCAAAAGGGCCTCGCCGACGAGCACCGCCCGGAGCGGCTCGAAGCCATGGCGCGGCGCCTTGAAGGGGTGCTCGAGGATTTTGGCGTCAAAGGCGACATCATCAATGTCCGCCCCGGCCCGGTCGTCACACTCTATGAGCTCGAGCCGGCACCCGGCATCAAGTCGAGCCGGGTTATTTCGCTCGCCGACGACATCGCCCGCTCGATGAGCGCGATTTCGGCCCGTGTCGCGGTGGTTCCCGGCCGCAACGCCATCGGCATCGAGCTGCCCAACGAGAACCGCGAGACTGTATATCTCCGCGAAATGCTGTCCTCCGCCGACTTCGAGAAGATGAAGGGCAAGCTGCCGATCTGCCTCGGCAAGACCATCGGCGGCGAGCCGATCATCGCCGATCTCGCCCGCATGCCGCACCTCTTGATCGCCGGCACCACCGGCTCGGGTAAATCGGTCGGCATCAACACGATGATTTTGTCGATCCTCTACCGCATGACCCCGACCGATTGCCGGATGATCATGATCGACCCGAAAATGCTGGAACTGTCGATCTATGACGGCATCCCGCACCTGCTGACGCCGGTCGTCACCGATCCGTCCAAGGCCGTCGTTGCCCTCAAATGGGCGGTCCGCGAGATGGAAGACCGTTATCGAAAGATGTCGAAGATCGGCGTCCGCAATATCGACGGCTTTAATCAGCGCGTCTCCGAGGCCGCAAAGAAGGGCGAAACCATCACCCGCACGGTGCAGACCGGTTTTGACCGGGAAACCGGCGAAGCGATTTTCGAGAGCGAGGAATTCAATCTCGAGCCCCTGCCCTTCATCGTTATCATCGTCGACGAAATGGCCGACCTGATGATGGTTGCCGGCAAGGACATCGAAGGCGCCATCCAGCGCCTCGCCCAGATGGCCCGCGCCGCCGGCATTCATCTGATCACCGCGACGCAGCGCCCCTCCGTCGACGTCATCACCGGCACGATCAAGGCGAACTTCCCCACCCGCATCTCCTTCCAGGTGACGTCGAAAATCGACAGCCGCACCATTTTGGGCGAGCAAGGCGCCGAGCAGCTCCTCGGCAACGGCGACATGCTCTATATGGCCGGCGGCGGCCGTATTCGCCGTCTCCACGGCCCCTTCGTCTCCGACACCGAGGTGGAGGACGTAGTCAAACACCTCAAATCGCAGGGCGCGCCGGACTACCTCGATTCGATCACCGCCGACGAAGACGAGATCGATCCGGATGTGGCTTCAGGCGATGCCGACTATGCCAGTTCGGGCGACGAACTCTACGACAAGGCCGTCAATATCGTGCTGCAGGACAAGAAGGCTTCGACCTCCTACATCCAGCGGCGCCTCGCCATTGGCTACAACAAGGCGGCGTCCCTCATCGAGCGGATGGAGCAGGAAGGCGTCATCTCGCAGGCCAATCATTCGGGAAAACGTGAAATATTGGTGGGCAGCGAGCAGTATTAGGTGGGTAGGCAAGACGGATGGTTTGAGGCGACACGCCGTCGCTGAGGAACCTTCCACCTCTTGCCGCAATTCTGGGATAGGTTCACCTTCTCTCCGCCCACCCGCTTCTGGATGACCTGCTCATGATTCGCCGTCAAATTCTCCTGCTGGGGCTTGGCCTTGCGCTGACTGGCGCGTTTCCGGCGCTGGCGGCCAGCCGTCCGCTGACCGATGACGAGAAGGCCCTGATCAACTCGATCAGCGCCTACAACTCGTCGATCAAAAGCATGGTCGGACGTTTCATCCAGATCGATACCAACGGCCAGAAGATCGAGGGCACGTTCTTCCTGCAGCGGCCGGACAAGATCCGCTTCCGCTACAACCCGCCTTCGCGCCAGGAAATCATCTCCGTCGGCAAGGGCTTTTACGTCATCGACCGCAAGGAAAAGACGCAATACGCCTACCCGCAGGACAAGGTGCCGCTGCGCCAGTTCCTCAGCGACAAGATCGACCTGCTAAAGTCCAACATCATCGACTTCGTGCAGTCGGACACCTATGTCACCATCACGTTGTCCGACGACACGCCGGCGGGCACCGTACAGGTGGCGTTGATCTTCGACAAAGGCACCAAGGACCTGTCGCAATGGGTGCTGACGGAGCCGAGCGGGGAAGAACTGACCTTCTCGCTCTATGACGTGCAGAAGGACGTCGATATCCCGAAATCGTTCTTCTACATCGACTCGACGTATACCTCGAAGCAGCCGTCCTGAGGCTGACCGGGTCGCTCGCGGACGCTGGTTGCCTTGGCAGCCGGTGTCGGCGATAAGCGTCCGGCTCTTCCTGGGAATTTCCTGACATGCCGGCGACTGTCGTCACGTGGAACATCAATTCCGTGCGCCTTAGGATCGCGCTCGCGGTCCGTTTCCTCAAGCAATATCAGCCCGACGTGCTGATGCTGCAGGAGATCAAGTGCACCAATGACCAGTTCCCGGCCAAGGCCTTTACCCGGGCCGGTTACCCCTACCACGCGGTGCACGGCCAGAAGGGCTACCACGGCGTCGCTATCGTCTCACGGCTGCCGCTGACCGACGTATCGAGCCGCGTGCTCGCCGAAATCCCCGATTCGCGGCACGTGTCGGCCCGGATTGATTTTGGCCACGGCCCGCTGACCGTCCACAGCATCTACATCCCGGCCGGCGGCGATATCCCGGACCCGGAGATCAACCCCAAATTTAAGCACAAGCTCGGGTTTCTCGCGGACCTGAAAACCTGGTTCGAGGACCCGCTGTTCAAAGAGGGGCACCTCATTGCCGGCGATTTCAACGTCGCCCCGCACCCCAATGACGTCTGGAGCCACAAGCAGCTCCTGAAGATCGTCAGCCACACGCCCGTCGAGACCGAAGCGTTGGACGCCTTGCTGGCCGGCGGCCACGGCTGGACTGATCTGGTACGCAAACACCTGCCTTACGATCAGAAGCTTTCTTCATGGTGGAGCTACCGCGCCATCGATTGGCAGACCTCCAATCGTGGCCGCCGTCTCGATCACATCTGGTCCACGGCAGATATCGCCGCCCATTCGATCGGCGCCGAAATCGTCACCCCGGCCCGCGGCTGGAGCAAAAAACCATCCGACCACGTGCCCGTGATCGCCCGCTTCGACTGAGTCGCGCCCCGACGCGAACGCCTATCGTCGGCACCGAGTGTAGCCGTCAATCTTTCTTGATTTTCTTCCGCATCGGCGTCACCGCCGAAACGAAACTCACCAGGTCGCGGCGGATGCGCGACGAGGCCCGCTTGGCGAGTTCGGGGGATTCGTTCACCAGCTTGAGGAAGGAATTGCGCGGCACGAACAGCGTTTCGACCACCCCGATCGCTTTCACCGTGACTTCCCGCGGCCGCTCCGTCAGCAGCGCCATCGCGCTGATTACGGCGCCAGGCTGCGACACCACATAGGGGTTCGGCTCGGCATTGCTGTCCGGCGAAATCGAGATCGAACCGGAAATCAGCACCTGCGCACCGCCCGGCACTTCACCGCTGGTCAGAATGACACTGCCTGCCGCATAGCGCTTGCGCTCGCTGGCGAACGCCAGCATGCGGCGTTCCTCGTCGGTGCAAATCTCAAAAAAATCCGCACCGGCAAGTATGGCCGCGGCGTCGTCTATCTGCATCCCGCCCCGTTCCCCGCGAAGGCCGCGTCGGGCGGGCCTAGCAAATATCAGTGGCCCTGCGCAACCTTATGGGACGAGACGATAGCCGCCTTCCTCGGTGACGAGCAATCGAGCATTCGACGGGTCCCGCTCGATTTTTTGCCTGAGACGGTAGATGTGGGTCTCGAGCGTATGGGTCGTGACCCGGTTATTATACCCCCATACTTCCTTGAGCAGGACGTCGCGGGTAATAGTTTTCGGGCCTTGCCGGTAGAGGTATTTGAGGATCGAGGTTTCTTTGTCCGTGAGGCGGACCTTGCCGCCTTCCGGGCCTTCAAGGAGTTTTGCCGCCGGCTGGAAACTGTACTGGCCGATGGTGAAAACCACGTCCTCGCTCTGGTCGTGCTGCCGTAGCGCGGCGCGGATACGGGCCAGCAGCACCGAAAAGCGGAAGGGTTTGGTCACATAGTCGTTCGCGCCGGACTCGAGACCGAGGATCTGGTCCGAGTCGGTATCGTGGCCGGTGAGCATGATGATCGGACTCTTAAAGCCCTCGCGCCGGAGGATCTTTACCGCCTCGCGGCCATCCATGTCGGGAAGCCCGACATCGAGCAGCATCAGATCGACGTGCCCGTCACGGACCTTGCTGAGCGCCTCGGCGCCCGTCCCGGCTTCGACGATGTCGAACTCGCGGTAATGCGCAAGTTGCTCGACCAGCGTCTTGCGCAGATCCTCGTCGTCATCGACAAGAAACACGCGTCTTTTGTTCATTATGACCTCGACCCGTTTATCGGTCTGGAGTTAAGGGCGGGGGAGTTGACCCGCCAATCACTTCGCCGTGTGAAGCCTAGCAACGGCTGTACGGCAAAAAAAGTTTCAACCCGCCTGCAGCGCCGCAGCAGGACGGTTACCAAAGAGTGCCGACCCGACTCGGACATGTGTCGCGCCCATCTCGACCGCTACCTCGAAATCGGCGCTCATCCCCATCGATAGCAGGGGCAACGCCGCATCCCGGCCAAGCGTTGCGAGATGCGCAAAATAGGGTCCTGAAGGCTGCCCCTCCGGGGGAATGCACATCAGCCCGACCACATCGATGTGATGCACATCGCGGCAGCGGCGCACGAATTCGACCGTCTCCGCCGGAGCGATGCCCGCTTTTTGCGATTCCTCGCCGATGTTGACCTCAACGAAGCACGGCAAATGCCGCCCGGTTCTCGCCATCTCGGCGCCAAGCGCAGCCGCGAGTTTTTCGCGATCGACCGTCTCGATAACGTCGAAGAGTTCGACCGCTTCCTTGACCTTGTTGGTCTGCAACGGGCCAATCAGGTGCAGCTCGACGCCAGAGTATTCCGCCCTGAGCGATGGCCACTTCGCCTTGGCTTCCTGCACCCGGTTTTCGCCGAACATCCGCTGCCCCGCCGCGAGAAACGGCGCAATGGCCTCCGCCGGAAATGTTTTCGACACGGCAATGAGCTGCACTTGCTCAGGTGGCGGACCGAAACGACGTCCTGCCTTCTCGATTGCCGACCGGATGATCTCGAGGCGCTCGCTCGCGTGACCCGGCTCGCCCGTCATGAGGCTCGTTCCTGTTGACCGAATAAGGGTTTTCTGGTGATGGTCCGCTACCTAAATTCCCGCAAATACGCAATCTATTGCGCAAGGACATCAACTTCGTGACCGTGGAACGCTACAACCCGCGCGAAAAAGAACCGCATTGGCAGAAGGTCTGGGAAGACCGCCAGTCGTTCGTCGTCCGCGAGGGCGATACTCGCGATCCCTATTATGTACTGGAGATGTTCCCCTACCCGTCAGGGCGCATCCATATGGGCCATGTACGCAACTACGCGATGGGCGACGTGCTCGCCCGCTACATGCGCGCCCGGGGTAAGAACGTGCTCCACCCGATGGGCTGGGACGCCTTCGGCCTGCCGGCGGAAAATGCCGCCATCCAGAACAAGGTGCCGGCCCGCGACTGGACCTACGCCAACATCGCCAACATGCGCAAACAGTTGAAGGGCATCGGCCTTTCCTTCGACTGGACGCGCGAATTCGCCACCTGCGACGTCGAATATTATCACCAGCAGCAAAAGCTGTTCCTGGATTTTTTGGCCGCCGGCCTCGTCACGCGGAAGAAGTCGAAGGTCAACTGGGACCCCGTCGACATGACCGTGCTCGCCAACGAGCAGGTAATTGACGGCCGCGCCTGGCGCTCTGGCGCCGTGGTGGAGCAGCGCGAGCTCACGCAGTGGTTCCTGAAAATCTCGGACTATTCCGAGGATCTGCTCGAGGCGATCGATACGCTCGATCATTGGCCGGACAAGGTCCGGACGATGCAGCGCAACTGGATCGGTAAGTCCGAAGGCCTCGCCTTCGACTTCGGCATCAAGGACGGGCCAGCGGGCTTCGACAAGCTACCGGTCTACACGACGCGGCCGGACACCATGCGCGGCCCGACCTTTGCAGCCATCGCGGCCGATCATCCGCTTGCAGCCGAATTGGCCAAGACCAATCCCAACGTCGCCGAGTTCATTGAACTTTGCCATCAGATCGGCACGTCGCAGGAAGCGATCGAAACCGCCGAAAAGCTGGGCTTCGATACCGGCCTCAAGGTGACCCATCCCGCTGATCCGACGTGGGAATTGCCGCTCTACATCGCCAATTTCGTGCTGATGGATTATGGCACCGGCGCCATTATCGGCTGCCCGGCGCACGACCAGCGCGACCTCGACTTTGCCCGCAAATATGGCCTGCCGGTCATCGACGTCTACGTGCCGGCCGACAGCGACGAGCGGGTAGCCGATACGGCATTCGTGCCCCCCAAGTCGCAGACCGTCCGCTACGTCCAGTGGTTCGGCGAGTCGGGCGTCGAAATCACTTGCTATGAAGCGATGAAGCAGACTCTGGCCCTGTTCGAAAAGAACGGCTGGGGGAAGGCCCAGACGCAGTATCGCCTGCGCGACTGGGGCATTTCGCGCCAGCGCTACTGGGGCTGCCCGATCCCGGTGATCCACTGCGAAAAGTGCGGCACCAATCCCGTTCCGGTCGCCGATCTGCCGGTAAAACTGCCCGACGACGTCGATGTCAGCAAACCCGGCAACGCGCTCGACCACCACCCGACCTGGAAGCACGTCACGTGCCCCAACTGCGGTGGCAAGGCATTGCGCGAAACCGACACGATGGACACGTTTGTCGACTCGTCCTGGTACTTTGCGCGCTTCACCGCGCCGAATGCCATGGATCCAACAATGCCGGCGATCGCCAACACCTGGCTACCGGTCGATCAGTATATCGGCGGCGTGGAGCACGCGATCCTTCACCTGCTCTATTCGCGCTTCTTTGCCCGCGCGATGAAGAAGACCGGCCACCTGGGCATGGAAGAGCCCTTTCGCGGCCTCTTCACCCAGGGCATGGTCACCCACGAGACCTATAAAAGCGTTGCCGGGGAATGGCTTGCGCCATCCGAGGTCATTGTTGAAGTAAGCGACAGCGATCGCGTCGCCAAGCACATCTCGACGGGAGCCGTGGTCGAAATCGGCTCCACCGAGAAGATGAGCAAGTCGAAGAAGAACGTTGTCGATCCCGATGAGATCATCGCGACCTACGGCGCCGACACGGCGCGCTGGTTCATGCTGTCGGACTCGCCGCCGGAGCGCGATGTGCAGTGGACGGAGGCGGGCGTCGAAGGCGCTAGCCGCTTCCTGCAGCGCGTATGGAAGCTGGTCGCCGAATTTATTGCGCTGCGCGACGATGTGCGGCTTCGCGTCACGGGCGACGGTGACGCCGGGGTACTGGAACTTCGCAAGGCCAGCCACCGAGCGATCAAGAACATCGGCGAAGAAATCGAAGGGCTGCGCTTCAACCGCGCCGTCGCCCAGATCTACGAACTGTCGAACGCCCTGTCGAAATATCAACAGGCCCTACCCGAGCAGGTTTCCGCCTCCCAACTCGAAGCGTTCGCCGAGGGCATCGGTCATCTGGTCCAGGCCGTCGCGCCCATGATGCCACATCTGGCCGAGACCTGCTGGGCGGCGCTCGGTGAGTCGGGCCTCGTTGCCGACGCGCCGTGGCCGGAAGCCAATCCGGCGCTGCTGGTCGAGGATAAAGTCACCGTGGCGGTGCAGGTGAACGGCAAGCTGCGGTCGACGATCGAGTTGCCGATTGGCTCCCCTCGCGAGCAAATCGAACAATTGGTCTTGTCACTTGAGCCCGTTGCCCGCATTCTGGACGGCAAGCCCCCCAGAAAACTCATCATCGTGCCGGACAGGATCGTCAATGTCGTCGTTTAGCCTCCTCTTTCGCGCTGGCCTTGTAGCTGTGTCGATGGCTGCACTCGCTGCCTGCACGATGACGCCGGCCTACAACAGCGACAGCGCCGCCCAGAAGATGGCGCTGAATTTCGATGCGCCGACCAATCCGCAGGAGCAGATCGTCTACCAGGACCTGGCGACGCGCTTCGGCACCTCGTCGGACCCGAGCGCGCCTGAGGTGAATATTGCCGTCACCACTGCGTCGCGCGCATTGGCTCAGTCGTCGACCACCGACCCCGCCGCAAGCCAGCTGCTGACCGCGACCGGCGTCATCAAGATAACCCAGAACGGCAACAAAATCCTAACGGCCACCCGCCAGGCGACCGCGACCTACTCGACGAATTCGCAGGTGATTGCCGATAACTCGGCAGCCGGCAATGCCAGTGACCAGGCCGCCCACGCTCTGGCCGAAACCCTTGAACTGACAATCATTTCTGCCCTGACCCCCGCCGCTGCCCCCGCGAGCCAATGACGGCGCTCAAAGCGCACGAGGTCGCCCGCTATCTGAACCGGCCCGACCTCAAGGAAGGCGTTTTTCTTGCCTACGGGCCGGACGCCGGCCTGGTGCGCGAAACCGGCCAGCGGTTGATCACCTATCTCGCCGGCAAGGACGGCGGTGAGATCGTCACCTTCGATGGCCCCGAACTCGACGCCGAGCCGAGCCGCCTAGCGGTCGAGGCCAAAACCAATTCACTGTTCGGCGGACGCCAGGTGGTCCGCGTGCGCTCAGCGGGTCGCTCTCTCACCACAGTGCTCGCCGAGTTCACGGAAGCGCCGCAGGACGCCGCGATCGTTCTTGAGGCAGGCAATCTTACGCCAAAGGATCCGTTGCGCGCCTTAGTTGAGGCCAGCAAATTCGGCCGCGCCCTGCCCTGCTACCCAGACAGCGACGAGACCCGCGCCGGCCTGATCGCCGAATCATTCTCGAAGGCCGGTATCGCGGTTGCGCCCGATGTGATCACCACGTTGCGTGACATTTTGGGCAACGATCGCGAAGTGACACGGCGCGAACTGGAAAAGCTCGAACTCTATGCGGCCGAAAGCAAGCGGCTGACTGAAGACGACGTGCTGACGCTCTGCGCCGACAACGCCTCACTGGCGATCGACGATATCACCGACTCGGCCGGTGCCGGCCGCGCCGAGGCACTCGACATCGCACTGACGCGGGCTCTGTCGGTGGCCGTCAACCCGCAGCAGATCCTTGCCGCTGCGCTGAGCCACTTCACGACACTTCGCCGCTGGCGCGTCGACGTTGATGCTGGTCGAAGCGTCCGCGACGTGCTCGACAACAGCCGCCCCAAGCCGCACTTCTCGCGCCGCTCCTCTATGGAGCAACAGCTGCGACTGTGGAGCGATGCAGCGCTCGGCGGCGCTCTGGCACGCCTTCATGCAGCGACGGCCGAGAGCCGGCGACGCCCGGCTTTGGCCGAATCGATCCTGCGTCGCAACCTGCTGGCGCTCTGCCGCATGGCGGCCGAGCACTGAGGATTAGCCCTGGTGGCCGATCAGCCTGAGGCAGATATTGTCGAGCTGCTCCAGCGACGTATACCGAATTTCGAGTCGCCCGCCGTCGTCGCGATGGTCGACCGAAACGCCGAGACCAAGCGCATCAGACAACCGCTTTTCGAGCGCCGCGGTATCGGCGTCCTTCTCTGTCGGCGCGGCCGCAGCGCCACCGCCCCGTCCGCGACGCCGCTCCGGCGCTTCTTTCTGGCTCAGTGCTTCGGCCGCACGAACCGATAGCCCGCCACCGATGATGCGGCGCGCCAGCGCCAGCGGATCATCCGCAGTGATCAACGCGCGCGCATGACCGGCCGTCAGCTCGCCCCGCGCCAGCATATCGCGGACATCGTGCGGTAGCTTCAACAGCCGCAGCGTGTTGGCCACATGCGAGCGGCTCTTGCCGATCACCTGTGCCAGATCCTGCTGCGTGTAGGCGAACTGTTCCATCAGCTGGCCGTAGCCCTGCGCCTCTTCCAACGGATTGAGATCGGCCCGCTGCACGTTCTCGATGATCGCGAGCTCGAGCGACTCCTTGTCGTCAACTTCTCGAACGATAACAGGAACTTCGTGGAGGCCAGCGCGCTGCGCCGCGCGCCACCGCCGTTCGCCGGCGATAATCTCAAAGATGTTCGGATCATCTGTTGTCGGCCGCACCAGCAAGGGCTGCATCACCCCCTTCTCGCGAATGGAACTGGTCAACTCCTCGAGTTGATCCGGATCGAAATCGCGGCGCGGATTGCGGCGATTGGCGACGATGAAGTCGACCGGCAATCGTTTGATCCCGCCCGACGAATCGACAAGTCGCGCGCCCTCGAGCGTTGCCATGTCGCCGATCAGCGCCGCAAGGCCGCGGCCGAGGCGTGTGGGCTTTTCGTTCATGCTGCTTCCTTTCACGCCGCCACCAGCCGCCGTTCGCGTCGGATCACCTCAGTCGCGAGCCGCAAATAGGCCTGGCTGCCCGCACATTTCAGATCATAGAGCAGCGCCGGCTTGCCATAGGATGGCGCCTCCGACAGCCGGACATTGCGCGGAATGACAGTCTCATAGACGAGATCGCCCATCTCGCTGCGCACGTCCTGAAGGACCTGCTCGGAGAAGTTGTTGCGACGATCGAACATCGTCATGACCACACCCTGAATGGATAGGCGCGGATTCAGCGTCGACCGGATTTGCTCAATGGTCTGAAGCAGTTGGCTAAGACCTTCGAGCGCGAAAAACTCGCACTGCATCGGCACCAACACCGCATCGGCGGCGACAAGAGCGTTTATCGTGAGCAGGTTGAGTGACGGGGGGCAGTCGATCAGCACATAGCTTGGCTCGCCGCCGTTGATCGATAGCCGATCGAGCCCCCGCAAACCGTCACGCAGCTTGTAGGCGCGGTCCGCCTGCTGAGAGATCGTCAGCTCAACGCCGAGAAGATCCATGGTAGACGGGACGATGGCTACATTCGGAACGCTGGTCAGGACAGCTGCTTCAACCAGCTGCGCTTCG
>Ga0207671_10001075_pt1 | contig 33165 bp, 29 predicted proteins | sample KBSC24metaG_FD_184352 | JGI IMG/M metagenome (GOLD analysis project Ga0207671, IMG submission 184352) | Corn rhizosphere microbial communities from Kellogg Biological Station, Michigan, USA - KBS C2-4 metaG (SPAdes) (version 2) | ecosystem: Host-associated > Plants > Roots > Rhizosphere > Soil...
GGGGTGCGTTGGCGGGCGGGGGTGCATGGGCAGCTGGTGGGGGTGCCTGGACGGCTGGTGGGGGCGAGACGGATGCTACGGCGCTGGAGATCGGATCTAAGGTTGCTGAAGTCCCTGAGGTTGAATACACGCCGGAGAGCGAGACCGTGATATCCCTGGTAGAACCCATAAGGGACGAGTCCCTGATCGAACCTGTGAAAGACGAGCCGGTGGCCGAACTGGTAAAAGAAGAGCTGGGATGGGCAGAAAAACGGGAAGAGCCTGTCGCCGCGCCGGAAGAAGAGGCTGTTCCGGGGGCATCGGCTGCAGAGCAGTTGCTGGAAAGTCTCCGGGAAGCGAGGGAGCTGCGGGAGTCCCTGGTGAAGATGAACGAAGATTTTAATGCAGACAGGCATATTGCACCGGAGGGGGTTGTTGCCGCTGAGGGGGCTGTTACCGATCAGGGTGAGCTTGCCGGGGAACCGATAAAAGATGAAGAGGCGCCTTTTGTGCTGGATGAGGAAGAAGCTCCGGCGGAGGCGTTGGCTGCGGGCAAAGAGGACACGGAGGTCAGCGCGGGAGGTGCGATAGCCCATGCAATATCGATGGCAGAGCCGGAATTGGTGTTCGAACCGTATCATACCATCGATTATTTCGCGTCGCAGGGCATCAAGCTGACGCTGGAGGACAACCCGAGCGATCAGTTGGGCAAACAATTAAAGAGTTTTACCGATTGGCTGAAGATGATGCGCCGGCTGCCGCAGAAGGAAAGAGAGATGGTTCCCGACAGGGTTGCCGAGCAAACCGTGCAGACGATCGCCGCGCATTCCGTTGTCGGACGCGAGGTCGTGACAGAGACAATGGCAGAAGTGCTTGCTAAACAAGGGATGCCGGAAAGGGCCAGGGCGATGTATGAGAAATTAAGTTTGCTTAATCCCGATAAAAGGGCTTATTTTGCAACCAAAATTGAACAATTAAATAGTCATTGAATATGATCTTCTTTGTGATACTGATTATTCTTGCCTGTGTGATCCTCGGATTGATCGTCCTTGTACAGAACCCTAAAGGGGGTGGATTGGCAGGAAATGTAGGGGGCTTTAGTAATCAGCTGATGGGTGTTAAACAAACTACCGATGTGCTGGAAAAAGGCACCTGGGTTCTTGCTGCTGTTGTAGGTTTGTTGTGTCTGTTCTCCGCGATGTTCGTTCCGAAGGCAACGGCCGGCAGCCAACGGGTAATTGAAAAAGTAAGTACGAATCCAACGAATCCGGCAGCCGCTCAGCCTACTACTCCGGCTAACACGAATCCAAAGTAGGGGGCTGCCCAGACTCCTGCAAAGCCCTAATAATCGGGGGTAAAAATATTATCGGCCATCTCCTTTTTTTATTTATGGAGATGGCCTTTTTATTTATTTTAGAGCCAAAACTGGACTCCGTCCAGTTTGTGCGCGGAGCGCCAAACTAAAATCGAATTACCTATGAAGAGGATTTTTTTAGTAGCGACCTTATTGGTGTTGATCGTATTGTCTTTTAGCGCCTGGCGGATATTGGGACCGGGCACGGCGTTCAGCGGCGACAGTTACAACCTTTATATCCGGACGGGTATGACCTATGAACAGGTGGTCGATCTCCTGGAAAAGGATACGGTGTTGAAAAGTCCGACCGTATTCAATTGGGTGGCCCGTCGAATGGATTATCCCGCGGGTGTCCGGGCAGGTAAATACGAAATTAAACCCGGCATGAGTGTATTGAACATAGTGCGTATGTTGCACAATGGCAAGCAGACGGCGGTGAAGATCGTCATTACGAAATTCCGTACGCCGGAAGGATTTGCCGGCGCCGTTGGCAGGAAACTGGAGTGTGACTCGGCGGTTATCGGGGCCTTTCTGCATAACAATGATTCTTTAAGGGAGTTCGGGGTAGATTCTAATTCGTTTATGGCGATCGTGATGCCGAATACCTATAGCTATTTCTGGAATACGACGCCTTCGGCGGTGTTGAAGAAAATGTATGCTAATTACAAGAGCTGGTGGACCCCGGAAAGAATACGGAAGGCGGAAGCCAAAGGTCTGTCTCCGGTAAAAGCTACGATCCTCGCCTCGATAGTAGAGGAAGAGACGAATGCGCAGGCAGACAAGGGGAAGATCGCGAGTGTTTATCTCAACCGGATGGCGAAGGGGATTAAACTGGGGGCTGATCCAACGATAAAATATGCGATGCGGGAATTCGAGCTAAAGCGCATTTACGATAAATACCTGAAGGTCGAGTCGCCTTACAATACGTATCAGCATGAAGGTCTGCCTCCGGGTCCGATCTGCACTCCTTCGGCTGCCACGCTGGAGGCTGTGCTGGAAGCGCCTGCAACGGATTATTTGTATTTTGTGGCCAAACCGGATTTTTCGGGTTATTCCAATTTTGCTGCCACCTATAAAGAGCATCTGGAATATGCAAAAGCCTACCGGGAGGCGCTGGACAAGGAGATGGCGATCCGGGCGGCTGCCGATAGTTTGAAGCAGAAAAAAGGGGGGAAATGACAGGCGGCGTTTGGGCTGGATAGCGGGAAGCCGGCAGAAATGATGGAATATGTTGAAAATCGAAAGAAAAATTTATGATAGCGCTCCTTTTCGTTACCTCGAAGCAAGGAGTAAAAAGATCATTCTGCCCGGATTTCAGGGTACTCCCCTGTTCGAGGTGATCAAATTTTTCAACAACCAGGTAAAAAAAGTAGGGCTGAACGATCGGGCCCGTTCCATCGCTTTCAGTTTCCTGACGGCCATTCCTGCGGCTACGATCTTTATCTGTACGCTTATCCCCTATTTACCGGTGTCCAAACAGATAGAACGGCAATTACTATTGGTCACCCGCGACATCACTCCCAATCAGAACACCTATGTGCTGGTGAGCCAGTTCCTGGAAGATTTTCTGGATAAACCGCGGGCCGGGCTGTTATCCTTTGGTTTCGTCCTCGCCCTTTTTTATTCCTCCAATGCGATGATGGGCATCATGCGGTCCTTCAATAAATCACTCATCTACAATACGCGGCGTAATGCCCTGCAGACACGCTGGATGGCGATAAAATTAACTGCACTGGTGCTCATCATGGTCATTGCATCCATGATAATGCTGATGACGCAGGCGGAACTGCTGAGAAGTCTTTTCAAATGGCTGCACATCAAAAGAGGCGATGAGACCGCCCGTTTTTGGTTCCGGACCTTACGTTGGGTCATTATCATTCCCTTATTCTATTTTGCCATCGCCTGTATCTATAAATATGGCCCGGCTGTGCATAAGCGATGGACATTGTTCTCCCCCGGCACTTTGCTGGCTACCTTCCTTACGATACTCATTACACTGGCTTTCTCCGTGTGGGTCAACCGGTTCGGCAACTACAATAAAGTATATGGCTCCATCGGTACAGTCATGATCCTCATGCTCCTTATTTACTTCAACTCGCTGATACTATTAATTGGTTATGAGTTAAATGTAAGCATTCATCATCTGAAGGTGATGGCGGGTGAGACTACAAAATAGAGGGGCCTCCGTTTTCCGGCAAAAATTTAGTAAACTTTGTAAGACAAAACCTTGGATTATGAAGAAATTACTTTTCTATCTTCTGTTGGTACCCGCGCATGGTACGAACGGCGAAGGTTCTTTGCCGATAGGGTCTGCGATACCCAGGGCCGATGTCCGGGTAAAGGATGTTTCCGGCAAGGAGCTCACCCTGCAACAGGTGAAGCAGGAAAACGGGCTCCTGGTGATGTTCAGCTGTAATACCTGTCCCTATGTTATCATGAACCAGTCGCGAACCAAAGAAGTCTGCGCATATGCCGGGAACCGGCATATCGGAGTGATCCTGCTGAATGCAAATGAGGGAGACCGTCAGGGTGGTAATTCGTTTGGCGAAATGCAGGCTTATGCCAGGGCACAGGCCTATCAATGGTATTATGCGATGGATAATAACAGTGTGCTGGCGGATGCTTTTGGTGCGAGCCGGACGCCGGAATGTTACCTGTTTGATAAGAATGGCAAGCTGGTTTATCATGGCGCTATCGACGACAGTCCCGGGGATGCGGTACAGGTGAAGAAACATCATCTGCAAAATGCCATCGACGAGACCGTAGCCGGTAAGGAGGTGTCCATAAAGGAAACACGGTCCGTGGGTTGTTCGATCAGGAGGGCGTAGGGGCGAGCATCTTTTTTATTTCCAGACCTACCTGTGGTTCGGTGAGTTGCCGGTCGAAAAACCGGCGATAGTGGGTTGCGTTGTTAATAAACAGCGAGGAGGGTATCCCGCCCGTCCAACGCGGGTCTATTTTTGGACAGAAGTAGTCCGCATCCGTCTCGTCAAGCCAGCAAATGCGGGCGGTGAAGTGGCTTTTTTTTGCAAAGTCGGAGATGCGGACCGGGAAATAGGCAGGCAGATCGAGGCTGACTAGCAGCAATTCTACTTTTTGGTCCCTGTATTGGTTGACGGTATCCTGAAAATAAGGGATCTCTTTTACGCAGGGCACGCAAAAGGTGGCCCAGAAGTTTACAATAAGGGGGTGGTCGCTGTGCGCTATATATGATTCGAGGTCGGCGGCTTTTATTTTTTCGATGCGGGGGGTGGCGGCAGCAGGCGCCTGGCTCCGGGCGCTGTCGAGCAGGGTGGCCAATAAAAGGAGGGTAATCGCGAGTTTTTGCATAGACTTATCTTTTACAGGGTCTGTTGGGGGGGGATGGGGTTTAAGGGGTTTGCTGGGAGGGTGCGGGGCTTAAAGGGTCTGTTAGTATGGCGTCGGGTTTAAGGGGTCTGTCCGGGGGAGGCCGGGTTCACAGGGCCGGGGGTTTCCGGAGCGCTGAGTTGTCCCCTACTCCATTCTTTCAACAGGTGATCATATCGCTCCGGGGGCAGGCCAGGTTGTCCGTATTGGCCAGCGGCGTTTTTTTGCCGGAAAGCCTCATATAGGGTAACGGCGCAGGCTACGGATATGTTCAGGGATTTAATAATACCTACCTGTGGAATAATAAAATTCCCATCGGAAAGTGCGAGTATCTCCTCGCTGACGCCGGAGTGTTCGTTGCCAAAGACGAGGGCGACACGGCCGGTGAGGTTCATATCATAAAGGGATACTGCATCGCTGCTGAGATGGGTCGTGAAAATATGATCAAACCGCTTGCGCAGATCGGCAAAACAGGCGTGTGCATCGGAATACTGATGGACGGTGAGCCACTGGGCGGCGCTGCTGCTGCTTTTTGCACCCCATTTTTTATGTCGTGGTATGCGGGTATTCAGTACATATATGTCCTGGACACCTATTGCGTCACAGGTGCGCATAACGGCTGAGATATTATGCGGGTCGAATACATTTTCCAGCACTATCGTGATATTATCCTGTCTTTTATCCAGCACGGAGGTAATCCTTTGTTCTCTTTCCGGAGTCATAGTTAAACAAATGAAAGACAAAAATAGCCAAAGATCTTTTGCATATTTAGAAATCGAATTGATTTTCAATTGTCGGGTGCTGTCGCACCCGGACGTTTTTTGGCATAAAAGCAGGGCCGCCCTTGTGTGGCTACCCGAATTAATTAACTTTGCCAAAAGAGTAGCCCCAATGCCAGATCTATTGCACAATCCCCGGCCTTCGGCCGGTACGTCTGTGAATTACCAGGAGGATACGGATGTCTTAACGGACTACGAGAGCCCGTATAGCCTGATCGTGTGGAACGACGAGGTAAATACGTTCGAGTGGGTTATCGAGACCTTGATAGACGTATGCGGTCAGTCGCAGGAGCAGGCCGAACAATGTGCAATGATCATTCATACGAAGGGGAAGTATGCGGTGAAGCGGGGTTCTTATGAAGAGCTAAAACCGCTGTGTGATGCCATTACCGAGCGCGGCATCGGCGCCACTATCGAAATCCTCTCGGAGTCCTGAGGCCGGGCTGCCGACAGGCTAAATTCCCAACAGCCTGGAGCCAACTGCGCATACCACCATGTCGATATTCATCCTAAATAACGAGCTTTTATTTCCATCCGTGCAACTGGCTGAGCCGGACGGCTTATTAGCGATTGGAGGAGATCTGTCAACCGAGCGGTTATTGCTGGCTTACCGGCAGGGTATTTTCCCCTGGTATGAAGGGCAGCACATTTTGTGGTGGTGTCCGGACCCACGGTTCGTTCTCTTTCCCAATGAACTGAAAGAGAGTAAGAGCATGCGGCAGTTGTTCAAAAAAAAGACCTTCGAACTCCGTATCGATACGGCGTTTGCCGCGGTGATCGCCAATTGTAAGACCATCAGCCGGAGGGGCCAGGAGAGCACCTGGATCACGGAAGAAGTGAAGTCTGCCTATATCCGTCTGCATGAATTGGGCCATGCCCACAGTGCGGAAGCGTGGCTCGACGGAGAACTGGTCGGAGGGTTATATGGTATTCGAATGGGAAAAGTATTTTTTGGAGAAAGCATGTTCAGCAAGAAAAGCAATGCAAGCAAATATGCATTTATACAGTATGTTCAGCGGCTTCGGGAAGAAGGGGTCGAGCTGATCGACTGCCAGGTATATACCGAACACCTGGAAAGTCTTGGCGCCCGGATGATCCAGCGGGAGGAATTCACGTCAATGCTTAGCCGACTTATAGAAAAGTAACCTGCCGGGGGACTGCTATACCTTTTTCAAAAATTTTAGCACCCCTATTTGTTTTACAAAATAAATCTGCTATACTTGTGGCTTACAAGCGATGCCCTACATGGGAATCCTTATGATCCAATATTCATTTTTTTTTTGATAACCCATAAAAACCCGATGTAACATGAAAAAAATCCTTATCGTAGGAATTTCCCTGCTGAGTATCTCCATGGTAAAAGCGCAGAGTTCCGGAAGCGCAAGTTCTGAGCCTATTTTCAAACCTTTCAAAGTCGATGTAGCGTTTGGCGGAGCCATTCCTTCCGGTAGCGGTGCCAAAGGCGGCGTGCTTTTCGCAGTAGAGCCCAAATATGCCGTAATGGATCAACTTGCTGTCGGGTTGCGTGTAGAAGCAGCCCTCACGGCGAGAGGTTTTGTATCTTCTGACGGAACCAGCGCGCAGGCGGATGTAAAAGCCAGCGGTTCGTACCTGGCTACCGGCGACTATTATTTCAGCAATAACTCTTTCCGTCCTTTTGCCGGTGCCGGCGCGGGTATCTTCACCCTGGCTGCTGCATCCGTCAGCGGTAGTGCAGACGGAGGAGCGGCAGGGCTTGGAGCTTCTTCTAAATTCGGCGGGATGGTCCGTGCCGGTTTCGAAGTCTGGCATTTCCGTTTGGGTATAGAATATAACCTGATACCCTCGACCAAGATCACTGGTGATGATGGTTCGGGTGGTACGTATAGCGTCACTTCGAAGAACAGCTATCTGGGTCTTAAAGCAGGTTTCTTTTTTGGAGGAGGCCGGAATAAATAAAGAGTTTTTTACTAACCCCTTACCCTTAACCCAAGCAGGCGGCCCTGACTTTATTGTCGGGCCGTCTTTTTTTATGCAATATTGATCTTTTTACCCGGCCATTTTTCCACATACTGATAGATCAATCCGCGCATATAATCATTTTCGGGATAGCGGACGAGATAGTTTTTCAGATCTTCTGTATTGGTGACAGCGGCATCAGCAGGCAGGTAGCCCATGCCATAGAGACGTCCCTGTTCGACAAGGATACAGCTTTTTTCTTCCGGGTGCCGGCCATCGTCCATGAGCGTAAAGCTGGGTAAGCTATTGACCAGGGCCGTAATGGCGGTTGCTACCCTATTATTGTAAGAAGCCGGCGACTCTTTGTGTTCGCAGGCGCCATCGCAATCCTGGGTAAGCAGGCCTGTGCAGGGGTCGTTATCCCGTTGGATAAAACAAAGTTTGGGACATAGCCGGAATTCGCGCACCAGTTTGCGAAGGAGGTTCTGTCCTTCGAGCAGCAGGGAAAAAGTGTAGATGGGTTGCAGGTGTTTTTTCCTTTTCTCCAGGATGAGGCGGGAGTAACCGTTACGGTCCTCGTACAAATAGAGCCCAAAGGCAGGTTCGAAACGTTTGAGGCTGCGGTTATAGGCTGGCCAAAGACGTTTGATCTCGATGCATTCCCTCAGAAAAGCGATCAGCTCGGTGCCGGTGGTCTCATGAGAAATGGAGTAGATATTCCGAAGGAACTCCTGTTTCTGGCGGCCCGGAGCGTTATTAGAGAAATGGCTGACGACCCGGAGGCGGAGGTTCTTGGCCTTGCCCACGTATATGACCTTTCCTTTCTGGTCGTGAAAAAAATAGACACCCGGCACCATCGGCAATTGTTCGAGTTGTTCGGCCGGCAGATGGATGGGCAGGTACTGTTCGCGGCTGTTGCCTTTGAGCATGCCGCGTATATATTCCAGTCCGCCTGCCTGCAATATCTTTTCGAAGAGTAACACTGTCGCGCTGGCGTCTCCGCCTGCCCGGTGGCGATTGGGAATGGAGATATTCAGGTATTGGCAGATATTGCCCAGGCTGTAGCTGGGAGCGCCCGGAAAGGTTTTACGACTGAGCCGGACGGTGCAGAGTTTCCGGCAATCCAGATCGAGACCGCAGGCTTTCAGCTGATGTTTGAGAAAGGAGTAATCAAAATTAACATTGTGTGCAACGAAGATGGCGTCTTTCAGCCATTCGTAAATAATAGGTGCGAGCTCATCAAAGTAGGGTGCATCTTCGACCATTTCATCGGTGATGCCGGTGAGCGCCTGAACGTAACGGGGGATCGTCATACCGGGACGGATCAGGGTCTCATACCGTTTAAGTTCCCGGTTTCCATCGTGTAACACAATAGCAACTTCTGTTATGGCGTTATTAGCAGCATAACCGCCGGTAGTTTCTATATCGACTATCGCGTACATGGCTTTTACCTACTTTTCCTTCTTTACCGTTGCCCCGTCTGTCGTCAGGCGAGCTCATAAAGATAAAAAGAAAGAGTCGGTTAGTATTGATCCCGCCCCAGAAAACTTGTTCACCGACTGGACAAAGTCCAGTCAGACATCCGTTCCGCACCCTGTGTTAAAATGGACACTTGTGTCCTTTTTTTTCACCTAAATCCAAATCTCATGGAACAAATGAACTCATTACGGGGCAGGGAAAATACCGCCCTGACAATTATCACAGCGTTGCTGTATTTCTGCGCCATCATGTCGTTTGCATACCTGTTTACAATGTCTTAGCGGTGCCGGGGGGCGAATTTTTTGTCGCAATCATAACTCCGGTGGGCAAGACCGGAGTTTTTTTGGATATTTTAAAATAAATGGTATTTTTGTAATACTCGTTCTCCCTAATACAGCTTGTTACAAAGATTTTTAGACTGGCATCCGCTTACGCCAAATCGCTGAGAAACCATTACTTAGATTGATTTCCGATCCCCTTTGAATTCCAAAATTTAATCAATTTGGTTTCACCCTAAAAATTTTCTCTATTATGAAAAAGACATCTTCCTTCCACATCGGAGAAACAGCGAAAACTGTATTATTAGCTATTGGTTTTATTGGCCTGGTCATGTTCCTGTCTTACCTGTACTGGTTTGCATAGGGGCAGTTCCGGGTATATGCTTTGTATATACACGTTAACGTTTTAAGAATTCCTCTTTGGGGACTCCGGCGAGATACTTGCCGGACATATTAAAAAAGTTGGCCATCTACTTTTCCGGGAGAGATGGCCAACTTTTTTTTGTGCCTACTGCATTTTAAATGCCGGGCCTTCGTATTTCCGGACATTTTCCCGGCGCCCATTGGCGGTTAAGGCGGTGAAAACCATTAAATTTGCACTCCAAAAACCGGATATTGTCCGGTTGAATCGTTCAACTATAGCATGATCATGGAACTGAGCAAGAACTATATTCCGGCCGCTACTGAAGAAAAATGGAATGAGCATTGGCAGAAAAAGGGGTATTTCAAAAGTACGCCGGACGGGCGTCCCGCCTTCACCGTCGTCATCCCTCCGCCCAATGTCACGGGCGTATTACACATGGGTCATACGTTGAACGAGACTGTGCAGGACATCCTCGTGCGTAAGGCCAGGATGAGCGGTTTCAATGCCTGCTGGGTACCCGGCAGCGACCATGCCTCTATTGCAACGGAAGCCAAGGTAGTCGGCATGCTCAAGGAAAGGGGGATCGACAAGAACCAGCTGACCAGGCCGGAATTCATGGAATATGCGTATGAATGGAAGGACAAATACGGAGGTATCATTTACAGTCAGATACGCCGTTTGGGCTGCAGCGTGGATTGGGATCGTGTGTCCTTCACGATGGACAAGGATTACTATGCCTCCGTCATCCGGATCTTTACCGACCTGTACTCCAGGGGTCTCATCTATCGCGGCGCCCGTATGATCCACTGGGACCCGCAGGCTAAAACGGCATTGAGCGATGAAGAGGTCGAATACAAGGACGAGCAGGGAAAGCTGTACTATGTCAATTACGCTATCGTCGATGCGTCGGGCAATGCTACAGGTGAGCACATTACTATTGCTACGCAACGGCCGGAGACCATTATGGGAGATACGGCTATTTGTGTCAATCCTGGCGATGAACGGTATGCCAGTCTGAAAGGGTCTTTTGCTAAAGTGCCGCTGGTGAACAGGAAAGTACCGGTCATTTTTGATGAATACGTCGATCCGGCATTTGGGACAGGAGCTTTGAAAGTCACCCCCGCGCATGATATCAACGACTATAACCTGGGGTTAAAACATGGTCTGCCCATCATCGATACACTCAATGCAGACGGTACACTTAGCCCGGCCGCCGAAGTATTTGTCGGTATGGACCGGTTTAAAGCGCGTAAAAAGGTGATCGAGCAATTGAAAGCGGAGGGATTGATCCAGAAAGAAGAAGAGCATCTGACAAGGCTGGGTTTTTCCCAACGTACCAATGCCGTTGTAGAGCCTCGTATCTCCACCCAATGGTTCGTAAAAATGAAAGAGCTGGCGGAGCCGGCCTTAAAGGCGGTCTCCGAAGGACATATACAGATCCATCCCGGCGATAAATTTTTAGCCACCTACAAATACTGGCTGGAGAACGTCAAGGACTGGTGTATCTCGCGGCAATTATGGTGGGGGCAGCAGATACCGGCCTGGTATGCGCCGGATGGCACTTTCCAGGTAGCGGCTACCCGCGACGAGGCCTATGAGGCATTTAGCAATACGGCAGGCGGGAAGCTGTCCTTTGTCCCGGAAGAGCTGAAACAGGACGAAGACGTGCTGGATACCTGGTTCTCTTCCTGGCTATGGCCTATCGAAGTCTTTAAGGGCGTCACCAATCCCGGCAACCCGGATATTCAATACTACTACCCTACTTCTGTACTGGTCACGGGACAGGATATCATCTTTTTCTGGGTAGCCAGGATGATCATGGCCGGCCTGTATTTTTTCCCGGACAATTTGCCCATGGGTGAGCGGATCCCTTTCCGGGATGTCTATTTTACCGGAATGGTCAGGGACAAACAGGGGCGTAAGATGAGCAAAAGTCTGGGCAATTCTCCCGACCTGCTGGAATTGATCGACAAGTACGGCGCCGATGCGGTGCGGTTTGGCATCATGATCTCCTCTCCCGCGGGCAACGACCTGTTGTTCGATGAGGCGGCGCTGGAGCAGGGAAGGAATTTTAACAATAAGCTTTGGAATGCGCTGAAGCTGGTGAAGGGTTGGGAAGGGCGGTTGCAGCCGGCAGGAGCCTCTGCGCCGGATGTATTCCCTATAACGTGGATGACTAACCGCCTGGCGGAGGCGCGGCTTTCTATCGAGCAGCTGTTCCAGGAGTTCCGTCTGAGCGAGGCGCTGAAAACCTTGTATTCGCTGATCTGGGATGATTTCTGCAGCTGGTACCTGGAATGGGTCAAGCCGGGATTTGAACAGCCTATCGACGCAGGCGTATACCGGGCTACGGTGAACTTCTTCGAACAACTGATGCAGTTGCTGCATCCTTTTATGCCTTTTATTACCGAAGATATCTATCATCTGTTGAACGAGCGTGCGGCGGGCGACGATCTTTGTATCCGTCAATTTGCGTCGGTGGAAAAGGCGGATGCGGGGATACTCGCGGATGGTTTGTTGCTGAAGGAAGCGATCACGGCTCTGCGGGATGCCCGGAATAAAGCGCAGATAAAACCCAAAGAGACGATCCGTCTGTTCATCCAGTCCGAAGCAGAAGCGATTTTCCGTCGTCTTCAGTCTGTACTGTCACGCCAGGTGAATGCAGAAAGCATCGAGTTTGTAACTGAGGCCGTGGCCGGGGCGTTGACAGTGGTTTCCGGAAAGGATAAATATTATATCGTCACCGGGCAGGCACTGGACAGCGGCAATCAAAAGGAAGAGCTGCAGAAGGAACTGATCTACCTCAAGGGGTTTCTCGAGTCGGTGAATAAGAAGTTGGGGAATGAGCGGTTCGTGCAGAATGCAAAACCGGAAGTGGTAGAGCTGGAGAGGAGGAAAAAGGAGGATGCGGAGATCAAGATCAGGACGATACAGGATACCTTGGCAGCGCTGTGATCGCTGTCTTTTTACCATAATTTTACGAGGGGGCCGGTCAATTGACCGGCCTTATTGCATGTCCGCTGTAGCCCTGGGAAAGCAGGTTCAGCGGGAGGATCAATTCCCATTGATTGGGTCCGCGGCCTTCGAAGTCGGGGTCAAGCAGATGACTGTAGCGGATGCCAAAGCTGATGGACAGCTGGTTCCACCATTTGGTGTCGAAATACAGTTCGGATCCGACCGAACGGAACTCGGCGGTAAAGATGCTGCGATTGGTGTAGAAGTCCTGCGCATGGGTATAGTCATAAAAGAGGTTGGCCCGGAGACGCATGAAATAAACGATATTTCCAAAGCCCCAGTCGGGATGGAAAAGGGGGAATTGGTAATTGGCCGACATTCGCCACATCTGGTAGAAATTTTCGGCTGAGTATCCCCGGGAGAAAGGAAAACCGTTGGAGAAGCGGGCGTTGCGCAGGCTGTCCCGCTGCTGAAAGGCGCCGGCCAGCAGGAGGCTATGGGTATAGTCCAGGCCAGGCAGATAGAGAAATCCCGAGGCCAGGAACTGGTTAGCCTGGAAACTGGTTACAGCCCGGTCGTAGGATAGATTGAGCACCTGGGCGAAACGGGGATAGACCTGTTGGGCGGCCGTCTGGGATTGATGGACAAAACTGAGAAAAGGATCGATATAGGCAAAGGCCCGGGAGTTAAAGGAATCCTTGTACAAACCGGTATAATACCGTTGATTACGAACGATATCGGAGCCGAACTGGATGCTGGTGTAGTGACGTCCCCGGGCGAGGTACAGGGGGATGGTCAGGCCGGCATGGAACTCATTCTCATTCCAGTATATTTTTTGTGCGCCGTAATAGGCATTGCGGTCGAAGGTATAGTGCCAGCCGGCATCTATCCAGGGATAAAATCCGCCATAGGTAGCGGATGCCCCTACCTGTTTGAAATTCTCGTTCCGGTTGTACGAGACGAATAGCTGTGTTTCCAGGGTATTGAGGACGTTATCGCTGATGAGGGAGAAGGTATAGTCCGGGTCATTGATATAGGGCCGCCAGCTGTGGAAATTGATGAGGTGAGAAGCGCCGGGGTAGTTGGCGGCGGGGTAGTCAGCCGTGGTGATCCTGTCCAGCAGGTGGGCGGGGCCGCGGTTGAGCGAATCGATGTTCTGCAGGGGCAGACGCTGGTCCCAGGCGGCAACGGGGATCTCTTCCAACCGGATACTATCGCGGGAGGTGTTATCCAGATGGAAACCCACGGCGGTGAAGGTATTCCAGGCAAACTTTCCATTTGGCGAGGCCTGGGGCTGGTATTGGCCTGTCAGCGGGTCGCCGTGGGGCAGGGACACCTGGAAGATTTGTCCGGCGGCGCCGGGGTTTGTGGCAGGGTTTGCGCCGGGCCGGCCGCCGTTGAGATGGCCGGCGGCAAATGCGTAGGTCCTGTCCTGTCCGTTGCGGGAAGCGGTGAACCAGATGGTGTCGGCATGTACAGAGGGAAAACCGATGGTCTGGTAGTTAAAGGGCAGCAGGTAGCGGATGGCGCCGTCACGGGTGGATATCAGTGCCAGTGACATGGCCCCGTTCCGGTTGCGGACTGCCGTTACGATGGTACCTGCGGAATAGAATTTGGGGTAGCTGTAGAAAAGGCTGTCCCGATTGGGGATCTTGCTCATCAGGCGGCCTGTCGAGGTTTCCAGGAGGTGTAGCTCACAGGAGCCATCGGTGGCTTGTTGGACGGCAACGATCTGGCTGCCATCGGCGGAGATATCGGGAGCAAAATAACGCGTCCGGCGGGTCAGTTTTTTATCTTTGCCCGTTGCCGGATCGAGCAGGCGGATAACGCTGTAATCGCGCCAGCCCCAGCGGGGGTCTGTTTCATAAGCAGCGTATACGACCTGACTGTTGTTGGTCGAGAAATAATTGTCCAGGGAGATGGCGCGGGTGCGTATTTTGGTTTCATTATTGTTGGTAAGGTCGCGAAGAATGAAGGCCGGTATCCGGCGGTAGCTGCTGCGCATGTAAAGGAGGCTGTCGGCGCCGATGAACTGGGGGAACTCTTCGTTAGCGGCAAAATGTTTGTGTGTGCGGGCATAGATGTCGGCCGCGGCGGTGTAGGCGGAGGGGGTGTTCGGGGAGCCGGGGGGCTTGGGTGAGGCGAGTGCAGAGGATGCAGGGGCGGTCCCGTCGGGGGGCGCGGAGGCGGTGGGGTTCTTCAGGGCCGGTGACACGCCAAACCAGGCCAGGGCGTCGCGGCGGAACTGTGAAAAAGACACGTGTGCGTATCGGCGGATAGCGGTCTGCAGCGGATAAAAGAGGCCGTGAAAGGCGGCGGCGTCGTGGGCCACGTTACGCCAGAAATCGTCGCCGTAGCGCTCGCGTCCATAGGCGACGAGCATATAGCCGAGGGGATAGTGGTCCGGCACATAGTCGCGGAGAGAGCCGTTGCGCAGCTTCATCCAGGAATAGTGTTTGCCTGCGGCGCGCAGCGACCGGTAGCTGTTGAAGAACCAGGGCTGGCGTCCCCTACCCTGGTCGCTGACCAGGGTTTCCTGATATACGGCATCGCCTTCCCAGAACCAATTGGGAACAGCCAGGCTGTTGGCAAAGGCCTGTCCGCCTTCTCCAAACAGGTAGTAAAAAGCTCCGGAAAGACCTACCCGGAAATTATTATACTGCTGGACATGCCGGTATTCGTGTATCGCCAGCATTTTGGGCCAGGGCAGGCTACCCAGCTCGAAACTGTTCTGTTCGGGGGTGAGCTGGAATTCGCTGCGAAAGGGGGCAAGGCCGACATAACCATTGGCGATGGTGGACTGGTTCTGCAGGACGATGTTGATCTTCCGCTGGGAATGGCCCATGGTAGGCAGGGTTGTCCGGCTGAGGGTATGGACGATCGCCGCAACCTGTTGGGCCTGGGAGTCCAGTCCGGCCGGGAAGATGATACGCGCCGTGTCCGTGTTCAATTGTTTCCATTTGAGGGAAGGCGGGTTGCCACCGAATTGCTGGGCGTACAAACCTGTCGTTATAAAGAAAAATGAAAAAATAAAGAAAGGCAGGCGAAGAACGGTCATGTAGATTAGATTACTGTTATTCGTGTTAGTGGATTGAAATTACGTATACTTTCGCATATGATGCTACAGCGCAATTTTCGATCATTATTGTTATCCGGCAACTATGATGCACTACTGGCAGCTATAGCCGGATTTATCATCATCCAGACCCTTTGCGGGTATGGCGGCATAGGAGTATCCCCTGACTCTGTCGTCTATATCAGTACCGCCCAGAATATCCACGATCAGGGTGCGATAAATGATTTTACCAATATGCCGGTAATGGATTTTCCGGCCTTCTATCCTATCTTTCTCAGCGGGGTCATTTATCTTACCGGCGGCAGGGCCGTCCTGGCGTTTGGACCTGTACTGGACGGGCTGCTTTTCGGTGTGCTGATCTGGTTATGCGGCTGGATGATGGATCGTTTCTCTATTGTTGCCCGCTGGTATAAGTGGGTCATCCTGCTTTTTATCGTTTTGAGTCCCTGTCTGCTGGAAATATATTCCATGATCTGGTCGGAAACGCTCTTCCTGTTGTTGTCCATATTGTTCATGATAGGCTGTCACCGATATTTCCGTACCCATTCGACAGGGTCCCTGGTGCTGATCGGCTTTATTGCCGCGCTGGCCTGTGTGACCCGTTATGCCGGTGTCTGCCTGGTAGCGATGGGCGGTCTGCTCATGGTGTGTGATGGCCGGCTGCGCTGGGGTCGCCGCAAACTGGGTCATATGGTCCTGTTCGGGCTTGTCTCGGTGTCTTTTCTGGCGTTGAATCTTTACCGTAACCTGCGTCTTACCCAGACCCTGACGGGTTACCGGGAAAAAGGACTCACGCCCTTCAGCGAAAATCTTCACCATTTTGGCAGTGTCCTTTGCGACTGGCTGCCTTTTTTCAATGAGCGGTATGGCGCTGCCACGGTAGTGGCGCTCGTATTTCTTTTGTTGATTACGGGGATTTTTGTGTTCCGGTTGGTCAGGAGGACCGATTTTTTTTCCTATGATACGATCGCAATCAGCCTGTTCATAGTCTATAGCACGTTTATCCTTTATACGGCTACGGTATCCAGGTTCCAGGAACTGGACAGCAGGTTATTGTCCCCTCTGTTCCTGCCCTGGTTGTGGGGCAGCACCATCTGGATACCGGCCGTTATACGACGGGCTGGGCCGGTCTGGAAAAAAGTGGCCCTGGCGGGTTCCATAGGCGCTGCAGGCTGTCTCCTTTTTGGCGAGGTGCAGGCCTACCGGGAGAACTGGGAGGGTATCCATTTTGCCGGTATCCCGGGGTATACGGAAAATCAATGGCAGCATTCGGCGACGATGGCGTATGTGCGGGCGCATAAAGATCGTTTTCAGTTGCCGGGAACGGTCTATTCGAATGCCTTTGAAGGGCTATGGTTTCTGGCAGGGGTCAAATCCGATCTTATACCGCATAAGGATATGCCTGATGATATCCGATATATGATGAAGTCGAATTATTTTATTGTAGTCTGGTTCAACGATGCGGATAATACGGACCTGATCGATATGGACTATATCCGGTCTCAGAAACCGCTGATCGAGCAGATGGATTTCAACGACGGCTCGATATATTTTTTCCGAAGTCCTGATCCAGCGGCGCCATCTCATTGATAATTCAGCTATTTTTAGGACGATGTTTTTATTCGCACTGGCTGTCGCCCCGGGTATTGCGGTCTGTCTGTTCATCTATTCCCTGTATAAATATGGCAAGGGGTCGATACGTTATCTTGTGATCTCCTTTTTATTGGGGATGGTGGCCACCTTGCCTGCGCTGCTGGTACAAACGCTGGCCACGGATGTCCGGGATGAGCCGGCCCGTCATTCTATTCTGTCTTATCTTTGGTATGCGTTCGTTATCGTTGCGCTGAGTGAGGAAGGAAGCAAGTACCTGGTGTTAAGGGCCTATGCCTATCCCAAGGCCGTTTTTAAAGAGCCTTTCGACGGGGTTGTCTTTTCGGTGATGATCGGGATGGGGTTTGCGACGCTGGAGAACATGGAATATGTGTGGAAATTCGGGTTGGAGACGGGTGTATCGCGGTTTTTCCTGGCCATTCCTGCGCATGCTGCGTTTGCCGTGCTAATGGGTTATCCTGTGGGTAGGGCAAAATTTGAAAAAGGGAGATCGTGGTGGCTGATGGGAAAAGGGTTGTTGGTGGCGGTGCTTTTTCATGGCAGTTTTGACTTCTTCCTTTTCCTGCAGCAGAGCCGGGAGGCGGCAAAATATTTTTCCACGGGGGTGTTGTCTTTCGGTGCTTTTGCCAGTTTTTACATTGCGGTGCGGTTGGCCATGCGGGCGTTGCGGCTGCATCGGCAACGGGAGGAGGAGGAGGATGCGGGAAACGAAGATCAATCTATTACTTATAAGCGAACTGAAAATGATGGATGAAACATTATCGATCCGGCCAGGGGACCTGGAGGATATCAATTCGATCGGATTTTTGGCCCAGCAGATCTGGCCGGTCACGTATGGGGGGATAGTGCCGCCGGAGCAGCTGCGGTATATGCTGAATCTTATTTATAGTCCCGCCTCGCTGCGCAGGCAGATGGTAGAAGAGCATCACCGGTTCCTGATCGTTGAACAGGATGAGGAGGCGATCGGTTTTGCCTCCTGGAGCGCCACTGCCGAGACCGGTATATTCAGGCTGCAAAAATTATATGTGTTACCGGGACAACAGGGGAAAGGCCTGGGAAGGGCATTGCTGCAATACATTTTTGAGGCCATCCGGCCGGAAGGGGCAACAAAATTGCGATTGAATGTCAACCGTTACAACAAGGCCCGTCGCTTTTATGAAAAGATGGGGTTTATTGTGGTAAAGGAGGAAGACGTCCCTATCGGCAACAATTATTATATGAACGATTATGTGATGGAGATCAAAGTTCCGGAGGCTGGGCAGGAATAATAAGGCTGGATCCTGTCGCTTCTTTTTCTCCCATTGCCGCGCGTTTCATCGCGCGGGCGGTGTCGTGGCCCAGGTATTTTTCGATGCGTTGTTCTGCCAGATAGATCACTGGTGTCAGTACGATGGCAACTGTGAATTTGTAAAAATAGTTCATCATTCCAAAAGCCAATATCTGCTGCCAGGAAAATATACCGCTAAAGGCAATAAAGAGAACGATATAACTGTCCACCAATTGTGAGACCAGCGTAGAGCCGGTAGCCCTCAGCCAGAGATGTTTATCCCCTGTGCGTTTTTTTATCTGGTGAAATACGGTGACGTCTACGATCTGACTGACCAGGAAAGCAACCAGGCTGCCGATGATAATCCTGTTGCTTTGGCCAAAAATAGCGCCAAAAGATTGCTGAATATTGGGAACCCCTTGTTTGGGACTGCTGGCGATCCATACATCGGCGGGGGGAATGGCGATCGCCAGGAAATAGATCAGGAATGCATAAGCGATCAAAATAACGGCTGTTATGGATATTCTTCTTACGGCTTTCGGACCATAGTATTCATTCACGATATCCGTCATTACAAATTCCAGCGGCCAAAGTAAAACTCCGCAAGTCAGCGTGAAGGCCAATCCGCTCTGACCGAACATCGTGAAATTTACCGGATGTAATCCAAATATTTTTTCCAGGGAAAACAGCTTGGTGCCGATGGATTCGGCGATCAGCGCATTACAGCAGAAAAAAGCAGTGAATCCCAGAAAAAGTTTGGTCGGACGGTCTTTGAGAATAGCGTGGATCATTTCTGATTAATTATAAATAATATTATTTGCAATAAAAAGAAGAGCCCGTTGATCACCAGCAGCCATATCGGAATGGCTGCGGTCCTTAGTTTGCCGATCACGAAAAGGATGATGATCGAAAGGCCGGTAATAATGTTAAATAACATCGATAAGATGTATCCCATTACAATGATCTGGCCGACAAGTTCACCTTCCGGCGGATGAGGCAGCCATTGAATAAAAGAGGCCAGGAGAAAGCAAATATTACAAATAAATGCTACCCGGGAGAGAAATCGGAATACCTGCATATTTCGCCAAAAATCTGTATTTCTGGGCAAAATACCATTATTTTGCTGACATTATAATTACACCAATTCCGGTGGATCTGCCGGGGTCGGTCTTTCATCATAATCGTTTCATAACAATATGAATTCTACTGTTCTGAAAAAGGCGCTTCCTCATCTTATTGCCATATTGGTATTCCTCATCGTAGCGGTAGTGTATTGCAGACCGGCCCTGGAGGGTAAAGTTGTGGCCCAGTCGGATATGCTGCAATACAAAGGGATGGCTCAGCAGTCCTTTGAATACAAGGAGAAATACGGGCACTATCCGCTGTGGTCGGAAAGTGCCTTTGGTGGCATGCCGGCGTATACGATCGCTATGGATCACTCTGCGATCTATCTGGGTCCCGTGGTGAACATCCTTTCCCTGTGGCTCCCCCAGCCTATCAACTTTTTCTTTCTGGCCTGTGTCTGTTTTTATATACTTATGCTGGTGTTGCGTATCAATCCCTGGATAGGGGTATTGGCGGCGCTGGCTTATTCGTATAGTACATATGATCCCGTGATCGTCGTGACGGGGCATGTGACCAAGATGTTGGCTATCGGCTATGCCCCTGGTGTGATCGCCGGTCTATTATTGTTATTCCAGCGTAAATTCATCTGGGGGACGGCACTGCTCATGCTGTTCTTTGCCCTGCAGCTGAGTACCAATCACCTGCAGATCGTCTATTATACTTTGCTAAGCATGGGGTTGCTGACCCTGTTCTATATCGTGTATGCTTTCGGGCAAGGGCAGGGCAAGGATGCAGCCCTGGCGATCGTGCTGGCTGGTTTTGCCGGATTGGTCGCCTTTGGGACAAGTGCGTTGGGGAACCTGCCGGTGCAGGAATATTCAAAAGAGACCATGCGCGGCGGAAGGACTGAATTAACCAACAACACCAGTAAGCAGGAAAGCAAGAACGGTCTCAGTAAGGATTATGCTTTTCAATGGAGTTATGGTATTGGGGAAACGATGACCCTGGCTGTTCCCAACGTTTATGGGGGCGGCAGCGGCGGGAAAGAGATCGGAGATAATTCCAAGTTTGCCGAGCGTCTGACCCAGGAGTTCTCTGTGCCGGAGGAAACGGGTCTTCAATATGCCAACGGTTCTGCGTATTGGGGTGCGCAGCCTTTTACTTCGGGTCCGGTGTATCTGGGTGCGATCGTATGTTTTTTGGCTATTCTGGGACTGGTATTTGTCAAGGGCTGGCAGAAATGGGCTTTTCTAAGTATTATAGTAGCGGGTATCGTACTCTCTTGGGGTAAGAACTTTTCGGCCCTCAACTATTTTCTTTTTGATCATTTTCCTTTTTACAATAAGTTCCGGGCTCCGGCTATGGCGCTGGTGATCCCACAGTTGATATTCCCTATTCTTGCGGCGCTGGGTCTGAATGAGCTCCTTAACAGCCGGCAGCCCAGGATGGAGATATGGAAGAAATTCCGGACAGCGGCCTACATCACAGCCAGCGTGCTGGTCATATTGATCGGTTTTTACTTTACCGCGGATTATTCGGGCGCCCGTGACAGCCAGCTGAAAGAACAATTCGTACAGGGCAAGATGCAGCAATTGTCGCAGGGGAAACAGGCCGGGCCGGATGTGCAGCAACAGGCGGTGGCTACAGGCAATGCTCTCATCAAGGCATTACAGGCGGACAGGCAATCGTTGTATGGAAGCGATCTGCTTCGTACCATCCTGCTCGTCGTCGCTGCCGCCGTACTGCTGGGGTTGTATCTGAAGGATAAGATCAAACAACCTATTTTACTGGCTGGATTGATCATTCTTTCTTCGTATGACCTGCTGGCTGTCGGAGCCAGGTATCTCAGCTCCGACAATTATGCCGACTCGGCGGATTTTGATGCCAATTTAAGTCCGACGGCGGCAGACCAGCAGATCAATAACGATCCTGACAAGAACTTCCGGGTATTTGATGAATCCTCCCAGAGCCCTTTTGAAGATGCGCGTACGTCGTATCATCATAATTCGCTGGGTGGTTATTCTCCTGCCAAACTGGGCCTTTACCAGGACCTCATCGAAAACCAGTTATCGAAGGGGAATATGCAGGTATACAACATGCTGAACACAAAATATTTCATCCAGCGTAATCCGCAGAATGGCCAGTCGGTGGCTCAACTGAACAGGGCTGCTTTTGGCGCCTGCTGGCTGGTGAAAGCCATCCATTATGTGAAAGATGGGAATGAAGAAATGAAAGCGCTGGACAGCGTCAATGTCCGGGATACTGCGATCGTGCAGCAACGGTTCTCTTCGATAATAAAATTCAGCCCGGAGGCTGATAGTGCGGCGTCAATAAAATTAACGGAGAATCTGAATGACAAGCTGACCTATCAGTTCAGTTCGGCGACCAATCAGTTCGCGGTGTTTAGCGAGATCTACTACGACAAAGGCTGGAATGCCTATTTAGATGGTAATAAGGCCGATTATTGCCGGGTAGACTATGTGCTGCGGGGCATGCCGGTACCTGCGGGAAAACATACGATAGAGTTCCGTTTCGAGCCGCATTCCTATGCTACCGGCAGTATGATCTCCACCTGGTCGGCGCTGATCCTTTACCTGTTGTTGATAGGGGCGATCGTCATCGAGTTCCGGAAGAAGAAAGTCGTCACCGCATGAATTCAGTGAGTTTTGTGATCATCACCTATAACCGTCCGGAGGATGCTCTGGCGCTGGCTGAGAATATCAGTCAATTGGAAGAACTGGCCCAGCTGGTGGAAGAGGTGATCATCGTCAATAATAAATCTTCAGTATCCTACCAGGCGCTGGAGGATTTTATCGCGGCCCACCCGGAAGTGCCGTTCCGGTATTTTGTTACAGACGAGAACCTGGGGGTATCGAGGGGGCGCAATTACGCGATACGGCAGAGCCGGGCTCCCCTACTGTTCTTCCTGGACGACGATGCGTTGATCCGCAACAGTGATGCTTTGCTGGCTATTGATGAGCTTTTTGGCGGGGCACCGGATATCGGTATTGCTGCTTTCAAAGTCTATTACCATAGTACGGGCGAGATGCAGAAGAACGCTTTTCCGCACAAACGGTTTGCCGAGCGGAAAGACTGGCCGCAATTCGATACCTATTATTTCTCTGGCTGTGCGCATGTGATCCGGCGGACAGTGTTTGAAACGGTGGGGTATTATCCTGAGAATTTTTTCTATGGGATGGAGGAGTACGATCTTAGTTTCAGGGTGCTTGATGCGGGATACCGGATCCGGTACACCGATGCCGTGGTCATTTTGCACAAAGAGTCGCCGGAGGGGCGTCTTACGCCGCGGGAGAAGCGAATGGGGATGTGGCTAAATAAGACAAAAGTCGCCTGGAAATATCTGCCACTTCCTTATTTTTTGACAACGGATCTTTTATGGGGGTTGTGGTACCTGGTGAAAAGCCGGGGGGATATCGGGGGTTATTTTAAGGGATGGGTTGCGGTGTTCGGGATACCGCGTTCGGAGAAAAGGAAAGTCATAGGGAGGGGATGCAGGGCCTATTTGAAGGAGGTGAGGGCGCGGCTGGCGTATTAAAAAGGTGCGGTCCCGCGCGGGTTTGGCGTATTAAAAAAGCCCCTGCGGTGCAAGGGCTTTGTATAAGGAGTGGACCTTTTTTACCATTTATCTACTTCTTCGCCGGTGGTAGCGGTAGGGGTACTGGGTGCTGCGGGAGTATGTCTTACAGCGACGGGTACTTCTTCTTCAACGTCATCGCCTACGGCTGTTTCCTGGTAGCCGCCTTCATTTTCTGCTACGGTATCGTGGTTATATGCGTCGAAGTCGAAATCCGGCATCAACTCAGTTTTAACATAATCTACCGCCTCTGTCAGCGCCTTCAGGAATTTGTTGAAGTCTTCTTTGTATAGGAAGATCTTATGTCTGTCGTAACCATCTTCGTTGAACTTTTTACGGCTCTCGGTGATGGTAAGATAGTAATCGTTACTACGCGTTGCCCTCACATCGAAGAAATACGTTCTGCGTTTTCCAGCCCTGATGCGTTTGCTATAAACGCTTTCCATCCTTTTGTCGTTGTTTTCGTACGCCACAATGTTTTTTTTTCAGTTGAGAATTACTAATTAAGCAGTCACAAATATAGTATTGTTTTCGAATTAGCAAAATTTGCGCATACATTATTATCACCTATTTCAGCGGGTTTTACACGCAACAGGACGTTAATCTGACTCCCTCCAGTTAGTACGCGGGGCCTATGCGGGAGTATTTTCAGCCTGTTGCTGCTCATAGAGATAGGTATAATATCCGTTGAGTGCCAGCAATTGCTGATGGGTGCCAGTCTCGACGATCTTACCTTCTTCCAGTACGACGATACGGTCAAAATCGAAGAGGGAGAAAATGCGATGAGTAATGATGATCGCTGTTTTATGTTGCAGATATTGGTATAAATTACCAAGTATTTCTTTTTCAGTCTTAGCGTCTACAGCACTCAGGCAGTCGTCAAAAACAATGATCTCGGGGTCTTTGATCAGGCCGCGGGCGATGGATATGCGTTGTTTCTGTCCGCCGCTGAGAGTGACGCCTCTCTCACCTATCATGGTTTCATACTTGTGAGAAAAGCCTTCTATTTCTTTGTCGACGCTGGCATGCCGGGCGGCGGTACGAACCTTTTCTTCGTCCGTCTTTTCCAATCCAAACTGGATATTGCCGGATACGGTATCACTAAAGAGGAATACGTCCTGGGGGACATAACTGATCTGGCGGCGAAGGTCCTGCAGATCCAGTCGGTTGAGGGGGGTGCCATCCATCAGGATCCGTCCTTTGCCGGGATCATACATGCGTAGAAGTAGTTGGGCGATCGTCGTTTTGCCGCTGCCTGTCCGTCCGATGATAACAACTTTTTCGCCTTTCTTTATTTCCAGATTAAAATCGGTCAATGCGTGTATACCCGTATTCGGATAGGTAAAATCCACTCCCTGAAAGGATATGTTTCCTTGTAGGTGTTGTTTGATCGCGTCGGGAGGGTTTTGAATAGCCGGCCGGGTATCGAGGAATTCGTTCAGCCGTTTTTGCGAGGCGGAAGCTCGTTGGACCATGCTGGCCACCCAGCCTATGGCGCTGACGGGGAAGGTGAGCATGGTGATATAGATAACGAATTCGGTGATGGTTCCGATGTCGGTATTGTGCCGGCCGTAGATGGTATAGATGCCGCCGATCATGATGGTCAGAAGCGTGCTGAGGCCGATCATGAGGCCCATGGAAGGGAAATAAATGGATTCGATCCTGGCGAGGCCGACTGCATTCTTCCGGTATTCTTCGCTGTTGTGGCTGAAAAAGCGGAGCATGGCTTTCTCCTGGACAAAGGATTTGATGACCCGGATGCCGCTGTAGGATTCCTGGGCATTGGTGGTCAGATTGCTCAGGAGGGACTGGATCTGTTCGCTTCTTTTATTGATGATCGTATTGACGTAATATATGGTGATAGCCAATATCGGCAAAGGGGTGAGCACATAGAAACTCAGCAATGCGTCCTTTTTAAGCATGAAAAAGAGGCTGAAGCCGATGGTCACCAGGAGGTTGGCCAGGTACATCATGGTTGGGCCGGTATACATGCGGACGCGGCTGACGTCTTCCGCCATGCGGTTCATGAGGTCGCCTGTGCTGTGGGTCTTATAGAAATTGGTGTCAAGCTGCTGGTAGTGGGCGTATATTTCTTTTTTTTGGGCGTATTCGATGTGGCGGCTCATGACGATAATGGTCTGGCGCATGAGAAAGAGGAAGAAGCCGCTAATGAGGGCCAGTACGAGCAGGGTGAGGCCGCAGATCACGACCTTACGGCCGAAGGAGGAGTGATGGGTGTCGAGGACGCGGATGAATTTGCGGACCAGGATATCGTAGTTTGCGGTGTCACGGGCTTCGCGAGAGGTTTGCGCGGGGGTTGCTGAGGTTTGCGGGGGTGTGGGTTGGGTTTGCGCATTTTGGCGGTTCACATTAGCGCGCAGTTCTTTCTCCACGGAGTTAACCACATAGCCGGTCACTTGTGGGGTGAGGATACGGAAATAATTGGACAGGATAACGAAAATGAGTCCGAGTAGAAATCGCCAGCGATATTTCCAGAAATATTTATTTACAGCCTTTAAGTGCTTCAAACCAAAAATTTACGTAAAGGTAAGAAATGCCATAAAAATATTTGGCTGTTTAATCAGAGACCCTAATTTTGCGCCCGGAGAGATGGCAGAGCGGTCGATTGCGGCGGTCTTGAAAACCGTTGAAGGTAACACTTCCGGGGGTTCGAATCCCTCTCTCTCCGCCAATCGAATGGATGCCCCGGCTTTGCCGGGGCATTTTTGTTTGAAACAGACGGGCGAGCTTGCTCGATCCGGATGTGGAGAACAAAAATGGGAGTGAGCGCAGCGAACGGGCATTCATTTGATTGAAGCCCCCCACCCCGGGATCGCCGGAGGCAATCCCTCTCTCTCCGCTCAGATCAAAAAAGGAAGGATTGTGCAGGATTTTGCTCGATTCTTCCCTTTTTGTTAGATCATGTCGGATTTTTCTTCCCAGATTTATTCCATTTCGGTTCGAAATAAATCCAGCTCTTCAAATTCTAATCCCGACAGGACAGGGAACGAGGGACGCTTATCGATCGATCAGTGCTAAAAGTGTGAAGTAGTCGATGTTTCGACAGCATGTCCTTCCCAGGTAACGCTCATAGGCTGATGTAATTCGTGCCACCGGATCACAGAGCAGTCGATATTCGTCATGTCAGATTTGATCATTTTTTCTAATGATCTAAGCCTTCGTTTGTACCCCCATTTAGTCAGGTAGCGACGAATCCTGTATTGTTTTGCAAATAAGACAGTATAGAAGGGAATAAATTTGTAGTCATCCTGTCTCAATTGCATTTTGGAGCAGGAATTTGGGGGGAGACAGAATTGGAGGCCCTCAAGCCCTTGAAGTTGGTCGATAGATTGTATAACAGGCGATAATTGAAAGATATTAAGCTCGATCTTAAGCCGCCTGTCCCCTCTCGCAATGTATACCGTCAAGAATTCCAATAGCGAATCTTTGGATATTCTGCAGAGAGTATAGCTGAAATTTTTAAGGTGGTCTCGTCCATTCACGAATACTGAAAAAGGGGACTTATTGAAACCTTTTTTTTGTAACGCAGGAATCCCGCTGCTGACAAATAGCTTGTTCCTGTCGTCTAGTCTTTCCTTCCTGGTGGTGTGGTAGAACATTTCCTTCTTGTCCTTATATTGTTAAAGATATAAAATTTACGCCCACTTTTACTAACCAAACATGATAATAAACTCCATTATCTGGCTTAAGTCAACAGCGAAGAGGTTCGAAAGTTGTCGCCACCTCTCCGCTGAAATTATAAAGGCCTTCAAGTAACTGAACTTGAAGGCCTTTATGGTTCGAAGTTTCTTACACAATTTTCAGCCTATTTTACTAATAGTTTGATTTTCAGGTAGGTAAGGGGTTCGAAGTAGCAGGAGTTTTGAATTTTTAAAACCACAAAAAAACTATGCCTGCCAAAAAGAAATTTGAATTGATCAACCCTAAACATGAACCTCTTACTATCGAAAAGCTTGGGGAACTTTCTGGATGGGAACTATCGGATGAACAAGCTGAAGAAGCTGTTTTATCCATAAGGAAATTTGCTCGCATAATATTTGAGGTTGCCATACAGCAATTGCGGCCAAATCAATCCAAAAGTAAATCGGATCTGTAAACTCACATACCCAAGGCTCATTATTATTGGGGGAGCTCAATTACATGGGAATCTATATTTAAAACCGCTACAAGGTAAGGGAAGCTTTCATTTTCTCTGCACCCTTGTTACCAAAACCTATGTATTCCTTGTTGCCAAAAACTCTGTATTCCTGATTACGAAAAATCCTGCAGTTGGGATTACCGATTATAGGAGGTAACAACGCTGACTCCGGGATTTGGCATTTTACGATCAGTCGTTCCGATAGCATCATTTGAAGTCGTATTAATTGTATCTGAAGGCAGCACCATGCGATCTTCAAAAAAAGCGCCTCCTGTCCAAAAACAGGAGGCGCTTATATAATTCAAAATTAAACTTACTGTTTGACCAACTTCTGCGTCGTAGCTTTCTTCCCATCATAAATCTCCACGAGATATGTCCCCTTCGGCAACTGCGAAACATCTACCTGTGTAGAGCTCGCATGCGGGAGTATCGTCTTTAACAAACGACCGCCGATGGTGTAAATCCGGATGCGGGTATTTGTATTGTCCGTAGCAGGGATCACTACCCGTATGGTACTGGTCGCCGGGTTGGGATATACTCCCGGCGCAGCAAGAAGATCCGGTTCGGACGTCGAGCCTACCTTCACGGCTGAACCAGCATTGGCAGCACGCGGCGGATTGGGACTGCCCGGTACGATGGGAGTCGACCTCGTCAACGCGGCGCTGGTACCACAGGCATTGGAGGCCGTAACACTTACCGTAACGGTACCTGACTGTTTATTGGCTACCCTGGCCCCAATGTCATGGGTGCCCTGACCGGCAAAGATGGTGGCATTGGTCAAGGTCCAGTTCGTCCCGTCAAGACTAAAAAATTCACAAAGGCTATTTGGCGGAACTTCCGTAGGTAACCCTTCGAGATCAGTAGGCGCATGCGGTATGCCCACGACGACCGTGCCATACGAAACGGACCAGCTACCACAGGCATTGGTGACACTGGCGCCAAGCGAAGCAGAACCGCTGGCGGTATAAGAGAGCGTGGCCTGTGTGTTGTTGGCAGCCAGGCTGGCTATCCCGGTTGCCGGCGTCAGGCCCCAGGTGACAGTGGCGCCGGCCGGTGAGCCCGTCAGGTTAAACACCTGCGGCGTGCCACTGCAGACCGGCACTCCGGCATTGACCTCCGTAATACCGAGCGCAGGTGCCGGATTGGTCTGTGTGACCGTACAGGTATAGGTGTTGAAGAGTGTTCCGTTGACGGACACTGCAGCGGCAATGTTATGCGGCGAGCTGGCAGCCGTATTCACCGGCGTCAGCGTGATCGAAGAGCCGGCCGTGGTGATGGGCCCTGTCGGCGCGGCGCCGTTATATAACCATCCGGCGCCTACCGTCCAGGAATAGGTGGCTGTACCGGCGATGTTTTGCGGGTTGGTCACCGTAAAAGTCCGGGCCGTAACATCGCCGCAGTTGAGTGCCAGGGTCGTCGGCGTAAGGGTAAACTGCGCCGCAGCGGCGGGCGTGACGGCGAGGACGGATACCGAAGCGATACTTAGATCAGACAGGTCATCGGATCCTCCTTTGGCGCCAATGATAATGTAATTGAGATTGCTGCTGGTCGGGGTAAAGGCCGTCAGCGTATATGTCTGGGCGGAGCCAGACGGGGAAAAGGTGGCACCGATGTTCGTGCCTGTACCCAGCTGGCCGATGTTGGGATCGGCAGTGGTGGCAGAAGTACTGATCCAGCTAGGCAGCCCTCCATACACATAGGCGAGGAGTGCGGCCCCATCACTGCTGGAGGCGCTGATGGAGATCGTGTAGGTCGTACCCGCAGTGAAAGGGAAGTTGATCGCGTAAGCTGTTCCACCCGGACTGGAAGCAGTAGGCGTGGTTGCCAGCTGGAGCTGCCCGCCGCTGAAAGTGACCCCGCCCAGCGCTGCGCTGTGTGAATGGCTGTTGATGGTGACAGGCGGGTTGAATACGTTGCCGGAGCTGTTGCTCAACCCGCTGCCGGAATAGGTAAAGGTTGTGGTGACCGTCTGTGCTTTAACGAAAAAGACAATAAACAGGAAGGCCAATAAGAAAAGGAGTCTGCTCCGGAGACCCCGGTGAGGTACGCTCAATGTCTTCATATGAATGGTTGGTTTAATGATACGTCCCGGTCATGCCTGAACGCGAAACAATGTACGGCGCGAAAACAGGGATTACCATAGAGATAAACCATTAAAATCCAAGCCCCTGGCAGCCCCGGCTCCATCAATTCCGTTCCCATCTATCACTATAATCCATTCCTGGCTTCCCTCCACTTTGAAATTCTCGACAATACCCAAATATGTATTTTAGGTGTTCATTAAAACGAGCGCTTTCGACAGTCAACCGATTGGAAGGCTGTTATTGACCATATGAACGATCAAGAAAACGGTTATGAACCTGTGCCCTGGTTTATTTGCAAAATGAAATTAGTCACAAGTTCATGAAAATCGCGATCGAGTCTCAGGCAAATTTATTCACGCCCTGTTCTTGCTTCTCTTCTGCAGCCGGGCAATGACCTTTCTCAGCTTCGCGGGATCGTTCAAATAAGGCCCCAGGTCGAACAGTACCGCCTTCCTGAACTCAACTGGATGACTTTCACTTTGCAGCGAGATAGTTCCCTCGGAGATAAGTCCGCCATCAGGCAATCCTGCCCTCCTGACATACTCATCCCTCCCATCGTATTGCGGCTTCATATAGGTAAGTACCGTATCCCTGCCCACGATATGTCGGATAATGGAATCCCCAAGGACAAGCGCTTCCACATGCACCCATTGATCACCGTGATAGGTCTTTGCCGTGGAGTTGACACAATGTGGGGTAAACAGGCTGTCATGTAGGACCACATTGGTGCCGGGAGTGCACAGATTAGCCGTTGACCGGTCGTCCTTGCCATTGCCCCCCAGCAATTGCTCTTCCAGGGAGATGGGAAAGTCCTGGTTCAGCTCCATGCTTTCCGGGGTCTGCCCGGCCAGCATAACCCCGCTGTTGCGGTAAGCCCAATCAGCCCCGTCCTTCATCTGATCGGATGTGAAGCGGTATTCCACCACTACCAGGTAGGCAGAAAACTTCCTCTTGTAGAAGATATGCCCGTACCGCGCTTTGAAAAGGCCATCATATCCATCGTAATTCACTTTCATTACTCCATTTTCTACCCGGAAAGTATTGGCGAAATTGTCACCCGCGGGATACCCCTTGATCTTGACGGTCCAGTCCTTAAGGTCCTTGCCATTGAAGAGCTTTATCCATTTTCCACTGGACGGTCTTCGCTGTGCCCCAACCGTAATTACGCTGAATAAGAGGACGAGCAGGAGAATTGATGTGCATTTCATATACTTACTTAATTCTGTTTAGTCAATTTCAAAAGTACATAGAAATACCATGGTAGCATATCTTTACCCGATGAACCGAATACTCGTCATATGTCTGCTATTCACTAGCCGGACCCAGGGACAAACAAAATATGTATTTCAGCGACCGGAAATGGGCTCTCCTTTTACCATCACGCTCTACAGCTCCGACTCCGCAGCAGCCGCCGCAGCAGCATCTGCTGCCTTCCAAAAGGCTGAAGAGCTGAACGCCATTCTCAGCGACTACATCGACAGCAGCGAGATCAACAGGCTGAGCGCCACCAGTGGCCAGCATCGCTGGGTACCCGTCTCTCAACCCCTTTTCGATATCCTGCAACGGTCGGCGCAGGCCGCCCTTCTCAGCAAAGGCAGCTATGATATTACCGTCGGACCGGTCGTGCGCCTATGGCGCCAGGCCCGCAGGACACGCCAATTCCCCGACACAGCCCTTCTTCACAATGCCCTGGTAAGAACAGGCTACCGCTATCTCCACCTGGACTCAACCACCCGTTCCGCATGGTTGGAGAAAGAAGGCATGCAACTGGATATAGGGGGCCTCGGAAAAGGGTTCGTGGCACAGGCTGCGCTGGACCTCCTGCAACAACAGGGCTATCCGGTAGCAATGGTCAACGCAGGCGGTAAGATCGTACTTGGAAAGGTCCCTCCCGATAAAAAAGGCTGGCTCATCGGCATCAATGCACCCGGGGAAAAAGAAACGCTCCTACCCTCCCTTCTGCTTCTGAAAGAAATGGCAGTAGCCACCTCTGGTGACATTTATCAATATGTAGAGTTGAACGGCAAACGCTACTCGCATATCGTGGACCCAAGGACAGGCATCGGGCTCACCCGCCGCCGGAATGTCACGGCACTCGCTCCGGACGGCACAGACGCAGACTGGCTGGCCACCGCCTGCAGCGTCCTTTCCTGGCGGAAGTCCTTGCAGCTGATCCGTAAGATACCCGGAGCCGCCCTGCTGGTCACAGAAATGAAAAATGACAAAATATCCCGCAAATCCTCGCCGGGTTTTAGAAATTATCTACAGAAATAGTATGTAAATTGGCGCATGAACCCAACCATGCTTGCCTGCCTCGCCGGCATATTGATCGGCCAGATTGATTCCCCCGCAGCAAAAGGTCCTTTTATCTCCGAAGAACCTGTTTTTCTGACATATTCACAACAGATAGCCGGCACAACCGTCTCCTTTGTCATGACCCCCATTCCAGGCAATGGGAAGATCGATTCTTTCTGGATGGAAGAGCACGAAGTCACTTATGAAGAATATGTTCTTTTCCAGGATGAAGCCCTGGATAAAGCGCCCATACCGGACGGTATTACCCGTCCCAGCCCTCCTTACATCGATTTTACCTTGGGCATGGGAAAAACAGGCGGCTTTCCCGCCAACAGCATGAGCCAGTACGGCGCCATTATGTATTGTAAATGGCTATATAAAAAGACGGGAATATTCTACAGGTTGCCTACAGAGGCCGAATGGGAATATGCTTGCAGGGCCGGCTCGACTACCAACTATCCCTTCGGAGATGATCCATCCCAGCTCTCCCAATACGGCTGGTACAGCAGCAACAGCGACAATAAATACCATGCGGTCAAACAGTTGAAACCCAATGCCTGGGGATTGTATGACATGCTGGGCAATATTGCGGAATGGACCCTGGATCCCCTCACCTTGAAAGGAGGCTGTTTTCATGATGCCGCAGACCAGCTGCGCAGCGCAGCCCGCCTCCCCTACGACCGCAAGTGGAATGCACGCGACCCCCAGATCCCAAAAAGCAAATGGTGGAACGCGGACGCGCCCTTCATCGGCTTCCGGATCATGCGGCCCTTGAAGCAACCGGATGCAACAGCCGCAGAAGCATTCTACAACAAGATGCTGACAAAAAAAGCATAACTATCAACCATCCATACATCATTAAATTGCATTTATCTTGAACCCAAAAAACACCTCCTCCAACAGCAGAAGAGAGTTCGTTAAGATCTCTTCCATGCTGGCCGGCGGCATCCTGGCCGCCCCACTGATCTCACGGGCTAACTTCTTTTCCGGCTCCGACAACACGATCAAAATCGCGCTCATTGGCTGTGGCGGCCGTGGTACGGGCGCCGCCGTGCAGGCCCTCAGCACCCAACAGAACGTGCAGCTGGTGGCCATGGCCGATGCCTTTAAGGACAGGCTGGACGCCAGCTACAACAACATCCTGGAAGCCCTGGAAGATAAAAAGAGCCGGGTCCAGGTAAAAGAGGAAAATAAATTCACCGGTTTCGACGCCTATAAGAAAGCCATGGCGCTGGCAGATGTAGTGATCCTTGCCACACCTCCCGGTTTTCGCCCCATCCACTTTGAAGAGGCTATCAGCCAGGGGAAGCACGTATTCATGGAAAAACCCGTGGCCACCGACCCCGCGGGTATACAACGCGTATTGGCGGCCGCCGAAAAGGCAAAGACAAAAAAGCTCAACGTAGTAGTAGGGTTACAACGCCGCTACCAGGCATCATATCGCGAACTGATCAAAAGAGTGCACGATGGCGCCATCGGAGATATTATATCCGCACAGGCATGGTGGAATAACGACGGTGTTTGGGTACACCCCCGCCA
>Ga0207671_10001077_pt1 | contig 33113 bp, 27 predicted proteins | sample KBSC24metaG_FD_184352 | JGI IMG/M metagenome (GOLD analysis project Ga0207671, IMG submission 184352) | Corn rhizosphere microbial communities from Kellogg Biological Station, Michigan, USA - KBS C2-4 metaG (SPAdes) (version 2) | ecosystem: Host-associated > Plants > Roots > Rhizosphere > Soil...
GGATGGTGATGTATTTCAATCCGTTGAAGGTGTTGATGCCGCCGGCGTTGTGGCTGGTGGGGATCGGCGCGGTGAAGGCGGTGTTCGATCTGGTGGTGCATCCGTTCCGGTTCGCGCAGAACACGGCGTTGTTGTTGCTGTCGGGGCTGATCATCGCCTCCATGGCGCTGCTCGCCGACCTCATCGTGCGGTCGCGGCCGGAGTGAGCGGACGCGGTTGGGGCGCTCGCCTGGTGACCGCGGTGTCCGTGCTGGCCGCGCTGTATTTGGCGGTCGGTGGAATCGCCTCCCAGTTGGCCGGGCGCAGCGTGCTCGCCGACACCGACTACATGGTGCGCTACGGCGTGTACGCCAACGCGGGCTTCGCCGACTCGCAGAGCAAGAACCTGCTGCAGTCGGATGTGTACAGCTCCGAGATCCCGGCCGAGGACCTGTTCGCGAAGGGCGTGAAGTCCGGCAGGGCGACGGCCTGGGACCCGTACATCGTCGGCGGTACACCGCTGGGCAGCATCACCAACAACGCGCTGGCCTCCCCGGTCACCGCGCCTTATTACGTCCTGCCTTCGTGGCTGGCGCCGGCGTACGAGCGGCTGGCCGAAGTGGTGGTCGGCCTGGTCGGGCTCTATCTGTTCCTGCGGCGGCTGAAGCTTTCGCCGCCGGCCGCCCTGGTCGGCGGGATGGCGTACGTGTCCGGCGCGTACATGGTGGCGTGGCAGGGCTGGCCGCAGACGCGGGTCGGCGCTTTCGTGCCGCTGCTGTTCTGGGCGGTGGAGAAGTACGTGCAGCAGCGGCGGTTCCGGGACGTCGCGGTCCTCGCCGTGGTGGTCGCGTGCCTGCTGCTCGGCGGTTTCCCGTCGGTGGAGGGCTATGCGCTGCTGACCGCCGGCGTCTACGCGCTGGTGCGAACTCGCAAGATCGGTCGGTTGGCCGGACTGGGCGCGGGCGTCGGGGCCGGGGTTGCGCTGGCGATGTTCCAGCTGCTGCCGTTCGCGAAGTTCTACTCGTCGTGGCTGATCGAGGGACGCGGGCAGAACGGCGCCGATCACTTGGATCCGGCGAGCTTTCTGACGTCTTTCGCGCCGTGGGCCTTCGGCGGTGTGGCGTCCAACGACCAGCAGTTGTTCTATCTCGGCCCGAACGCGGTCGAGACGCTGGGTTATGTCGGCGCCGCCGTACTGGTCCTGGCAGTGGTCGCGGTGATGGCGGTCCGGCGCGGGCGGATGCTGCTGCCGCGCGGCATATGGGTGTTCTTCGTCGCCGCCACGGCTGTGTGGATGCTGCTGGTGTACCAGGGCGGCTGGCTGCTGGCTCTGGGGCAGCACGTTCCGGTGTTGCGATCGCTGTTCGGGGCGAACTTCATCGGCCGCGCGCGGTGTGTGACCGGCATGTTGCTGGCGTGCCTGGCGGCGGTCGGGTTCGAGGTCGTGCTGCGGAAGCGCTCGGAGTTCGTGGCGGTGCCGGCGGCTGCGCGCGGCCGCTTCGGGCAGTGGATCGGGCTCCGGGTCGCGCCGCGCCTGGGCGTGACGCGGGTGACGGGCTCGCCGCGGTGGCCCGGGATCAAGGCCTTCGCCGTGCGGTGGGCCGCGCCGGCGTGGGCCGTGCTGGTGGTGCTGGGGGTCGGGCTGGCGGCCTGGGTCCTGATCGGCAGGGGGCACGAGCTCGCCGTCGCCGACGGGGCCAACGGGTACAACGGGGCCGATGAGGCGGCCGCGACTCGGATAGCCGTGTCGACGTACGACAAGGACATCCGCAACGGCCTCCTGCTGGTCGCCGGCGCGGCCCTGCTGGTCGGGCTGCTGTGGCTGGCGTCGTGGTTCGGCGGGTCGGTCCGGCGGCTGGGCCTGGTGCGGGTGCTCGCGGCGTGCGGGGTGGTGGCGCTGGTCGCGGCCGAGGGGACGTCCTTCATAGGTCGCTTCACCCCGAGCGCGGACAAGTCGACCTTCTATCCGGTGACGGACACGCAGGAGTTCCTGGCCGCCAACCTAGGCCACTCGCGGTACGCGGCCACCTCGGAGGCCACGGTGCTCGGCACCGACTCGGTGTACGGGCTGCGCGCGCTGAACGGGCACGCCTTCCTGAACTCGGCGTTCGCGACGCTGGTGAAGGGGGTGCCGGGGGATCCGGTGCCGGCGCCGACGCGGCTGGCGTTCAGCCCGGACGAGGCGCAGGCGACCAGCCCGATCCTGGACCGGCTGGGGGTCGCGTACTTCACCGCCGCGCCGAGCGAGCAGGTGTTCGGGACCGTGCATCCGGCGATGACCGACGGGACGTCGCTGGACCTGCAGCCGAACGTGCCGGTCACGGTGACGCTGCCGGTCGGGGACGACGTCCGGGCCCTCGGCCTGGTGCCGACCTCGGCGGAGGACGTGTTCTCCTACGCGCCGAACTCCAGCGGCGACTGGATCGAGGTGACGGTCTCCGACGGGGCGGGCTCGGTGACGTCGAAGCGGCTGACACAGGGGATCCAGACCGGCGTGGAGTTCGACGTACCGGTCGCGCTGGACTCCCCGGCCTTCAACGGGCCGCGGACGGCCACGATCACGCTGCACTCGGCGAAGACGAAGCCGCTGGCGGTGGCGGCCCTCGGGGGGTCGCCGTCGCTGGCCACGGTGACCGATCCCGGGGACGGGCTGAAGCTGGTGTACGCCGGGTCGTCGGTGATCTACCAGCGGCTGAACGCGCTGCCGCGGATCCGGTGGGCGGACTCCTCGGTGGTGGTGCCGGACGTGACGTCGCGCGTGAGCCTGCTGGCGTCCGGAAACCTGGACGCCTCGACGGTGGTGCTGAACAGCGGTGCGGCTTTGGCGGCGCCCGCGGTCCTGGCGGAATCGGGGGCTGGTTCCTCGTCCTCTTCCGCGTCTTCGCCAGGCGCTCCGGCGGCGGATTCCTCGTCGGCCAACGCCACGGTCGCGACGGCCGGCGCCACGCAGAGCCCGGTCGAGGGCGCGGTGACGGTGACGAGCGACGGCAACGACTCGATGGGCGCACTGGTGAACTCCCTGGCACCCGGGTATCTGGTGGTGGCGGACTCCGACCAGGTCGGCTGGTCCGCGACGGTGGACGGCAAGGCCGCGCGGCTGGTCCCGGCCGACCAGGGCCTGGTCGCGGTGTCGGTCCCGGCCGGCACGCACACGGTGAAGCTGCGCTACAAGTCGCCGGACAACGGCATCGGCGGGTATGCGAGCGCCGCGACGGCGTTCGCGCTGGCCGGCGGCGTGGGCGTGGAGACGTGGTGCTCACGGCGCGGGCGGAGCCTACCGTGGGAGGTGGCGTGGACGCGCGGCCGCGTACGGCGCGCCGCGGTGGTGGTGCCGGGCGGCGGCGCTACTGGTGGAAGCGGTGGCGGCGCGGGATCCGGGGACGGTGACGCGCGGGGGCCTGATGTGCGGGAGGACGCGAGTGTGTGAGACGGCGATTCGCGACGCGGGCTCGCGGTTCGGCGGTTCACTGCTTGGCGGCGCGGAGCACATCAACAACTCAGCTCCCGAAGCGGAGCTCGCTCAACTTCGCCAGCAGCGGCTCGACCACGTGCGCGGGCGTGAAGTGCTCCCCGGCAACCGTGCGCGACGCGTGCCGCAGCTCGGCGAGTGCCTTCGGGTCCCCGGCCAGGTCGGCGAGGGCGTCGGCCAGCGCCCCGGCGTCGCCGGGCGCGACGTAGCGGGCGGCGCCGGCCAGTGCGCGGCGCTGCGGCGGCGTGTCCGAGGTGACCACCGCGCAGCCGGCCGCGGCCCCCTGGTAGACCTTGTTCGGGACCACGCGCAGCGCCTTCGGGCCCGTGCCGAAGATGCCCAGGCAGACATCGTGCTCGGCGACCAGCCGGGGGAGCTGCGCGGCGGGGATCCAGTCGTGCCAGGTCACGTCGGCGGCGTCGCCCGCGTTGCGCACCGCCTCGGCCTTGTCCTGGCCGCCGCCGATCATCGTGAAGGCGACGGGGTGGTCGGCGAGGCGGGCGATGGCGCTGCCGATCGTCGCGGCGCCCTGGAGCGGCGTGAACAGGCCGTAGAAGACCACGCGGAGCGGGCCCTCGTGCGGCGCCGTCCCGGTTTCGGGCGCGAACCACTCGTCCGGAGCACCGACGGGCACCACCACCGCATGCGCCCGGTGTTTGGCGGGCAGGGTCTCCCGGTGTTCCTCGGTGTCGACGACCACCACGCGCGCCGCGCTCAGCGCCGCGGCGTCGATGGCGCGCAGCAGCGGCTGCCGCACGCCGTGGCCCACCTGCCGGTCACGCCCGGTGTCGGCAGCTCCGATGAGGTGGTCCAGCACCACGCGCCTGCGCCCGAACAGCAGCCGCGCCAGGTGTACGTCGAAGTGCCCGAGGTACCCGACCACCACGACGTCGGGCCGCGGCCCCCGAAGCGCCTGCCGCGCCAGCCGGGCCCAGCACCGCGCCAGCCGCACCCCGAGCGCGGGCACGCGCCACGGCTGCGCCAGCATCTTGACGCGGGCGGCCGTGTCGAAGCCCAGGGGCGCGTTGCACTCGTGCACCTCGTGCCCCGCATGCCGCAGCCCTTCGGCGATGACCCCCACCCGGGGGTGCGCCGCCACGTCGTAAGTGCCGAAGATCAGGACGCGCATGGTCAGTCACAGTAGCGGTTCCGCCTATGGTCGAAGGGCCGCCCGAAGCGACGACGGCGCTGCGGCGGTCGCGCGGGAGGACGCGCCCGGATCGGTTTCCGGCGACGCTGCGGCCGCGGCCGGCCGGGACTCGGCTGCTTCCGCGCGTCCGGTCATCCACCTGGCCTCTGCATCACGGGCCTCTGGACCACTGGCCTCTGCATCCCTCGCCGGCACGTCCTCCCCGCAGCCCGACCCCCTTACCGACCCCGACGAACCACCCCGCGTAGCCCCCAACCGCCGAGGCCAGATCGCCCGCCTCGCCTTCCTCGCCCTCACCCTGGCGGCCGGCGCCTACGCCGTGGGCCGCCAGTGGACCCGCGTCCAGGCGGGCTTCGCCGAGCTCGGGCCGGTGCCGCTGGTCGTCGCCCTCGTGCCGGCGCTGGCCTCGGTCGCGGCGATGATGCTGGCATGGCGCGGACTGCTCGGCTCGCTCGGCTCCCCGCTGCGCCTGCGCCCGGCCGCGCGCATCTTCTTCACCAGCCAGCTCGGCAAGTACCTTCCGGGCTCGGTCTGGCCGGTGGTCGCGCAGATGCAGCTCGGCCGCGCCTACCGGATCCCCCGCGCACGCAGCGCCGCGGCCGCCGCCCTCGCGATGCTCGTCTCCCTCTCCTCGGCGCTGGTCCTGGCCGCCGCGACCCTGCCCCTCGGCGGCGGCGCGAACGCCGCGGGCTACCGCTGGGCCTTCGCGGTGGCACCGCTCCTGCTGGCGGGCCTGCACCCCAAGATCGCGAACCCGGCCCTCAGAACCCTCTTCCGCCTGACCCGCCGCCCGGAGATCGAACCCCTCACCGCCCGCACCATCGCCGAGACGGCGGGCCGCAGCGTCGCGGGCTGGCTCCTCGCCGGCGCGCACATCTGGGTCCTGGCCGTGGCCCTCGGAGCCACTCCCGGCCGCACCCTCCTGCTGGCCGTAGGCGGCTACGCCTTCGCCTGGAGCGTCGGCTTCATCATCGTCTTCGCCCCCGCGGGCGCCGGCATCCGCGAACTGATCCTGGTCGCCACCCTCCAGCCGGTCCTCGACCCCGGCAAGGCGACCGTCGTCGCGCTGGCCTCGCGCCTGGTGACGATCGTCGCCGACCTCGTCGCCGCCGCGCTCACCGCCCGCGAGGGGCGCGCGGGCAAGGGCGACGCGGCTGAGGACGGCGACGAGATAAGCGAGAAGGCGGGCGCGGGCGCGGGCGTCTAGCCGCGCCTCACGACTCCTTAGGCGGCAGCGGCGGCATCCGGAAAGCCTTCCGCACCACAGGATTCCGCTTCACCGCCAGCTCCGTGGCGGCCATCCGCCAGCGCACGTACCCCTTCTTCGAGTACCGCCACTCGCGCTTGTGCCGCGCCCAGTCCACCTTCCGCGGCTCCGGCACGGCACCCAGCTTCTCCGAAGCCAGCGCCTGGTACTTCTCCTGCAGCGAGGTGCGCAGCGCGGCGTCCTGCGCGTCCTTGTTCACGCTGCTGATGTTCGCGTCGTGGCGGCGGTACAGGAACGACGGCGTGCGCGAATACACGAACTTACGGCCGTCGATCAGCAGCGTCGCCCACACCGGGTACAGCATCTGCGCCAGCAGCGCCGGGTCGAGCTCCACGGCCTGGATCAGCTCCGTGCGGACGAAGGCGCCGTCGTTCACGTCGATGCGCCCGATCAGCAGGTCGCCCAGGTGCGCGGCCCGGCGCCGCTTCGCGAACTGCCGGTTCAGCTGTCCGTCGGTGATGTAGTACGACGCCGCCGAGACGTCCGCGCCGTGCCGCATGTTCCGCAGATGCAGCGTGATGTGCTCCGGCAGCATGATGTCGTCGTCGCCGAAGATGGTCAGGTAGCGGGAGTTCGCCAGCGAGACGCCCAGCGCGATCGCGGCGCCCGGGTCCTTGCGGCCGTCGTGCACCTCGACCCGCGCGTAGTCCACGCTCACCGCGGATCCCTCGGCGGCAGCCGCCTTGCCCAGAGCGGCGACCGCCTCGCGGGTCGACTCCGTCGGCGAGGCGTCGTCCACCACCAGCACCCGCACCGTGGCCCCGAGTTTGTCCGCGGCGGCGCGCGCGGACGCGACGATGGATTCCACCGTCTCCTTGAGCAGTCCCGGCCGCTCCCGGGTGGGGACGATGACAGTCAGTTCAGGGTCGGTCACTGTACTCCTCAGCAAGTAGACGGCATAAGGGTATTAGGAACCGGGCCGGGTACGCTTGCGTCCTGCTACGTATACAGGCTGCCGATAAGCGCAGCCTTAGCAGTCGAGCTGAAGAAACCGCCGAGCCTGGAGTCCGGAGCACTGTGAAGATCAGCGTCATTGGAATGGGCAAGATCGGCCTGCCGCTGGCCGTCCAGTTCGCCTCGAAGGGGCACCAGGTCTACGGCGTCGACGTCGTGCCGCGCGTGGTCGACCAGATCAACGCGGGCGTGGAGCCGTTCCCCGGCGAGGCCGAGCTCGACGTGCGCCTGCCGCAGGTGGTCACCGCCGGCCACCTCACCGCCACGCTGGACGGCGTCGCCGCCGTCGCCGACAGCGACGCGGTCGTGGTCGTGGTGCCGGTCGTCGTCGACGAGGACGCGGTGCCGGACTTCCGGGCCATGGACGCCGCCACCCAGACCATCGCCGCCGGCCTGAAGCAGGCCGCCGCGAACGGCCGCACCGGCATCCTGCTCAGCTACGAGACCACGCTGCCGGTGCACACCACCCGCGCGCGCTTCGTGCCCGCCCTGGAGTCCGCCTCGGGCCTGAACGCCGGCCGTGACTTCCTGCTCTGCCACAGCCCCGAGCGCGTCTACACCGGCCGGGTCTTCTCCGACCTGCGCAAGTACCCGAAGCTGGTCGGCGGGATCGACGAGGCCTCCGCCGCGGCCGCCGTGGCGTTCTACGAGGCGGTCCTGGACTTCGACGAGCGCCCCGACCTCAAGCGCGGCAACGGCGTGTGGGACCTGGGCTCCGCGGAGGCCGCCGAGCTGGCCAAGCTCGCCGAGACCACCTACCGCGACGTCAACATCGGCCTGGCCAACCAGTTCGCGCGCTTCGCCGACCGGACCGGCATCGACATCTTCCAGGTCATCGAGGCCTCCAACAGCCAGCCGTTCAGCCACATCCACCAGCCGGGCCCCGCGGTCGGCGGCCACTGCATCCCGGTCTACCCGCGCTTCTACCTGTTCAACGACCCCGAGGCCTCGATCGTGCGCGCGGCCCGCGAGTCCAACCTCGCCCAGCCGGCGTACCTGGTCGGCCTGCTGGAGGGCCTGCTCGGCGGCGCGACCGGCGGCGGCGGGCTGGCCGGCCGCAAGGTGCTGGTGCTCGGCGCGGCCTACCGCGGCGGCGGCGTGAAGGAGACCGCGTTCTCCGGCGTCTTCGGCCTGGTCGCGGCGCTGGCCGGGGACGGCGCGGTGCCGTACGTGTCCGACCCGCTGTACACCGCCGAGGAGCTCGAGGCGCTCGGCCTGCCGGCCTACGAGCCCGGCACCGGGGTCGAGGGCGTCATCGTGCACACCGAGCACGAGGAGTACCGCGAGCTGTCGGCCGCGGACTTCCCCGGCGTGAAGGTGCTCGTCGACGGCCGCAACGTCACCGATCCCGCGAAGTGGGAGGGCGTCGCCCGCAAGGTCCTCGGGATCGCCTGACGGCCCGGCCTCACGGCCGACCGAAACCGCCGGACGGAAGGGGAGGGCCGGTGACCGCGATCCGCGCGATCATCCTGGACATCGGCGGGGTCCTGGAGCACACCCCGGACCTCGGCACCGAGGCGCGCTGGGAGCCCGAGTTCGGCGCCGGCTGGGCAAGCCGCGTCGCCGCCGTCTTCCGGGCCGGCGAGCTCGGTCACATCACGCTCGACGAGGTCCACGAACGGTCCGTCGCCGCCCTCGGGGTGCCGGCGGACCGCTTCGCGGCCTACATGGCCGACGCCTGGATCGAGTACCTCGGCACCTACAACGCCGAGATCGCCGACTACTGGCTCGCCCGCCGCGCCGAGGGCTACGCCACCGCGATCATCAGCAACAGCTTCGTCGGCGCGCGCGAGCGCGAGGAGGAGACGTACCGGTTCAGCGAGCTGACCGACCTGATCGTGTACTCGCACGAGGTCGGGATACTGAAGCCGGACCCGGGAATCTACGAGCTCTGTCTGGAGCGGCTGGGCATGGCGCCGCACGAGGCGGTGTTCGTGGACGACTTCGAGCCGAACTGCGCGGCGGCCCGCGCGCTCGGCATGTCCGCGGTGTTCTTCCAGGACACCGCGCAGGCCATCCGCGACCTCGATGAGCTGCTCGCGGGAAATCCCGCGCCGCACCGATGACTTCTGCGCCGCTGGATCGTCTGTACAGGCATGAGTGAGCTGAAGCCCCTGCGGGCCAAGAACCTGTCCCTGCCGAAGTACGGACTCGACCAGCTGGACTGGGACGAGGTCGAGCAGGCGGTCGCCGCCGCCGTGGCCGGCCCCGGCCGGTCCTGGTTCCTCACCACCCTGAATCCCGACGGCTCCCCGCACACCACGGGCTTCGGCCACGCCTGGATCGACGGCGGCATCCACTTCACCACGGACCCTTCGGTCCGCAAGACGCACAACCTGGCGGCCGATCCCCGGTGTGCCGTCGCGGCCGGGCTGGAGAACTTCGACGTGACCTTCGACGGCGAGGCGCACCGCGTGGAGGACCCGGCCGTGGTCGCGGCGGTCGCCGCGAGCTACATCGCCGGCGGGTGGCCCTGCCAGGCGGAGGGCGACGTCATCACCGCGCCGTACAGCGCGCCGAGCGCGGGTCCGGGCCCGTGGCAGGTCTACCGGATCGACGTGACCTCCGCGGTGGCCCTGAAGTCCACCGGGGACGGCGGCGCGACCAAGTGGTGGTTCCGGTAGGCCGCAGGGCGCTGTGAGGGCCCGCGGGGAGGCTGAGGCGGGGCGGGGCCTGCAGGGGTGCTCCCGCCGTCCCAGGCCGCCCGTCGCGCCCCCGTCGCGCCCCCGTCACTGCGTCGTCTGCTCGCCCTGCTTCGCCGCCAGCGCCAGCACATCCGCCGGCACCGGCGTGTCCTGCCGCATCGCCGTGAACAGCTCCTGCGCCATCGGCGCCAGCTGCACCCGGTTCGGGTCCGGCTGGTACCACTGCCACGGCACGGTCAGATACGTGATCTGCTGCCGCGGCACCTGCTTCAGGTCCCAGGCGAAGTCCGCCAGCGCGGGCAGCGAGCCCAGCGCCGAGTCGGTCGTCAGCGCCTTCGTGGCGGCGTCCAGGACCTTGTAGAGCTTCGCCGGGTCGTCCAGGGTTCCGTTGGCGGCCAGGGTGTCCAGCGCGGAGTTCAGGAACTCCTGCTGGCGGTTCATCCGGCCGATGTCCGAACCGTCGCCGAGGTTGTGCCGGGCCCGGACGAAGGCCAGCGCCTGCTCGCCGTTCACGACCGTGGTCCCCGCCGGCAGGTTCAGGTGCGATTCCGGGTCGTTGACCGCCTGGTCCAGGTGGACCGGTACGCCGCCGATGGCGTCGACGATCTTCTTGAAGCCGGTGAAGTCGACGACCAGGACGTGGTCGACGGTCAGGCCGCTGAAGGCCTCGACGGTCTTCACCGTGCAGGCCGGGCCGCCGATCGAGAACGCCGCGTTGAACATCCCGAACTGCGGCCGGGACTCGGTGCCGTCAGACTCGACGCAGGCCGGGGTCTGCACCATCGTGTCGCGCGGGATCGAGGCGACCATCGCGCTCTTCCGGTCCGCGGCGACGTGCAGCAGCATCGTGGTGTCCGAGCGCGCCCCGGAGTTGGCGTCGCCGTAGTGGGCGTTCGACCCGTCCCGGTCGTCGGAGCCGATCAGCAGGACGTTCATCGAGGCGCGGTCGCCGGACGGCGTGGACGACTGCGGGGTGGACGACTGCGGGTGCAGGGCGTCGCCCGCCCCCGGAGCGCCGTCGGCGTGGATGTCGACGGTCCGGATGTTGTCGTTCAGCCGGTTGTACAAGGCCCACAGGCCGACCGTGCCGGCGACGGCCAGGACGGACAGCGAGGTGGCGCAGATGACGACGACTCTGCGGCGGGACATCGAGCCACTGTCGGCGGGGCTTTTCCGGCGCCGGGGCTCGTCGTCCGGGAGGTCGGCCGGGCCGGTGGTCTGGTCGTCCATGATGGGACGAGACTATGTCATTTTCGTACCGACTTCGTGTCAGATGTCCGGTACTGCGACATTTGTGCGAACGGTGGTCCCGGGGTGGTCGCGACCGCCCCGGGACCCGGGGCCGATCAGCCCGTCCCGGCGCCGTAACCAGCGGTGATGCCGGAGCAGATGTCCTGGTCGGCGGTCCGCGAGTTGTTCGCGATGTCGGTCGGCAGCGTGCCGCCGGAGCCGGTGTTCGGGGCGGTCGAGCCCGAGGTCGGGGCCCCGGAGGTGCCCGAGCCTCCGCCCTTCGGGTGCGCCGCGGCGTAGTCGTCGCCGATGACCACCAGGATCGCCGTCCCGGTGCCGCCCTCGACCACCTTCGCGCCCGGGTACAGCGTGGCGAGCTGCTTGGCCTTGGCCTCGTAGCGGGAGCTGGAGTAGGTGATCGTGGTCACCGCCGTGTGCGCCGGGATGGTGTGGCTGACCACCGCGTCGTAGCCCTGGGCCTGCAGCGAGGTGGTCGCGTCGGTGGCCAGGCCGGTGACCGTGGTGCCGTTCTCCACCCTCACCGAGATCGTCGACGGCGGGATCGACGGCGCCGGCGGGGCGCTGCTGCTCGCCGCCGAGGTCGACGGGGCCGAGGTGGCCGGCCCGGACGCCGAGTTGCCCGAGGCGTTGGAGCCGTCCAGCAGCGTGTCGGACTTCAGGTGGTTCCAGATCACCCCGGCGGCGACCGGGTCCATCCCCACCCGGCCGTCCTGGGTCCGGTAGTGGCCCGGCAGGGTCAGGAACTGGATGTGCGAGGGGTCGATGCCCTTCATCGACTCCGCGAAGCCCGACAGCGCCGTGAGGCTGCCCAGGCCCGGGTCGAACTGCGCGTACTTCAGCGCGTCGTTGAAGATGGCGCTGAGCGTGGTCGGGTCGTTCATGACCCCGTCGCTCTCCACCTTCTTGATCATCGATCCCAGGAACGCCTGCTGGCGCCGGGTGCGGCCGATGTCGGAGCCGTCGCCGAGGCCCTCGCGCTCGCGGACGTAGTCCAGCGCGGTCTGGCCCTTGACGGTCTGGATGCCCTTCTTCAGCGTGATGTTGTCCCCGCCGGCGTCGCTGACGTCCTTGGGCACGCACACCTGTACGCCGCCGATGTCGTCGGTGAGCTTGGAGAACGCCGCGAAGCCGACCACCACGGTGTGGTCGATGTAGATCCCCGACATCGACTCGATGGTGTTGATCTCGCAGGCCACGTTGCCGTTCGGGGTGTTGCCGACCGCGAACGCCGCGTTGAACTGGTTCTGCTGCGGTTTGGTCTGCCCCTTGCCGGGATTCTTGGGGTCGATGTCGCAGGCCGGCATGTTGACCATCATGTCGCGCGGGATCGAGATGCCCACGGCGTGCTGGTGGTCGGCGTAGACGTGCAGCAGGATCGAGGTGTCCGAGCGGGCGCCCTGGCCGGTCTGGCCGCCGCCGAAGGCGTTGTTGCCGTTGTCGCGGCTGTCCGACCCGACCAGCAGGATGTTCTCCGGCTTCTGGCCCGCGGCGTTGGCCTTGGCCTGCGCCGGGCGGTTCTTGGACAGGCCCGAGGTGTCGAACGTGTTGATGTTGCCGTTGTAGTGCTGGTACGTGAAGGCGCCCGCGCCTATCACCGTGATCGCCAGCGAGGCCGCGGAGATCATGGTGACGCCCTTGGGAGCCAGGCGTGCGGGGCCCGCGGCCGCGGGTATGGCGGCGCCGCGCCCGGTCCGTCCGCCCCGCCCGCCGCGGCCTCCGGCGTCCAGTTCACCGTCGGTGGCGCTGTCGGGGTCGTAGCGGTAGCCGCCGCGGCCGCGCGGCGGACCGGGTGTGTCGTCCCCGTAGCCGTCCGAGGCGTGCGAGGCCGGCGCCGGACCGCGCTGGGCGCGCCTGGGGGCGCGGGCCTGCGGGTCGGCGTAGCCGTTGTCGTAGTCGTCGCCGTACCCCCCGGACGACTGCGGGTTCTGCCGCCCGGCGCCATAGCCGCCCCCGCCGCCGGGCTGCCGGCCTGCCCGCTCCCACGGGAGAGGCTCGTTCCGCTCGCCTGCCACACGATCTCCTCACACCTGGGCCCGCGATCTGGCGGGCCCGGTCCACCGCGGCGGATTCCTTGTTCCGCGCGACGACGTTACTCGACGGGAAGTACGCCGAGAGTGCCCTCGGCGGTTCCACCTTCACCGCCGCTGCCTCCGGCCAGAGACGCGACCCGCGCGTTCACCTTCTCCGAGGCCATGCGACCCGGCAGTCTGGACGGGTCGACATTCCGGCACAGTACCAAGGAAGCCCCGACGGCCACCTCGGACGTCAGCGCCGCACGGATCTCCGGCCGTGAATCATAGGCGCAGCCGGTCAGGACCCGGCTCGCGGCGGTCAGGCGCCAGCGCGCCGCCGCCTCGGCCGCGTCCCGCACCAGTTCGCCCTGCGTCCAGCTGTTCCCGTCGGCGACCAGCGCCGGGGTATCCGCGGTGATCGGCGCATAAGGGGTGAAAGCGTCCGGCTGCGCCGGTGCCACCGCGGCGTAGTCGGTGAAACCTTGAGGAACGCTCGGGAACGGCGCGCCCAGCGGCCGCAGCGCCAGCGCGATCCGCTCGCCCTTGCACGCCAGCGCCTCGGCCAGCCGGTCGGGCCCGGCGACCACGGCCGCCGCGCGCTCGGCCGCCGCCGGGTCCTCGCCGACGCTGGCCACCACGCCGGCCGTCCAGCAGGCCAGCAGCCAGATCGGGGTCTGCCAGTGCGTCGGCAGCAGGATCGCGACCTCGTCGCCGGGGGCCAGCGCCAGCTCGTCCTGGATCAGGTTGGCGGTCTTGGCGACCCAGTTGTCGAACGTGGCGTAGGACAGCTCGACCCGTTCGCCGGTGTGGTCGTCGTAGTACGTCAGGAACGGCCGGGACGGGCCGAGGGCGAGCGCGTCCCGCCACACGTCCGGGAAACTACTGTTCGCTGCGGTCACGCCGAGAGGATACGGGGGAAACAGGCTGCTGTTGCGCAAGCACGTCGGTCGGGGACCCTTTACTGATGCGCTCGGAAGTAGCCGTACGCGAACTGAGCCGGGGAACTGCTGGTCCGGCTACTTCCGAGCGCGGTTAGTAAAATTCGGCACAGTATGCTGGCCCGCACGGCGTGCCGGGTGTGCGCGACCACACGCGGTGCACGTTCAGGACGCCGCGCTGAGAGAACTGGCGAGGGGAACGAGCGTGACCGAGGCGATCCTTCTGGTGGGGGGCAAGGGCACGCGCCTGCGTCCGCTGACGGTGCACACCCCCAAGCCGATGCTTCCGGTCGCGGGCGTCCCGTTCCTGACCCACCAGCTGGTCCGCGCCAAGGACGCCGGGGTGCACCGTGTGGTCTTCGCCACCGCTTACAAGGCCGAGGTCTTCGAGCAGTACTTCGGCGACGGCTCCGAGCTGGGCCTGGAGCTGGTGTACGTGACCGAGGACGTGCCGCTGGACACCGCCGGCGCCATCCGCAACGTGGCCGACCGGCTCACCAGCGCCCCCGACGAGCCGGTCCTGGTGTTCAACGGCGACATCCTGTCCGGGGTGGACACCGCCGCGCTGGTCGAGGCGCACCGCGAGCGCGGCGCCGACGTCACCCTGCACCTGTCGCGGGTGACGGACCCGCGCCCCTTCGGGCTGGTCCCCACCGACGCCGACGGCTGGGTCACGGCCTTCCTGGAGAAGCCGCAGCGGCCCGAGGACATCGTCACCGACCAGATCAACGCCGGCTGCTACGTCTTCCAGCGCTCCCGCATCGACGAGATCCCCACCGGCCGCCGCGTCTCGGTGGAGCGCGAGACCTTCCCGGGCCTGCTGGCCGCCGGCGCGAAGGTGCTCGGCGTGGTCGAGCAGTCCTACTGGCTGGACCTGGGCACCCCGGCGGCGTTCGCCAAGGGCTCGGCCGACCTCGTGATGGGCGTCGTCACCTCCTCCGCGGTCCCCACCCCGGCCGAGCGCGGCACCGCCGAATCCCTGGTCCTGGCCGGCGCGCGCATCGCCGACGACGCGGTCGCCGACGCCGGCACCACCGTCGGCTCCGGCGCGGTCATCGAGCCCGGCGCGCACGTGAGCGCCTCGGTCGTGGAGACCGGTGCGGTGATCGGCCCCGGCGCGAAGGTGACGTCCTCGATCATCGGCGCCGGCGCCCGCATCGGCGCGAACACCGTCCTGGACGGCGTGGTGATCGGCGACGGCGCGGTGCTCGGCGCCGACAACGAGCTGCGCGGCGGGGCCCGGGTGTGGTGCGGGGCGGTGCTGCCGGACAAGGCAGTGCGGTTCTCCAGCGATGAGTAGGGCTCTGATGGCAGACTCTGCTCCGCGATGACGGACCACGAGGACGACGACACCGGGGGCAATGACATCAGGGCGGTTTGGGCCGCCCGCAAGGGACGCAGCGGAGGGGCCGCTTTCGAGCGCCGCCGCACGGCCCCGCCCCGGCGCCCGGTCGTCCCGGCCGCGCGCCAGGCGCCTACGGAGATGCCCGAGCCGCCCGCGGAGCCCGAGGCGCGCGCGACAGTCGTCGTCGACCCCGGCTATGACCTCGCGATGACTGTCAGCGCTCTGCGCCGCGGCGCGGGCGATCCCACGTTCCGGCGTGCCGACGACGGTTCGCTGTGGCTCGGCTGCCGTACTCCGGCCGGCGATCCGGGGACGCTGCGGCTGCGGCGCGCGACCACCGAGACTGTCGATGCCGAGGCCTGGGGTCCCGGCGCGCCGTGGCTTCTCAAGACGCTGCCCGATCTGCTCGGCCTCTGCGACACCGAGGAGGCGCGCGCGGAGTTCGCCGAACTCGTGGCCGCGCAAGGCAATGCGCAACTCATCCAGTCCCTGCGTCGCAATCGCGGTTTCCGCGTCATGCGCAGCGGCCGGGTCTGGGATTCGCTGGTGCCGGCGGTGTTGGAGCAGCGCGTCACCGTGCAGGAGGCGCACCGCGCGTACCAAGTATTGGTGCGGCGCTATGGGATTCCCGCGCCAGGGGCTCCTGCAGACGTCCGCTTATGCGTTTCGCCCTCGCCACGGGAGTGGGCGCTGATCCCGTCGTGGGAGTGGCACCGCGCGGGCGTCGACGGCAAGCGTTCGCGAGCGATCCTCGGTGCTGTTCGTGTCGCGGCGCGTTTGGAGGAGACCGTCGGGATGGAACGCGATGAGGCCGCGCGCCGCATCCGTACTGTGCCGGGAATCGGTGTGTGGACGGCCGCAGAGGTGATGCACCGTGCACATGGGGACGCGGATGCGGTCTCTGTAGGAGATCTCCATCTGCCGCGCATTGTGTGCGGCGCCTTAGGGGATCCCGCGATGTCGTGGGACGACGATCGCATGTTGGAGCTTCTGGAGCCCTACCGCGGACACCGGTATCGCGTCAGCGCTCTTCTGTACCGCTGACGCGAAGCCCGGTGTGATGCTCCACCAGTCGCGCCAGCATGCCCATCAGCGCTTTCCGTTCGTCGGGCGATAGCGGAGCCAGGAGTTCCTCCTGCGCGCCGTCCAGCTCCTTGTCCAGCTCGCCGAGGAACTTCTCGCCGCGTTCCGTGATGCGCACCAGGTTGCGCCGCCGGTCCGCCGGGTCCGGCGCGCGCTCCAGGTACCCGCGCTCCTCCAGGTCGGTGACCGCCGCGGTGACGTCGCTGCGGTCCAGTCCGGTGCGCCGCCCGAGGTCGGCCTGGCTGGTCGGGCCGGCCTCGGCGAGCGCGGCCAGCAGCGAGTAGTACGACCGGCTCGGCACGCCGGTGGCGTGCATCCGCTCGCCGATCAGCCGGTGCCCCTGGTTCGAGGTCTGGCCCAGCAGCCAGGTCGCGCGGCTGTAGAGGCGGGCGGGCGTGCTGAGCGGGTCCATGGCCGCAGCCTACTTCGGCGGGACGGGTTGACAGAAGTAGTTGGTTCGACCAACATTGGACTTACCAACGAAACGTTGGTCTGGCCAACGAATGGTTGATGGGGAGACGACGATGACCGGCTACGACATCCAGGCCCTGGCGGACCGCGCGGAGATCACCGACTTGTTCGTGAATCTGGGCCGCTGCCTCGACGAACACGACTTCGACGGTTTGAAGGAGATCCTCACCGAGGACGTCGTCGGGACCACGCCCGGCGGCACCGAGGAGGGCCGCGACGCGCTGATCGCCCAGGCGCGGCGCAACCACGAGGGCTACGAGCGCCTGGCGCACCAGTTCAACAGCATCCTGGTGGACGTCGAGGGCGACACCGCAACCGTGCGCGCCTACGTGTCCGGTTCGTTCGGGCACGCCGACAGCCCTGCCCCGGTGCGCATCATCGTCGGGCAGTACCGCAACAAGTTGGTGCGGACCTCGGAGGGCTGGCGGATCAGCGAGCTGATCGTCGAGCCGAAGTTCCGGGTGGGGGAGCCGGCTCCGCGGCTGTGAAGCTCAGCGCACGGTGATGAAGTCCTCGGGATCCCGCGGAGTCTGCGCAGTACGCGCCTCCGCGGGTTTCCCTATAGCGATGACTCCTAGCGGCTCCCATCCGTCGGGAAGCGCTAAGAGTTCCCTGACCGTGTCGGGATCGCTATATGTCCACAGGGAGCCGATGCCCTCGGCCGCGAGCGTCACCAGAAAGTTCTCCACGGCCGCACCGAGGGTCGCCGCGGCGAATTCCGTGCTCACCGACGCTGTAGCGACAAGGCAGGGAACCACCAGATACGGCGCGCGCTCCAGGACCGAGTCGGCCAAACCATTGGCGAAGTCCTTGCGCGCCGTCTCGGACTCCAGCAATACGAAGTGCCACGGAGCTGTGCTGCTCTGTGTTGTATCGACCCCCGGGCCCGGAGCGGTTAAGGCGGCTGCCACCGCCTGCCGCACAGACTCCGCGGACACCGGGTCCGAGGCGAACCACTGCGTCGTTCGGCGCCGCAGCACCGCCTCGCGCATCGCCTCCGACGTCCCCAGCGAGAACATGTCGCTCTCCGCGGACCGGATCAGCGGACGCACCCCGGGCCCCGGTTCCGCGGTCACCAGATCGCCCAGCCCGCGGACCAGCGCGACCGGCACGCCGTCCGCCTTGCCCTTGACCACCTCGCCCGCGCCGGCCAGCTCGTCCACCGTGGCCGCCGCCGTCACCTGCAGCTCGTTGCCGAAGGCGTCTATCGTGCCGCGGTGGTCCAGCAGCGCGTCGATGTAGGCGCAGCCGATGGCCACGTCCGTCTGGCCCTCCCGCCACGGCCGCCCGAAGGTGTCGGTCACCACGACCCCCACGGCGACCCCGAACCGGTCGCGCAGCGCGTCGGCTATGTCGCGCGCGGAGCCGTCGGGGTCCTCGGGGAGCAGCAGGACGGTGCCGGCCGGGGTGTTGGACGCGTCCACGCCCGCGGCGGCCATCACGAAGCCGTGCCGCGTCTGCACGATCCGTGTCGGCCCGCGCCGCGCGACCAGCCGCACCATCTCGGCGTCGATCGCGGCCTCGCGGTCGTCGGCCAGGACCACCCGGCCCTCGGCCTTGGACAGGATCTTGGAGGTGACGCAGAGGATGTCGCCGTCCCGCAGACCCAGCCCGGAGCCCGTCACCGCGGCGCCGATCAGGGCCGCGACGTCGTCGCCGGGCCCGACCTCCGGGATGCCGGCGACCGCGTGGACCGTGTAGGAGGAGCCGGTCATCAGTTGGCCGAGGCCTTGGCGGCGGCGATGTCGGCGGCCAGATCCAGCGCCGCCTGGGCCATCGCCCGCGTCGCCTCCGGCGAGGACATCATCAGCGGAACCGCGCGGCAGGCGATGCCGGCGGCCTCCACCTCGGCGACGGCGGCGCCGTCGGCGTCCGCGTCGACGAGCCAGCCGTCCAGCAGCTCCGAGCCGTAATGCCTGGCCACGGCGGCCGCCGAGACCTCCACGCCGACCGCCGCCAGCACCTTGTCGGCCATGCCGCGCACCGGACCGCCGCCGACGATCGGGGACAGGCCGACCACCGGCGCCGACGCGTCGGCCACGGCCTGCCGGATCCCGGGGATGTCGAGGATCGTGCCGATGGACACCACGGGGTTCGACGGCGGCAGCACGACGACGTCCGCCTCGGCGATGGCCTCCAGCACGCCGGGAGCGGGCTTGGCGCCCTCCACGCCGACCGACACGATCGCGCGCGCGTCGGGGGCGTGCATCCGGACCCAGTACTCCTGGAAGTGCACCGCGCGGCGCCCGCCCGGGGCCTCGGGGTCGTCGATCACGACGTGCGTCTCGACCCGCTCGTCGGTGGACGGCAGCAGCCGCACCGGGAGTTCCCAGCGCGTGCACAGCGCCTCGGTCACCGCCGACAGGGGATAGCCGGCGCCCATCATCTGCGTGCGCACCAGGTGCGTGGCGATGTCCTTGTCGCCGAGCGTGAACCAGTCCGGCCCCACGCCGTACGCCTTCAGCTCGTCGGCCACCCCGAACGTCTCGTCGACCCGGCCCCAGCCCTGTCCCTCGTGGATCCCCCCGCCGAGGGTGTACATGACGGTGTCCAGGTCGGGGCAGATGCGGAGGCCGTGCATGGTCATGTCGTCGCCGACGTTGCCGATGACGGTCACGGCGGCTTCGGGTTCGGCCGCGAGCAGGCCGCGGAGGAATCGGGCTCCGCCGACGCCTCCGGCAAGGGCTGTGATGCGCATGTGGGCAGTATTTCAGGAGGCGAAGCGCTGCCTGGCCGCGTCCCACCGCAGGCGGGCCCCGGCCATGCCCTCGGCGCGCGCGGCGGCGGCCAGACCGGCGATGGTCACGGCCGGTTCCGGTATCACGATGTCCGGGTGCGGGGTCGCGCCGAGGAAGAGCGCGAGGAGATCCGGCGCGAGGAGATCGGGCGCGAGGGCGGCGGTGGCCGTCGGGGAAGCCTGGTTCTGCATGGGGAAAACTCCGCTGGCACGTCCGGCCTGGAAAGGTCCGGACAGGGATCGGGGCTGTGTCGGGGACGGTCTGCGGGTTCGGTCAGCTGTGACAGAGACAGCGACAACACAGACCGCGACACGGCTCCATCACGGAGGCCGACGCGGGGTGCGCAGCCGTGACCAGCGCCGCTGCGGGGATCAGGCCCCGGCGGCTCTCGGCGGTCACGATGCGCGCGTTCATGATGCCCCCACCCCATCCGGCGACCGGCATGGCTGTCAAGCGGCGTCCGCATGGTGGGGGCGCGTATTAGCTCCAACAGGTGAATCGCATGGTCGCTACCAGATCCCCGCTTGACGGCCCGGTAATGACGCGCGTGTAATTTCAAACGTGTCGTGATGATCTCCGCACGGGGAGTGATCTTCTTGTCGTGCGGACCAGGTAGGGCCAGGAGGCGTTGCGGTGGCCGAGGCCGCGGAGAACACAGAGGGCGCGGAAGAGGCTTGTCACGCCGAGGTGTACCGCATCTACCCGCTCCACAACGGGGTCGACGAGGACCGCGGGTGGCAGTCCCGCGCGTTGTGCGCGCAGACCGACCCCGAGTCCTTCTTCCCGGAGAAGGGCGGGTCGACCCGGGAGGCGAAGAAGATCTGCCTCAACTGCGAGGTCAAGGCCGAGTGCCTGTCCTACGCGCTGTCCAACGACGAGCGCTTCGGGATCTGGGGCGGCCTGTCCGAGCGGGAGCGCAGACGGCTCAAGCGCGCCGCGGTGTGACCCCGGCCCGCCCCGGGCGTGGACCCGGCGCGCCGACCGTGCGTCGGCCGTTTTCCCTTGCCCCGGAACGCAATTCGGGCATAACGGCATAGCCGGTCAGCATCCTCGAACCCTCGCGTATGGTGGACCCTCAGTCCGCCCCGAAGCGGGGATTCCCGAGACCGGAGCCGGTGCCAGCGCAGCATGACCCAGTACCCAGAATCCGGATACCGGACCGGCGGCCTGGCCGCCACCGGCCAGTTCCCCGCCGGGGCCTACGGCGCCCAGCCCGGCGGGACCGGGCAGTTCGCCGTCGCCGACGTCGAGGCCCGGCGCCGCGCCGCCGCCGAGGCGGCGGTCAACGCCTTCCCGAACCACGTGGTCACCGCGGTCGTCGTCTCCCACGACGGCGCGCGCTGGCTGGAGGAGTCGCTCAAGGGAGTGCTCGGGCAGCTGCGCGCGCCCCAGCGGGTCCTGGCCGTGGACACCGGGTCCAAGGACGACTCGCTGGCCATCCTGGACGAGAACCTCGGCCCGGAGCAGGTGCTGCAGACCAAGCGCAACACCGGGTTCGGCACGGCGGTGAACCACGCCCTCAAGGCCGCCCCGGTCGTCGACTTCGACCTCTACGGCCGCGGCGACGAGCGGGTGGTGGAGTGGCTGTGGCTGCTGCACGACGACGCCGAGCCCGCCCCGGACGCCCTGCTGCGCCTGCTGGAGGTGGGGGAGTACCACCCCGAGGCCGGCGTCATCGGGCCCAAGATCCGCGGCTGGAACGACCGTGAGCAGCTGCTGGAGGTCGGCGTCACGGTCACCTCCGACGGCCGCCGGTGGACCGGGCTGGAGGACGGCGAGCACGACCAGGGGCAGCACGCCGAGCCGACCCCGGTGCTCTCGGTGTCCAGCGCCGGCATGCTCATCCGGCGCGAGGTCTGGGACCGGCTGCGCGGCTTCGACCGCGCGATCCCGATGTTCCGGGACGACCTGGACTTCTGCTGGCGGGTGAACAACGCGGGCTACCAGGTGCTCACCGCGCCCAAGGCCGTGTTCTGGCACGCCGAGGCGGCCTCCCGGGGCGAGCGGCGGATCAGCGCCGGCGTCTCGCGGCCGCACTTCGAGGACCGGCAGCACGCGCTGTACGCGGTCACCGTCAACCACGCCGGCCGCTTCCCGATACTGACCTTCCTGCGGCTGTTCTTCTGGTCGCTGCTGCGCGCGATCGGCCTGGTGCTCAACAAGGCGCCGCTGAAGGCCGCGGACGAGGTGCTGGCCGCGCTGGCGTACGCCGGCCGCCTGGACCGCATCGTGCGGGCCCGGCGGGCGCGGGCCCGGACCCGTGCGCAGGGGCCGGTCGACCTCTCGCCGTTGTTCCCCTCGCGCCTGCAGGTCTTCCGCCACACCTTCGAAGAGGCCTTCGAAGGCTTCCGGTCCCGGAACCAGCGCGAGGACGAGGCCACCCGCGGCTCCATCGAGAGCGGTCCGGTCTCCGAGGAGGCCGAGTCCTTCGACTCCGGGACGCCGTGGCTGATCCGCGCGGTCCGGATGCCCGGCAACTTCGTCTGGCTGGCCCTGACGATCGTGATGATGGTCGCCGCGCGGAACCTGCTCACCGGCGGCCGGCTCATGGGCGGCGCGCTGCTGCCCGCGCCCAACGGCGCCTCCGACTTGTGGCACGACTTCCTCGCCCCCTGGCACGGCGTCGCCACCGGCTCCACCTCGCCGGCGCCGCCGTACCTGGCGGTCGTGGGCCTGCTCGGCACCCTGCTGTTCGGCCACGCCAGCCTCGCGGTGACGGTCCTGCTGCTCGGCTCCGTGCCGCTGTCCGGCCTGACCGCCTACGCGGTGCTCAAGCGCACCGTCTCCTCCAGCGCCCTGCGGGTCTGGGGATCGGCCGCCTATGCGCTGCTGCCCGCGGCGACCGGCGCGATCTCCGGCGGCCGGCTGGGCTCGGCGGTCGGCATCATCCTGCTGCCGCTCGTGGCCTCCGGGGTGCTGCTCTCCATAGGAGGACCGGGGCGTAAGGGCTCTGTGCGCGCCGCGTGGCCCGCCGCCTTCGCGATCGCCATCGCCATGGCGTTCGCCCCGATCGTCTGGGTGCTGGCCGCGGTGCTCGCCGCCGGCGCCACGCTGACCGTCTTCTGGCGCTCGACCGCCGACTTCGCCACGGTGCTCATCCGGCTGGCGATCCTGCTCCTGACCCCGATCGCCGTGCTGATGCCGTGGTCGCTGCAGCTGGTCAAGCACCCGGCCGCGTTCCTGCTGGAGCCCGGCCTGCCGCCGCTGCCCGGCAAGCAGCCGGATCCGACGCACCTGCTGCTGGCCGATCCCGGCGGCCCGGGCACGTACACGTACTGGATCACCGGCGGCCTGTTCCTCGCGGGCCTGGCCGGCCTGCTGCGCAGCGGCCCGCGCCGCCGCCTGAGCTTCGCCGGCTGGACGCTGGCCCTGGCCGGCTTCTTCGCCGGCCTGCTGGCCCTGCAGGTGCACCCCACCGGCCTGGCCGGCGGCCTGCCGCAGCAGCCGTGGAGCGGTGTGCCGACCGCGGCGATCGGCTTCGGCCTGATCGTGGCCGCGGTGATCGGCGCCGAGGGCGCGCGCGACTACTTCCAGGCCTCGCAGCTGAGCTGGCGCCAGCCGGCCGCGCTGGTGGTGGCGCTGGCCGCGGTCGCCACCCCGGTCGTCGCGGCGGGCTGGTGGGTCACCCACGGCGTCGATGGCCCGATCCAGCGCGCCACCGCCGACTTCCGCCCGGCCGTGGTGTCGGTGCAGTCGCAGATGCCCGACCAGCCGCGGGCCCTGATCCTGGGCTCCGGTGCGCAGACGGTGATCGGCTACGGGATCGTCCGGGACGAGGGCGCGAGCCTCGGCGACGCCGACTATCAGGTCCCGGCGGCCGACGCGGCGCGGATCAACACCCTGGTCGGCGGGCTGCTGTCCGACTCCGGCGGCAGCGAGCTGCAGGGGCTGGCGTCCCTGGGCGTCCGCTACGTGGTCGGCATGAAGACCCTGACCCCGGACTACGTCCACATCCTCGACGCCACCCCCGGCCTGGACCGGCAGTCGCAGATCCAGGGCGTCAACCTGTGGAAGATCTCCAACCCGGCGACCCGCCTGTCACTGCGCGGGCCCGGCACGATCGACCCCAAGGCGCTGCAGCAGGTCAGCGCGAGCGACCGTTCGATGAAGGCGACCGTGGCCGCCGGCGGCGACGGCCGCCAGCTGGTGCTCGCCGAGGACGCGGACAGCAACTGGTCGGCCTCGATCAACGGCACCGACCTGCCGCGCGTCACGGTCGACGGCTGGGCGCAGGGCTTCCAGCTGCCGGCCTCGGGCGGCACCGTGACGGTGTCCTACTCGGACGCGACGCGCACGGTCTGGCTGCTCGCCGAGGGACTGATCTTCCTGTTCGCGCTGATCATGGCGCTGCCGACTGGGAACCGCGCCGAGGACCGCGGTTCGGCGCCGGAGAACGACGACTACGTCCCGCCGAGCCTGCCCGGCCAGTACACCCCCGAGCCGGAGCCGGAGCCCGCGCCGGAGTACGAAGCAGAGCCGGATCCGCAATACGAGCCACAGTACGAGCAGTACGAGTACCAGCAAGAGCAGTACGCGCAGCAAGAGCAGTACGCGCAGCCTGAGCAGTACGCCCAGCAGGATCCTTATACACAGCAGGATCCCTATGCGCAGCAGTATCACCAGGACGCCTACGCACAGCAGGCGGACCCGTATGCGCAGCAGCAGCCGGATGCATACGCGCAGCAAGAGCCGGATCCCTATGCGCAGCAGTACGGCGGTCACGAATACGGCTCCGCCGAGTACAGCGGTGAGTACGAGAACCCCGAAGCGTACGGCGGCTACCTGCGCCCCGGCACCGGCGAGTACGAACGCCCCGACCTCGAGTCCGACGACTACCGGCAGGGAGGCTACCGATGACCCGGCCGACCCGTCCCTCGCGCCCCGGCGCCGGGGACCGCCCGCAGCAGCAGCGCCCCGCGCGCCCCGGCGCCTCCGGGGGCCGCCCGGCCGGTCCCGCCGGCTCGGCCGCCCGGGGCCGCACGCTGTCCAAGACCCGCACCTCCCCGATCTCCACCTTCGGGGCCCTCGGCGTGGTCGCGGTGGTCCTGCTGGCCGGCCTCGGCTACGGCTTCTCCACCCGCGGGCAGGACAAGGCCGCGGTCAGCGAGCAGACCTCGCGCACCCTCCCGGTCGGCAGCGCCACCCAGGTCTGCCAGGGCGAGATCGGCGCCGGCAGCGACACCTCGACGAGCCTGACCGCGTTCACGCCGTCCGGCAACGCCTCGACCGGCACCGACAACGCCGGCGTGCAGTACGTCGACACCAAGTCCTCGCCCTTCGCCCCGCTGAAGATCGGGGCCCCCGGCACGCGCTCCACGGCCCAGGCGGTCACGCAGTTCACCTCCGTCACCGACGAGGCCGGCCTGCCGCACTCGGTGCCGCTGGTCCTGCAGGCCAACGGTTCCTACGCCCCCGGCTTCACCACCGGCGAGCTGCTCCGCAGCGACACCGGGCTGCAGCGCGGGCTGGCCGGCAGCTCCTGCGCCACGCCGGGCACCGACTTCTGGTTCGCCGGGATCTCGGTCGGCAACGGCGACCGGGACTCGTACCTGTACCTGGCGAACACCGACAACGCCCCGGCGACCGTCAACCTGACGTACTACGGCCAGGACGGCAAGATCGACACCGGCACGCTCGGCCACGACATGCAGATCCTGCCCAAGACCTCGATGCAGTACCTGCTCAGCACCGCCCTGGGCCCGGCGGCGCAGTCCAGCGCGGTGGCCAGCGTCCATGTCACGACCACCGAGGGCCGCGTCGCGGCCCAGGTCCTGGACATCGACAAGCCCCAGAAGAGCGACAACGGCACCGGCCGCGGCATGGACTTCGTCCCGGCCCAGAGCCCGAACGTGGCCGCGCAGACGACGCAGACCATCGCCGGCCTGCCGGCCCCGGGGACCACCCTGACGAAGTTCGACCTCGTCATCACCGCCACCAGCGACGCGCCGGTCAGCATCGACCACTTCTACTGGTACGGCAGGAGCGGCCGGATCGAGTTGTCAGCGCAGACCACGGACCCGGGCAAGGGCTACACGCAGCGCGGCTCCTCGGTGAGCATCGACCCGAACAAGACGGTGATACTCAACATGCTGGGCGACGCCACCGCCGACAAGACCGAATCGGCGGCGCTGCAGATCGTCGGCACCGGCGGCTCCTTCGTCAGCGGCGTCCGGCTGGTCGAGACCGACCAGAAGAGCAACACGCAGGACACCGCCTACCTGGCCCCGGTCGCCCCGGTCACCGGCCAGGCGATCGTCGCGGACAACAACATCAGCGCCGCCGGCGGCGCGGCCAAGTCCACGCTGATCCTCACCTCGGTGGGCAGCAAGGGATCGACGGTCCAGATCACGACGATCGGCGCCGACGGCAAGCCGGCGCAGGACTCGGTGCCGATCACGGCGAACAGCACCGTCGCCTACGCCCCGAAGGCGACCGGCTGGTTCACGGCCGTCGTGCAGCCCCAGCCCGGCTCGGACCCGGTCTACGGCGCCCGCACTTTGTCGGACCTGCCGGCCAAGGGCGGCATGCAGTTCACCGCGCAGATGTTGCAGGACGCGCGGTTGTCGGCGGCGGTGCCGCCGGTCGCGCAGGACCTGACGGGCGCCGTCACGCGCTGAGCAGCCGGTCGTCGAAGACCGGCTGAGCGCCGCTTGCCGAAAACCGAACACCGACCACGATGAAGCCGCCGACCGGGCATGATGCCCGATCGGCGGCTTCTGAGTCTCTATGCGGTGTCTGAGGTGACGCATATAGGGCGTAACACCTTATATATAGGGAAACGGTCAACCGACTCCTCAGTCGTCCGCGTCCCGGCCCTCGTCCACCTCGTCGGGCTCCATGCCCAGCAGCTCCGCGACCTGTTCCACGACCACCTCGTAGACCAGGTCGGCCAGCTCCGGCCGGCCCGCCGCCCGGGCCTCCACCGGCCGCCGGTACACCACGATGCGCACCGGCTCGCCCGGGCGGTCCACGATCACGCGGCCCAGCGGGACGGCCTCGTCGCTCCAGTGCTCGGCGTCCGCCGGCGGGACCTCCTCGACCGCCAGCTCCACCTCGGCCAGCCGCGGCCAGCGCCGCTCCAGGCGCTCGACGGCGTCCAGGACCAGCTCGTCGAACTGCTCGGCGCGGGTCAAGGCCAGCGGGACCTGCGGAGGGGCGAGCGGGCCGCGCAGGCCCCGCCCCCGCCGGTCACGCGTATGCTTCCGGCGGCGGGGCTCCTGCCCGGCCCCCGACCTGATCGAGGCAGTGATGGGCACGCGTCGAGCGTAACCGGCGATCCGCCCCTCGGCGACAGTCATTCCGTGCGTGTCGTACCGGCTACGCCGTGACCTCGGCTTTCGCCGCGGCGCGGCTCAGTGTTCCGGATCGGGGAGGGCCCGCAGGTGGCCCCGGGTCCGCGACAGGACCGCACTGTCCCCGTCGTCCCCATGCTCACCTCGGCCCCCTCGGCCCCCTCGGCCCCCGCGCTCCCCACGGGGCCCGCGAGCGGCCTCCCGCACCGCGTTGGCCAGCGCCTCGAGGTCGTCCGACGAGGGCTGCGCCGGGCCCGGGTCGGGTTCGGCCAACCGCAGCACGGCCCACCCCCGCGGGGCGGTCAGCCGGGTCGAATGCTCCGCACACAGGTCGTAGCTGTGCGGCTCGATGTAAGCGGCCAAGGGGCCGAGGACAGCGGTGGAGTCCGCGTACACATACGTGAGCGTCGCGACGGCCGGACGGCTACACGCGGTTCGCGAACATCTGCGGGCTGGGCTCACTTGGTGGAGATTAGCGCTTGCCGGGGCGGATGGAACACTGGCACGCCCTGCGTCCTCGTTCGGGTCGTCCGGGTGGGTCCTCCCGCGACCGCCGCACGCCCGTCGCGGCCGCCCGGGATAGGCTCGTCAGCACAAGCAGCCGCAGTTGACCAGACTCGACCTGACGGAAAGCAGGAGCCAGTGGCCGGGCACGACTTGTCCAAGATCGTCAAGGCATACGACGTACGCGGGGTGGTCCCGGACCAGCTCGACGAGACCGACACCGAGGCGATCGGCGCGGCGTTCGCCGACTTCGTCGGCGCCCCCTCCGTGGTCGTCGGCCACGACATGCGCCCCAGTTCCCCGGGCCTGGCCGCGGCCTTCGCCCGCGGCGCCGCCTCCCGGGGCGTGGACGTGGTCCAGATCGGCCTGGCCTCCACCGACCTGCTCTACTTCGCCTCCGGCGCGCTCGACATGCCCGGTGCGATGTTCACGGCCAGCCACAACCCGGCGAAGTACAACGGGATCAAGATGTGCAAGGCCGGCGCGGCGCCGATCGGGCAGGAGTCCGGTCTGGTCCAGATTCGCGAGGCCGCGCAGGCGGTGATCGACGGCACTCCACTGCCGCCGTCGGAGAAGACCGGCACGATCACCGAGCGCGCGATGCTCGACGAGTACGCCGCGTACCTGAACAAGCTGGTCGACCTGTCGGGGATCCGTCCGCTGAAGGTGGTCGTCGACGCGGCCAACGGCATGGGCGGCTACACGGTCCCGACAGTGTTCAAGGGACTGCCGCTGGAAGTCGTCGACCTCTACTTCGAGCTCGACGGCACCTTCCCGAACCACGAGGCCAACCCGCTGGACCCGAAGAACCTGGTCGACCTGCAGCGCGCGGTCGTCGAGCACGGAGCCGACCTCGGCCTGGCCTTCGACGGCGACGCCGACCGCTGCTTCGTGGTCGACGAGCGCGGCGAGCCGGTGGCCCCGTCCACGGTCACCGCCCTGGTCGCGGTGCGCGAGCTGGCCAAGCACCCGGGCGCCACGATCATCCACAACCTGATCACCTCGGCGGCGGTCCCGGAGATCGTGCGCGAGCACGGCGGCGTCCCGGTCCGCACCCGGGTCGGGCACTCCTTCATCAAGCAGGAGATGGCCACCACCGGTGCCGTCTTCGGCGGCGAGCACTCGGCGCACTACTACTTCCAGGACTTCTGGAAGGCCGACACCGGCATGCTGGCCGCGATGCACGTGCTGGCCGCGCTCGGCGAGCAGGAGGCGCCGCTGTCGGAGCTGGCCGCGGACTACACCCGCTACGCCGCCTCCGGCGAGATCAACAGCGAGGTCGCCGACCAGGCCGGCCGCTCGGCCGCGGTCCGGGAGGCGTTCGAAGCCCGTCCCGGCGTCGGCGTGGACGAGCTCGACGGCCTGACCGTCACCGGCGAGGGCTGGTGGTTCAACGTGCGGCCGTCCAACACCGAGCCGTTGCTGCGCCTGAACATCGAGGCCGCCGACGCCGACGCGGTGGCCGCGCTGCGCGACGAGGTCCTGGCCATCATCCGCGCCTGACCCCGCGCCCACCACCCCACCACCGAATCGATAGGAGCCCTGCCGTGATCGAGCCCTCCCTGTTGGAGATCCTGGCCTGCCCGAAGTGCCACGCCCCGCTGCGCGAGGACGATGCCGCCTCCGCGCTGGCGTGCACGAACTCGGAGTGCGCGCTGGTGTACCCGGTCCGCGACGGCATCCCGGTCCTGCTCATCGACGAGGCGACCAAGGCAGCCTGAGCCGGTTCTGGACATCCACCTAGAGCGTGGACGCACCGCGAACCGCTACATTCATGAACGCAACGTCAGCCGACGAAACAGGAGAAACGCCGTGAGCGTCCTCACTCCGAGCGACTACAAGGTCGCTGACCTGTCCCTGGCCGAATTCGGCCGCAAGGAGATCACTCTGGCCGAGCACGAGATGCCCGGCCTGATGGCGATCCGCGCCGAGTACGCGGAGGCGCAGCCGCTGCGCGGCGCGCGCATCTCGGGCTCGCTGCACATGACGGTGCAGACCGCGGTCCTCATCGAGACCCTCGCGGCCCTCGGCGCCGAGGTGCGCTGGGCCTCCTGCAACATCTTCTCCACCCAGGACCACGCCGCGGCGGCGATCGTGGTCGGCGCCGGGACGCCGGAGGCTCCGGCCGGCATCCCGGTCTTCGCCTGGAAGGGCGAGACGCTGGAGGAGTACTGGTGGTGCACGGACCGGATGCTGCGCTGGCCGGACGCCGGCGACGGCAACACCGGTCCGAACATGATCCTTGACGACGGCGGCGACGCCACCATGCTGGTCCACAAGGGCACGGAGTTCGAGAAGGCCGGCGCCGTGCCGGACGCCTCGGCCACCGACAGCGAGGAGTGGCAGGTCTTCCTGGCGCTGCTGCGCCAGTCGCTGAGCGAGGACGGCAACCGCTGGACCGCCATCGGCGAGCGCATCAAGGGCGTCACCGAGGAGACCACCACCGGCGTGCACCGGCTGTACGAGATGGCCAAGGAGGGCTCGCTGCTCTTCCCGGCGATCAACGTCAACGACTCGGTCACCAAGAGCAAGTTCGACAACAAGTACGGCTGCCGGCACTCGCTGGTCGACGGCATCAACCGCGCCACCGACGTCCTGATCGGCGGCAAGGTCGCGGTCGTCTGCGGCTACGGCGACGTCGGCAAGGGCTGCGCGGAGTCGCTGCGCGGCCAGGGCGCCCGCGTGATCGTCACCGAGGTCGACCCGATCTGCGCGCTGCAGGCCGCGATGGACGGCTACCAGGTCGCGACGCTGCGGGACGTGGTCGGCATCGCCGACATCTTCGTCACCGCCACCGGCAACAAGGACATCATCATGGCCGCGGACATGGCCGAGATGAAGCACCAGGCGATCGTCGGCAACATCGGCCACTTCGACAACGAGATCGACATGGCCGGCCTGGCCAAGGTCCCGGGCATCGAGAAGGTCGAGGTCAAGCCGCAGGTCCACACCTGGAAGTTCCCGGACGGCAAGACGATCATCGTGCTGTCCGAGGGCCGGCTGCTGAACCTGGGCAACGCCACCGGCCACCCGAGCTTCGTGATGTCGAACTCGTTCACCAACCAGGTGATCGCGCAGATCGAGCTGTTCACGAAGACCGCGGAGTACCCGATCGGCGTGTACGTGCTGCCGAAGCACCTGGACGAGAAGGTCGCGCGGCTGCACCTGGACGCGCTCGGGGTGAAGCTGACGAAGCTGTCGCCGGAGCAGGCCGCTTACATCGGCGTGCAGGTCGAGGGGCCGTACAAGCCGGAGCACTACCGGTACTGAGATGTGTGGTTCGAGGCCGGTCCCGCTGGGCGGGGCCGGCCTCGGCGTTTCCGGGTTCGGGCGCTGTGGTGCTGTGGTGCTGTCCCGAAGGGTTGTGCTGTCTCGCGGTGTCTAGAGCGGTGGCTTGAAGCCGTCGTCCTCGGTCGCGGTCTGGGCTTCGGTTCCGGTCACGAGCGTCGGCTCGGGCGAGGGCTCCGGCACGCGGTCCTGGACCTGTGGCATCGGCGGCAGATGCTCGGCGCGCGCAGGGCCCTGCCATGCCGAATCCGGCCCCGGCGCCGGATTCGGCATCGGCGCGGGACCCGGGGCGGGCATCGGAGCCGGAGGGTACATCGGAGCCCCACCGGGGATCGGCGCGGCGTAGGCCGGCGCCTGAGCCCGAGCCCGCTCCCAAGCCTGCCGCTGAGCCGCCTCGGCCGCCCGCATCTGCCGCACCCGGCGCTCGGCGGTGATCGCCGCCAGGTACGCCCACGGCGGCGTTCCGGCCGGCGGCAGCGCGACGTACCGCATGACCTCGGTCGCGATCTCGTGGCCCATGCGGGCGGCGACATCCGGCCGCATCTCGTGCATCCGCGTCAGGTACTGGCGGGCGGACAGCGCGACGTCGTCCGGCAGCGCCGAAAGGTCCAGCTGCTGCGCCCAGCCGAGCAGGGGGTACGGCATCGCCAGCGCCGCCATCCCGGCCGCGCCCACCCCCGCGTCCGGTGCGCGGTCCCGGACCACGACCGTCCCGGCCAGCCAGTCGCCGGTGCGGCGGCCCTGCTTCGAGCCGAAGGAGGTCACCACGGCCAGCACGCCGGCGGTGGCGTAGAAGTCGAAGATCCCCGTCAGGGCGCGCACCAGCCCGTGGCGGAAGCGTACGGGCCCGCCGTCGGTGCGCACCACGCGCAGCCCCAGCGCCATCTTGCCGAGCGTGCGTCCGCGGGTGACCGTCTCCAGGAGGGCCGGGTAGCCGACCACCACCGCGACCGTCATGACGATCAGCAGTCCGGCCATCACCGCGTCGTCGACCGCGCCGATCGAGAGCACCACGCCGATGACGGCGGCGAGCACCCCCAGCAGACCGGCCTGTACGAGCAGGTCCAGGAGGCGGGCCAGCGCCCGGCTCGGCAGCTTGGCGAGCCGGAGATCCAGGGCCACGCCCTCGCCGATGACCAGGTCGCTCAAGATCGTTGTCTCCACTCCGGGCCGGTGACGTTGTTGCGGCAACCGTAGACCGCTCATACGGTGGGCGCACAGTGTCTCACCACAGACTTTCCATAGAGCACTGACTTCTCACAAAGGCGGGGGCTTCCGACGTGGACATCGACGCATACGCCGCGGCGCATCGCGCGGAGTGGTCCCGTCTCGCACTGCTGTCGAACCGGAGCCGCGCACTGGACGGCGCCGAGGCGGACGAACTGGTCGCGCTCTATCAGAACGTCGCCACGCACTTGTCCGTGGTGCGCTCCGCCGCGCCGGATGCTGTCGTCGTCGGGCACCTGTCGTCGCTCCTGGCGACCGCGCGCGGCGCCATCGCCGGACCGCGCGTTCCGGCGTGGCGGGAGATCCTCTACTTCTTCACGGACGGCTTTCCAGCCGCTCTGTATAGAGCGCGGCGCTGGTGGATCACTACTGCGGTCGTCTCGCTTGTCGCGGCGTTCTTCATGGGCTGGTACATCGCCGCGAATCCGCATGTGCAGGGGGAGCTGGCTTCTCCCGATCTGGTGAACGGGGTCTTCCGGCCCGGTGGTCAGTTCGAGACGTACTACACGGAGTTCAGCCCGGGGTCGTTCGGCTTCAAGGTGTGGGTGAACAACGCATGGGTGTCCGCGCTGGCGTTGTTCGGCGGCGTCACGCTCGTCTTCCCGTTCGTCGCCATGTACATGAACACCGCGAACCTGGCGATCGACGGCGGCTTCATGGCGGCGCACGGACGCTTCGGCACGTTCCTGTCCCTTGTCGCTCCGCACGGGATGCTGGAACTCAGCGCGGTGTTCGTCGCCGGCGGGTGCGGGATGCGCATCGCATGGGCGCTGCTGTCGCCGGGACCGCGGACCCGCGGGGAGGCGCTGGGGGAGCAGGGGCGGGTGCTGGGGACGATGGCGCTCGGGTTGGCGTGCGTGCTGTTGGTGTCCGGCTCGATCGAGGGCTTCGTGACGGGGCACACGCCGGCGCCGGTGCGCCTGACGATCGGTTTCGCGGCCGAGACGCTGTTCCTCGTATACGTGTTCTACGTCGGCCGCCGGGCTGCTCTGCGTGGCGAGACGGGCGACGTGAACCGGGCCGACAGGGCCGACGCGGTACCCACGAGGGCTTAGTCTCCCGGCCGGGATCCGATCAGCGAACCGATGGTTTCAGCCCTCTGAGTGATGGGTAGACACCGCCGATTGGTACCGAGCCTCAGACGTGTGCCATACTTACAGGGTTCCCCACTAAGAACCGGCATCGACCTTCGGGTTGACACACCTGTTCGGGGTGCGTAAGTTGGAGGGGTTGCTGTCAAGCGGGAACGGCGGGCGAGAGCCCAAAGAAACCATGCTAGAGTAACCAAGCCGCCGGGGCAAGGGTTCGATAAAGAATCCCCAACCGGTAATCGCAATAAAGCGAAAAGCTGAAATTGCGAAGAACGCAGAGGGTCTGCTAAGATCTAAAGCGAAGCAAGGCAAGAAAAAAGAAGAACAAAGCAAGACCTGACAACGCCGGGTCGCAGCCGATCGGAACGTAGGTTCCGGGACGAGTGGTTCGGGCGTCTGTTTCTTGAGA
>Ga0207671_10001078_pt1 | contig 33108 bp, 31 predicted proteins | sample KBSC24metaG_FD_184352 | JGI IMG/M metagenome (GOLD analysis project Ga0207671, IMG submission 184352) | Corn rhizosphere microbial communities from Kellogg Biological Station, Michigan, USA - KBS C2-4 metaG (SPAdes) (version 2) | ecosystem: Host-associated > Plants > Roots > Rhizosphere > Soil...
CAGCCGTCCTGATCACTTTTCCCGCTCAGTCAGGAAGGCGAGGAGCGCAATCACCGGGAAGGCGATGCCGAACCACGAGGCGAGATTCCAGCCACCGGCGGCATAGGCCCAGCCGCCGAGCGCCGAACCGATGGCGCCGCCGCCAAAGAAGGTTGCCATATAAAGGCCATTCAGCCGGCTGCGATGTTCGGCGCTCAGCGCGTAGATGGCGCGTTGGCCGAGGACAAGATTGGTCTGCACGCCGAAATCGAGCATGATGCCGGAGAGCGTCAGCGTGATCAGTGCCAGCAGCGAACCGCTGCCTGAGACATGGCCGATAAAAAAGGCGACGATGGCGAGCGCCATGGCGAAGGCGGTGGCAAGTTTTGTCCAGCCGCGATCGGCGACCCGGCCGGCAATCGGCGAGGCGACTGCGCCAGCCGCGCCGGCGAGCGCGAAGAGGGCAATGCCGTTCTGCGTCAGGCCGAAAGCGGGGCTCGCCAGCAAGAGCGGCGTCGTCGTCCAGAACAGGCTGAAGGCGCCGAACATGCAGGCCTGATAGAGCGCGCGCCGCTGCAGCACCGGCGTATGCAGGGCGAGGTGACCCATGGAGGAGAGCAGCTGACCGTAATGCAGCCTCGTATGCGGTACCCGGGTCGGCAGCACGACGCGTAGTATGACGGCGAGACCGATCATGATGGCGGCCGAGATGATATAGACGGCGTGCCACGAAAGGAGTTCTGACAGGAAGCTTGCCGCCGGGCGGGCCAGCATGATGCCGCAGAGCAGGCCGCTCATGACGTTCCCGACGACCGCGCCGCGGCTGGCATCCGGCGCCATATGGGCTGCGAAGGGCACCAGGACCTGCACGGCGACAGATGCAAGGCCGATACAGAGCGAGGCGAGCAGGAACAGCGACGGCGACCAGGCGAGGGCGGCGCCGACAAGTGCAATCGCCGCAAGCGCTACCAGCGTCAGTACCAGCTTACGGTTCTCCAAAAGATCGCCGAGCGGCACGATCAGCAGCAGGCCGAGACCATAGCCGATCTGGGTCAGGGTCACGATCAGGCCGGTTGCCGCCGGAGAGAAGCCGAGCGACTGGCTGATGGGACCAGCCAGCGGCTGACCGTAATAAAGATTGGCAGCCACCAGCCCGCAGGCGGCGGCGAACATGAAGGTCATCAGCGGCGAAATGGTCTTCTCAGGGAGCGGCATGCTCTCGGTCCTGGCGGCGGCACTTGCAGTCATGGCTCTATTCCTTGATGGGGGCGGGCAGGAGAGTGGGCTCCCCGAAATTCTAGCGAAAAATCAATCCAGCAGTTTCATGGTGACCTCGGCAACCGCGAGCATTGTTTCATGCTTACGGCCGGTCTTTCCGACTACGCGCATGCCTTTCGTGAGGCAGAGCATCGCGCAGGCGGCGCCCTCGGCATCGACATGCTGTGGTATGGAACCATCCGCTTGTCCGAGGTGGATCAGATCGAGGATACGCCGCTCGTCAAAATCGAAAGCGACGCCGACGCGGCCGGCGACCTCCTCGTCGAAGAGCGCGAGTTCTGTCGCGCTGCCGACGACGAGGCAGCCTCTTCGGCCGACCTCGCCGCACGAGGCTTCAGCGAAGAATGTCACCAATGCGCGCAGCTTCTCATAGCCGTTTGTGGCGCTCGCCAAAGACTCGTCGATCAGTTGCTGGCGCACATGACGATAGCGATCGAAAGCGGCCAGGAAGACGCCGCGTTTGTCGCCGAAAGCCTTGTAGACGCTGCCTGCGGTCAGCCCCATGGCCTCAGTCAATTCGCTGATCGAGGCGGCATAATAGCCGCGCTCCGAAAAGACCCGCAGTGCTTCGTCGAGCGCTGCGTTCATATCGAATTCCCTGGGGCGGCCGCGAAGTCTGGGCGCGATATCGATGGTGTCCGTTGTCATGCGACTCTTTTAGGAAATGATCGTTTCCAAATCAAGCGGATTTTTGCGTTGCAACAGAATTGTCACTCACGATGGGCATCCTACGAAGGCAAATCGCGGGTTTCGTTGCCGCTATTGATAAATGATCGCCATATGGATCGCGTCCTTGTAGTGCCCGTCTATACGCACGGCTCTGCACGCAAGCCCTTCCCGGACAAAGCCGACCTTTTCGTAGAGCGCGATGGCCCGGCTGTTGTCGGCGTGGACGCTGAGTTCCACGCGTTCGATACCGGTATCGTGGGCAGCCTGCAATGTCGCTTCTATGAGCCTGCGGCCCAGACCCTGACCGCGATAGGACGGGATGATTCCCATTCCAAGATGACCTGCGTGGGCATGGGAAGGGAAAGTATGGCGGCTGATATCGCACCAGCCGACAACATCGCTGCCAGCCAAAGCAACGAATTGCGGATTGCCTTTCACGATCATGCCGAGCACGAAGGCACGCGTCTCTTCCAGCGGGAATGCTTCGAGCAATGTCAGGTACTTCCGCTCGCGCGCTACGGTGTCGAGCGCCTTGTGAAAGCCTTCGATGTGCTCGCTGGCGATGGGCTGGATAAGGATATCGGCGCTGGCGATCATGGATGGATATCTTGATGCAAATCAGGGATGTATCGAGGATAGGGCTCAACCCTTACCCTGTCTATCTCCGCATCCGATCGATGCTCACAGGTCGAGCTCCCATGTCTGGCCGTTCAATTCCGGGCCGAACATACGATGCCTTTCCTCTGCGACGAGCCTGAATCCGGCTTTGACATAGATGCCGCGAGCGATATCGAGGATGTCGTTGGTCCACAGCGAAAGTTTGTCATAGCCGGCATCGCGCGAGAAGCGGATGCATTCGTCGACCAGAAGCTTGCCGAGGCCGAGGCCGCGCGCCGCCTTGTCGACGTAGAGCAGCCGGAGCTTGGCGACACCATTGCCGCCGTCGGCGACCATGGCGGAGCCGACATTCAGGCCGCTCCGTTCGGCGATCCAGCACCGGTCCTTTGCCGGATTGAAGTTGGACAGGAACTTGCCCGCGACGTCGGCGACCAATGCCTCGAACCGATGATCCCAGCCGAATTCCTCGGTATAGAACCGCGCCTGACTTTGGACGATCCAGCCGATGTCACCGGGCCGCGGGGCGCGGATGATGGCAGGGGGCGCAGCGGCCTGGTCCGTGCCGAGCGTATCCTGGATCGTCCGCATCGCTTCGACGATGCGCTCGGGCTCGCCGATGGCAAGCCTGTCGAAATATCCCGCGATCTGGGTGCGGGAGCGGCGGACGAATTCCTCGAACTGAGCCTGCCCCTTATCGGTGACATTCATGATCTGGCTGCGCGCATCGCTCGGGTCGGGCTCCGTCTCGATGAGCCCGTCCTCGCGAAAGCGCTTTACGATGCGGCTGAGATAGGCGGGATCGAGATGTAGCTCGCGCGTCAGTGTCGAAGCGGCGACGCCACCGCGAGAGCCGACTTCGAACAGGACGCGCGCATCCGTCAGCGTATAGGGGCTATCGAGATAGGCCTTGTTCAGCACGCCGAGAAAGTTCGTGTAAAAGCGATTGAAGTCGCGGACGGCATCTATGGTCGCGAATTCTGCAGCAACAGTCATGGAACATCGTCTCCTCAGATATAAGAGACGATGTCCATCATCTATTGGACTGAGTCAAGTAAATTGGTTTTACCTATGCGGCGCGGCTATTGCGGGTAGCTTCGTCCGAGAGCGCAAAATTGATGGCTGCCTGAGCATGGATGGTCGTCGTGTCGAAGCCGGGCAGGATCAGCGCATTCGGATCGAGGATGAGGCAGATCTCGGTGCAGCCGAGAATGACGCTGTCGGCGCCCTCGGCCTTGGCACGCTCGATGATGTCATGCAGCTTTCGGCGCGATTCGTCCTTGATGACGCCGGCGCAGAGTTCGTTGAAGATAATGTCGTGGGTCACCGTGCGGTCTTCGGGGCCGGGCACCATGATGGAGACGCCATTCTCAGCCATGCGTTCGGCATAGAAACCGTGCTCCATGGTGTAGCGCGTGGCGAGCAGCAGCGGCTTGACGCGACCCGCAGCCTTCAGCGTGGCAGCGGTTTCGTCTATAATGTGGATGAGCGGCACGGAAATGCGGGCGGCAACTTCCGGCGCGATCAGATGCATGGTGTTAGTGCAGATGAGCACGCATTCGGCGCCGGCTGTCTGCAGGCGATGTGCGGCATCGCCGAGGCGGGCGGCGGCATCACCCCAGCGCCCGGCCTTCTGCAAGGCCACGATCTCTTCGAAATTGACCGAGTACATCAGCAGTTCGGCGGAGGAGAGGCCACCCAGCCGGTCGCGAACCATTTCGTTGATCTGGCGATAATAGACCGCCGAACTCTCGAAACTCATGCCGCCGATCAGGCCTATGGTGCGCATATTGCTGTTCTCCGCTCTTGTCTGTGAATGGAGAAATGGTGCCGCAATTCATGCGCCTTGTGTTTGCAAACTTTGTGATGCCTGCAATTGAATCTGCAATGATTTGCGCATATTTCATGTTTTGTGCAAAATGACGGCGTGATGATAAGGATTTCTGCACATGCTTGATGAGCGCGACCGAAAGATTCTCGAATTTTTGCAGGCAGATGCCGGCATATCGGTGACGGAACTTGCCGATCGCGTGGCTCTATCAGTCTCCGCCTGTTCGCGTCGCATCCAGCGGCTGGAGGAGAGCGGCCACATCGCCAGGCGCATCGTCGTGCTCGACCGCGAGAAGATGGGCGTACCGACGACGGTCTATGCGATGATCAAAACAGCGCATCACGCCGACGAATGGATAGAGACGTTCCGCAAGGCGATCGGCGACATTCCCGAGATCGTCGAGGCGCATCGGCTGACCGGCAACTACGACTACATTCTGAAGATCGTTCTGCCCCGTGTCGAGCACTACGACGTCGTCTACAAGCAGCTTGTGCGCAGGGTCGAGCTGTTCGATGTTTCGGCGTCAATCTCGATGGAAGAGCTGAAAAGCGGTGCTTCCGTTCCCGTCGGCTATGCGCAGTAAGTTCGCCACAATCACGTGCTGATTTTGCATATCACCTTGTTAAAGGTGTCATGGGGAGCAAGTGCTTTTGGGTTGTACAATCACATGCGTGGTTATCGCCGTGGAGGCAATTCGCAATGAGCAATGCAGATATTCAAAACTACTTTCTGCCCGGTGAAAAGTTGTTGTGGCTAGGCCGGCCGAAACAAGGCCTCATGTTTAGCAAGAAAGACATGCTGCAAGTGCCGTTTTCGCTCATATGGGGCGGTTTTGCAGTCTTCTGGGAAAGTATGGCCATGCGCCAGGCCAATGCTCCGCTCTTTTTTAGATTATGGGGCGTGCCGTTTATATTAATTGGCCTGTACCTCATCATCGGCCGTTTTGCGCTGGATGCGTTTGTTCGCGCCAGGACACAGTATGCGGTCAGCGATCAGCGCATAATAATCTTGCGCGAAGGCTGGTTTTCCAAGCTTCTGACCTTGCCGTTGCAGAGGTTGCCGGCTCTTGATTTGGATCAGAGAGGCGATGGCACGGGGACAATCAGCTTTGGAAGCGATGCCCAAGTTGGCTATGGCCGCCGCAACGGCATAAGCGCCTGGACTCCCGCGCTTTCAAATGCTCCTCAATTTCTTGGTATCACCGAGGCGCGTGAAACATTCAATCTCATCCAACAAGCACAGTCGACGAAACCATCTTAATTTGTATCACAGCTGGCGGCCGCAGGGGTGCCATGCATAAAAGATGATTGCCGCTCATCCTTCGCAACTCTACGTTTTCGATGAACCGCAGACATGAGGGGTCGCCATGCAGGATTATCACGTTGTCATCGTCGGGGGCGGTTTTGGCGGTTTGCAACTCGCCAATGATCTGAAGGGTGCGCCTGTCCGCATCACGCTGATCGATCGGCGCAACCACCATCTGTTTCAGCCGCTTCTCTATCAGGTCGCGACCACCTTGCTTGCCACCTCCGAAATCGCCTGGCCGATCCGCAGCTTCTTCAGGGATCGGCCCGAGGTGACGACGTTGCTGGCTGAGGTCGTCGGCGTCGACAGCGAGGCGCATCAGGTGCTGCTGAAGGGCGGCCAGACCATTGCCTACGATACGCTGGTGCTGGCGACGGGGGCGACCCACGCCTATTTCGGCCATGACGAATGGGAGCCGGTGGCGCCCGGCCTGAAAACGCTGGAGGATGCGACGACCATTCGCCGCCGCGTCCTGCTGGCCTTCGAGCAGGCGGAACTGGAGAGCGACCCGGCGGTGCGCGACGCGCTCCTGACCTTCACCATCGTCGGCGCGGGTCCCACGGGGGTCGAGCTGGCCGGCATCATCTCGGAACTGGCAAGGACGACGCTGCCGAAGGAATTCCGCAACATCGACACCAGCAAGGCAAGGATCATCCTGGTGGAAGCCGGGCCGCGGGTGCTGGCGGCCTTCGCCGAAGACCTGTCCGCCTATGCTCTCAAGGCGCTGGAGGCGCTCGGCGTCGACATCCGCTTCGGCAAACCTGTCACCTCCTGCAGTGCGGAAGGGGTGACGATCGGCGATAGCTTCGTGCCATGCCGCACAATCGTCTGGGCGGCGGGTGTCGAAGCGTCGCCGGCGGCGAAATGGCTGGATATCCCGGCCGACCGTGCCGGTCGCGCCGTTGTTGACAAGGAGCTGCGGGCGCCGGGCAAGGAAGATATCTTTGTCATCGGCGATACCGCATCCGTCCTGCGCGAGGATGGCAGTCCGGTGCCGGGGATCGCTCCGGCCGCCAAGCAGCAGGGAGATTATGTCGCCAAGGTCATCAAGGCGAAGCTGGCGGGCAAGCCGGCACCCGGGCCGTTTCGCTATCGGCATCAGGGCAGCCTTGCAACGATCGGCAAGAGTGCCGCGATCATCGATTTCGGCTGGATCAAGCTCAGGGGATGGCTCGCCTGGTGGGTCTGGGGCCTTGCCCACATCTATTTCCTGATCGGCACCCGCTGGCGCATCGCGGTCGCCTGGAGCTGGCTGTGGATCTATATCAGCCGGCAGCACAGCGCCCGGCTGATCACGCAGAAGGAAACCATGCGCGAGGAATGAAAAAGGGCAGCCACAGTGGCTGCCCTTTCTTATAAGCCGTTGCGCCGTGACGCTTAGGCCAACGATGCGATGTCGATGACGAAGCGATAGCGGACGTCGCTCTTCAGGACGCGCTCATAGGCTTCATTGACCTGATCGATATTGATCACCTCGATCTCCGAGACAATGTTGTGCTTGCCGCAGAAATCGAGCATTTCCTGGGTTTCCTTGATCGAGCCGATCATTGAGCCGGAAAGGCTGCGACGGCCAGGGATCAGCGAGAAGGCATGGACCGGGACGGCATGTTCCGGAACGCCGAGCAGCACCATGCTGCCGTCGTATTTCAGGAGATTCAGGTAGGCATTCCAGTCGATGGCGGTGCCGACCGTATTGAGGATAAGGTCGAAGCTGCCTGCAAGTTTGGTAAAGGTTTCGGCATCGCTGGTGGCGTAGTAGTGGTCAGCGCCGAGCTTGAGACCGTCTTCCTTCTTCGACAGCGTTTGGCTCAGAACCGTCACGTCAGCGCCCATGGCATGCGCCAGCTTGACCCCCATGTGACCAAGGCCGCCCATGCCGACGATCGCGACTTTCTTGCCCGGACCTGCCTTCCAATGACGCAGCGGCGAGTAAAGCGTGATGCCGGCGCAAAGCAGCGGCGCACCTGCGTCGAGCGGGATATTCTCCGGGAAGGAGAGGACATAACCTTCCTTGACGACGATCGAGTCGGAATAGCCGCCGAAAGTCGGCGTCTTGCCGTCGGCTTCGACGTCGTTATAGGTCTGGACGAGGCCAGGCATGTAGTGTTCGTAATCCAGGTCGCGCGTGGCGCAGGTCGTGCAGGAATCGACGAAGCAGCCGACGCCGACGCGGTCGCCGACTTTGAATTTCGTCACCTTGGAGCCGACGGCAGTCACGATGCCGGCAACTTCGTGGCCCGGCACCATCGGGTACTTGGAGAAGCCCCATTCATTGCGGGCCTGGTGGATGTCGGAATGGCAGACACCACAATATTTGACGGAGATCGCGACATCGTCGTCGTTCGGCTCGCGGCGTTCGAAGGTGAACGGCGTGAGCGGCTTCGACGCGTCGGTGGCAGCATAACCCTTTGCGATAGGCATGGGAGACTTCCTTGTTTTCGGATGGGGTGGGAGTGGAATTGGGATGGCGCACTATGCATCGGGAGCGGACCGGAGCGTTAGAGCGATCCTGCAAGCTTTATGTACGATCCTGCGAATCTAAATGCGCGGCTACCCTTTCGCACTCGGGGTAGGTTCCCTAGATAAGCCTCAACAGCTCCTCGAAAAACAGTTGGTTGCGCATGACACTTCCCTTCAATCCCAATCAGGAACTCGCATCCATCATTGCCCGTTTCGCCACGGAGGACGGAGAATACCGCACGCCGATAGATGGTCTCAACCTATACCGGCAGTCGGCTGCGACAGTATGGCAGCATGGGGCTTATCGGCCTTGCTACGCCATTGTGGTCCAGGGGCGGAAGACTTTGACTGTTGGCACTGATACGTACCATTACGGTGTCGGCGAGTATATTTTGACTGCCCTCGACCTGCCCGTATCGAGCCAGGTAACCAATGTCCGCAGTGACACGCCGTATCTCTGTTTCAGCATGGCGCTGGACGGTGAGCGCCTGAAGGAGCTTTTGTCGCGCGTCAACGTTCCACGCCAAGCGGTGACGGCGGAGCCCTTGCGTGGGCTTGCGGTCAATGCGGCGTCGCCAGAATTGCTCGATGCCTCGTTGCGGCTGCTCAGATTGCTCGATCAGCCCGAGGATATTTCGGCCATGGCGCCATTGATCGAGCAGGAGATCCTTTATCGCCTGCTCACCGGGCCGAACGGTCCCCGGCTGCTGCAGGTCGCGATGGCGGAAAGCCAGAGCAACCGGGTGGCGCGTGCCGTTGCCTGGCTTCGCGGCAATTTCGAGCAGCCGTTGCGCATCGAGGAACTGGCTGAGCGTGTCGGCATGAGCGTTTCCTCACTGCACCATCATTTCAAGGCTGTCACCGCCATGTCGCCGATGCAGTATCAGAAGCAGCTTCGCTTGCACGAAGCGCGTCGCCTGATGATCGTCGAGCAGCTCGACGTCGGCTCGGCCGGCCATCGCGTCGGTTATCAGAGCCCCTCGCAATTCAGCCGCGAGTACAGCCGCCTCTACGGCCTGCCGCCGCTCAAGGATGTCGAGGCCATGCGCAATAATGCTGTGGCGGCCGAATAGGCCTAGCTGATGGGTGCGCCACAATTGCCGCCGTTCCAAGTGTAGCTGGGAACGGCATCCTGAGGTCCCCACAGGCCCTCGAAACGACCGTAGCCGGCATCGAACCGGATCGTCAGCGAACCCATTCCATATTTGTCGGACCAACGCAGCGTTCGCGCGGTGCCGTGCGCTGTCCCGATTTCCGACAAGGTGCCGGCCGTTGTATTGCCGTCATCATCGAAGCGATAGGTCCCCGATATGTGGCCCTTTGGGTCGGCCTGTAGCGAAGTCTCGACATCCACCAGCAACCCACTAGATAGAAGCTTGCCGCAATAATGTCCGTCGGGTCCGGTAAGCGGCTTTGTCGTTGCATGTGCCGACACTGTAAGGGGAAACAGGGGAAGGGGAAACAGGCCGAGCACAAGGCAGATCCTTACAATGCGGGTAGGTGCCCGCTGTTTGCTCCCGCCCGTGCCGCTGCCAGCCGGGAAGCGGGGAGGTGACGTCTCGTAATGAAGGTTGAACGCGGCTTTCATCAAAGGATCTCGAAAGGAAACGGATGTGCCGGCAAGCTCTATCCACCACGCGCCGGCCATGACAAGCGCGCTCCGATTTTTGGCGCAGTGCAGCAACGAATTCCGCTTGACGACCGCTTCGGCGTGCTGCATAACGCGGCACGAACCGTACCGTACGGTACGCATTTGGGAGTGGCCATCGTGCTGAGCGAAGTAGGACAGTCGAGCGAGTTTTCGCCGCGCCAGAACGCCGTTCTGGAGCAGGCGCTGCGTCTGCTCGTCGACGGCGGCGAAAAGGCGCTGACGACCTCGGGCGTCGCACGCGCCGCCAATTGCTCGAAGGAAAGTCTCTATAAATGGTTCGGCGACCGTGACGGTCTGCTGTCGGCGATGATCGCCTATCAGGCGAGCAAGGTGCGCACCTTCGAGCGCAATGGCGAGCGGCTGACGGTGTCGAGCCTGCATGATCATCTCGTTGTCTTCGCCCGCGATCTGCTGGAAGTTCTGGCGGGCGACGTCTCGCTGGCGCTGAACCGCCTGGCGATCGGCCAGTCTAACCGCGATGGCTCGAAGCTCGGCAAGCTTTTGCTGGAGCGCGGCCGCCGGCAGATCGACCGCCGCGCCAGCGGCTTGATCGACGCTGGCAAGCGGGCAGGGCTGCTCCGTTTCACCGATGCCGACGAGGCATATCACACGCTTTACGGGCTCATCGTTTCCGATCTGCATGTCCGCATGCTGCTCGGCGAGCCCGGTTTGAAGGATTCCAGCCGTCAGGCGGAGAGGGCTGTTACAGCCTTCCTCAAGCTTTACGGCACGGAAAAGGTTTTGGCGGAAGCAGCGGCGACCGTCTGAGACATCGAAATTATACCCAGACAAGCAAAGGGAAGGACAAACAATGCGCGTCTATTACGATCGTGATGCCGATCTCAACCTCATCAAGTCGAAGAAGGTCGCCGTCATCGGCTACGGTTCCCAGGGCCGCGCTCATGCGCTGAACCTCAAGGACAGCGGCGCCCAGAACCTTGTGATTGCGCTGAAGGCCGGTTCGCCGACCATCAAGAAGGCTGAAGCCGATGGCTTCAAGGTCATGACCGTTGCCGAAGCTGCCGCATGGGCCGACCTGATGATGATGGCGACCCCGGACGAGCTGCAGGCCGACATCTACAAGGCCGACATCGCTCCGAACATCCGCGACGGCGCTGCAATCGCTTTCGCTCACGGCCTCAATGTCCATTTCGGCCTCATCGAGCCGAAGGCTTCGGTCGACGTCGTCATGATCGCGCCGAAGGGCCCGGGCCACACGGTTCGCGGCGAATACCAGAAGGGCGGCGGCGTTCCCTGCCTCGTTGCCGTTCACCAGAATGCTTCCGGCAATGCGCTTGAACTCGCTCTCTCCTACGCTTGCGGCGTCGGCGGTGGCCGTTCGGGCATCATCGAAACCAACTTCCGCGAAGAGTGCGAAACCGACCTCTTCGGCGAACAGGTCGTTCTTTGCGGCGGTCTCGTCGAACTCATTCGCGCTGGTTTCGAAACGCTGGTCGAAGCCGGTTACGCTCCGGAAATGGCCTATTTCGAGTGCCTGCACGAAGTGAAGCTGATCGTCGACCTGATCTATGAAGGCGGCATCGCCAACATGAACTATTCGATCTCGAACACGGCCGAATGGGGCGAATACGTCACTGGCCCGCGCATCATCACTGAAGAGACCAAGGCTGAGATGAAGCGCGTCCTGAAAGACATCCAGACCGGCAAGTTCACCTCCGAGTGGATGCAGGAATACCGTTCGGGTGCTGCCCGCTTCAAGGGCATCCGCCGCAACAACGACAGCCACCAGATCGAGGAAGTCGGCGCCAAGCTGCGCGGCATGATGCCCTGGATCGGCAAGAACAAGCTGGTCGACAAGAGCGTCAACTAAGCTTTCCGTACGATGAAGCATTGAAAGCGGGGCCGAGGAGGGAAACTTCCTCGGCCTTTCATTTTCTGCGACCTAATCCGGGCTGGCGAGCTATTCGCGAATTCGCTATAGGGTTGTATATGAACTCCGATGAAACCAATTTGGCTCGAGCGGCGACCAAGCTCCATGGATATTGGCAGGCAGCCTATGCAGCATTTGCTGAATATCCATCTCCTGAAATTCTGGATGCGTCGCCATTGCTTGACGCGGAGAAGATTTTGCTCGAATTGCGTTCTGCACCTTTAGCGAACTTAAGTGGGAACGCTCTGAGTGGCTACGCCACGAGCGCCATGACCACCGTTGGGGGAGTCAAGGAATACAGACATTATCTGCCGCGCATTCTGCAGCACGCTTTTTTGACCCCGAGTGAGCCAGGCTTTGATCCGCTGATAATCTTGTCGAAGCTGGAATATGCTAACTGGCGTAGATGGCCAGTGTCAGAGCGTTCTGCGATCGAGAACGTTTATCGCGCGTCGTGGCACTGGGCACGATTGCAGCATCCAGACGAGTTCGATGCGACGAATTGGTTCGCCTGCGTAATTCGTCTCGAAAAGGATATTGATTCTGTTCTGAAGTCATGGCTGTCCAATCTGACACCGAATTCTGCCCTTCAACTCGCTGACGTCATCAGTCGGTCGGACGGGCTGCCATATGGTCGCTCTTTTTGGGAAGATCTTGATTTGGCGACAAGGCGGACGATCGCCGATTGGCTTTGCGGCGATGGATTGCAAGCTGCCATAGTGGCGGTTGTCGACAATGTAGCCGATAGAGATATGTGGCGCATCGATTCCATTGAGGCTGCTTTGGCCCTTTTGCGTGCGATGCCCTGCCGTTAACGCAGGTTTGGAGTAGCCGGCAGGGCAAGTTTTGCTTGGGTCAACAGAGCCAACTCCAAGCCGCTTGGGGCGATGAGAGCAACAACTAAGTTCAGACCGATTTCTATTTCCGTACGCTAACATAGAGCCATTTCGTCGGCTTGCCGTCGAAGCCACCTCCATCGGCTTCGGTTATCGCTACATCTCTCCATCCGCCTTCATTCAGAAGAGCCCCCAGCCATTCGGCCGAAGGATAATTATAGTAGCGGCCGAGCGTGTCATGCCCCTCAGCAGCGCCGGCCTTGAAGCTGCTATGGAAGATGCCGCCGTCCCTCAAAGCACGTAGAATCCGATCGAAGATATTTGGGAGGTCTGATCGCGGTACATGAAGGAGGCTGGCCTCCGCCCATATACCGTCAAAAGCGGCACTGGCGTCCAGGGTCTCGAACCGCATGATCCGGACAGGTCTGCCGATTAGCTTTTCAGCCTCATTGGCGAGTTCTGCCGAACCGTCTGTCGGCGTGATGTCGAAGCCACGCGATAGCATGTAGGCCGCATCCTGACCGGCTCCGCATCCCAGCTCAAGGATAGACGCTCCGGCCGGAAGGGCGGCAAGAAACGCGTCGAGTCGGCTTGTCGGAAGATTGCGTTTACGCGCGGCATAGAGGGCGGCGTTGTCGGCGTAAAACGATGATGTCGGATCCGTGCTCATGATCTCTTTTGACTCTGTTACTCGGGTTCAGAAGCTCATTCCTATCAGGAAAGATTGCGATTCTGAGAGGCAATGAAAACAAATTAGGTCAGTATTGTTGACTTATCTTTTGTTGCGTGATCTTGTGCCGGAAAGACCAAAAATTACGAGGAAGCCCCATGTTGAATTGGGAAAATATCTTTGCGACCCGCTCGAGCCGTATGCGCGCCTCCGAAATCCGCGAATTGCTGAAGCTGCTGGAGCGGCCGGATATCATCTCGTTTGCCGGTGGGATTCCCGACCCTGCGCTGTTTCCGGATCAAGAATTCAAGCAGGCCTATGCCGATATTTTTTCCGGCCCGACCGTCAATGCCGCCCTGCAATATTCGGTCAGCGAAGGCTACAAACCACTGCGCGAGTGGCTGGTTGGCCAGATGAAGGCGCTCGGCGTTCCCTGCGAACTCGATAACGTCTTCATCGTCTCCGGCTCGCAGCAGGGGCTCGATTATCTCGGTAAGCTCTTTCTGTCGCCGAAGGATACGGCGCTTGTGACAGCGCCGACCTATCTCGGCGCGCTGCAGGCCTTCAATGCTTACGAGCCGACCTATGACCAGCTGACGCCGAACGGCAACCGGACGCCGGATTCCTATAGCGCCGCTGCCACGAAGGCCGGAGGCAGGGTCAAATTCGCCTATCTCTCGGCTGATTTTGCCAATCCGACCGGTGAAACGGTCGATCTGGTTGCCCGCGAGAAACTCATCGACCTCGCCGACGAGCTCGATATCGCCATCATCGAAGACGCCGCCTATCAATCGCTGCGCTACGATGGTGAGGCGATCCCGCCGATCCTGGCGCTGGAGATCGCGCGCAAGGGGAATATCAACGACACGCGGACGATCTATTGCGGCAGCTTTTCCAAGACCTTGGCGCCGGGTCTTCGCGTCGGTTTCGTCGTTGCCAATGCGCCCGTCATCCGCAAGCTGGTGCTGATGAAGCAGGCGGCGGACCTGCATTCCTCGACGATCAACCAGATCGCCATCCATCAGGTCGCCGAACGCGGTTTTGATGCGCAGGTTGCCAAGGTCCGCAAGACCTATAGCCACCGTCGCGACTGCATGCTGGCGGCGCTTGCGAAGTATATGCCTGAAGGTACGAGCTGGACGAAGCCGCAGGGCGGCATGTTCGTGTGGGTCACCCTGCCGAAGGGCATGGATGGCGCCAAGCTGCTGGCAAGATCGCTCGAAACCGCGAAGGTTGCCTTCGTTCCCGGTCAGGCCTTCTTCGCCGACGGCACTGGTGCGAATACATTCCGCGTCAGCTTCTCCTGCGCCAATGACGAGATGATCGAAGAGGGCATTTCGCGGCTCGGCAAGTTGATATCAGGCGAGATCGGGGCATTGGCCGCCTGATTTACCTTCTCCCCGATGGGGAGAAGGATGCGCTCCGCAGCTTATCGACGGGGCGCTGGTTAAGGCGCTGCACCGTTATGGTGGACGCTGAATGTGCCGCGCCACCTCCTCATCCGCCCTTTGGGCACCTTCTCCCCGAGGGGGAGAAGCAGTTTCTTACTTCGCCAGATGTGGGCCGATCAGCGAAAGGTCGGCCTCGCTTAGACGGTCGCTGGCGGTGTTGTGCTGATGCCAATAGGGATACATCAGCGGCGGCAGGCTGACATCATCAAGACGCTTGCGTTCTTCATCGGTTAGCTTCAGTTCGGCGCTGGCGAGATTGTCCTGGAACTGGGCTTTCGTGCGGCCGCCGATGATGACCGAGGTCACGCCCTTGCGACCGATCAGCCAGGCGAGCGCCACCTGTGCGGCCGAGACGCCGCGGCCATCGGCAATCTCCACCAGCGTATCGACGATATTCCACAGGCGGTTCTCGTCGCGGATCGGCGGTTCCGTCCAGCCGGCGAACTGGCGCGTGCCTTCAGGCGTTGCCTGGTTGCGGCGATGCTTGCCCGACAGCAGCCCGCCGGCGATCGGGCTCCAGACGAGGATGCCAAGGCCTTGGTCGATGCTGATCGGAACCAGCTCGTTTTCGGCGTCGCGGGCTTCCAGCGTATAGTGGATCTGCTGGCTGACGAAACGTTCGCGCTTGTCACGCTCGCTGACGCCAAGCGCCTTCATGATGTGCCAGCCGGAAAAGTTCGAGCAGCCGATGTAGCGGATCTTGCCCTGGCGAACCAATGTATCGAGCGCTTCCATCGTCTCTTCCAGCGGCGTCTGACCGTCCCATTCATGCAGCTGATAAAGGTCGATGACATCGGTCTTCATGCGCTTCAAGCTTGCCTCGCAAGCCTGGATCAGATGCTGGCGGGAAGAGCCGACATCGTTGACACCAGGCCCCATGGGAAAGCGGGCCTTGGTGGCGATGAGCACGCCGTCCTTGCGCGGGCCGCCGATGATCTCGCCTAGGATTTCCTCCGAGGCGCCCTGCGAGTAGACATCGGCCGTGTCCAGCAGGTTGACGCCGGCATCGACGCACATGTCCACGAGCTTCTTTGCATCCTTGACGCCGAGATCGCCGACAGTCTTTGCCCAGCCGACCCCGCCGAAGGTCATGGTGCCCATGGTGATGGTGGAAACTTTGAGGCCGGAGCGGCCAAGCAGGCGATATTCCATGGATATGTCCTCCCGGATCCCATCTGAAATTCGAGTGCCAAGAAATAGCGTGAGGCGCCGACGGTCAAGGTTTAATCATCATATGAAACGCATCTTCTTCAAATTCAACTGTCACAATCATGTTAAGCCGCACGTCTAAGGAACCTTCCTACAACCTAGCCGAGGACGTCTTATGAAGACCTTTGTTTCCGCCTTCGCCGGCCTGCTGGCCGTCGCTCTTTTCTCCGGCACCGCCACCGCCGCCGACCTCGTCCTCTATACCAGCCAGCCGAACGCCGACGCGCAGGCGACCGTCGATGGTTTCATGGCTGCCAATCCGGGCATCAAGGTCGATTGGGTTCGTGACGGCACGCCGCAGATCATCGCCAAGTTGCAGGCGGAAATGCAGGCCGGCGCTCCCGCTGCCGATGTTCTCTTGATTGCCGACACGGTGACGCTGGAGCGCCTGAAGGAAGCCGGCAAGCTGCTGGCCTACAAGTCGCCGGAAGCCGCGAACTACGACGCGTCACTCTACGATGCCGATGGCTACTATTATTCCACCAAGCTGATCACCACAGGCATCGTCTACAACACAGCCGCGTCGATGAAGCCGGCCAGCTGGCAGGATCTGGTCAAGCCGGAAGCGAAAGGTCTCGTCGCCATGCCGAGCCCGCTTGCTTCGGGTGCCGCTCTCATTCACGCACAGACGCTCGCCGGCGTCGGCAGCCTGGGCTGGGACTATTACAAGAATCTTGCCGACAACGGCGCTATCGCTTCGGGCGGCAACGGCGCAGTGCTCAAGGCGGTCGCCTCCGGCGAGAAGGCCTATGGCATGATCGTCGACTACATGCCGATCCGCGAAAAGGCTAAAGGCGCACCCCTGGAATTCGTTTTCCCGACCGAAGGCGTTTCGGCCGTGACGGAGCCGGTCGGCATCCTCGCCAGCACGCAGCATGCCGACGCCGCCAAGAAGTTCGTCGATTACGTCCTGTCCGAAAAGGGCCAGGAAGGCTTCCTGAAGCTCGGCTATATTCCGGCCCGCAGCGGTACGCCGCTGCCGGAAGGTTTTCCGGCACGTGACAGCATCAAGCTTTTGCCGTTGAATGCCGCCGCTGCTCTCAAGAATGCGGATCAGGACCTGAAGACCTTCTCCACCTACTTCAAGTCGAAGTGATCCGGCCCGGATTTTAAATGTACGGATATGTGCGTAAGGGAAACAGCCAGCCGGCCTGGCTGTTTCCTTTTGTTGTTGCCGTCGTGCTGCTGCTTAGCGTTCTGCCGCTGGCGCGGCTGGCGATGGTTGGCATCGAGGCGCTGCTGCGCGGCGGCACCTATGAGCTCATCACCGATCCCGCGCTATGGCGCTCCAGCTGGTACACGATCGAAACGGCCGTGCTGGGCACGATTATTTCCGTGGCTCTCGGCTGCCTCTTCGCATTCCTGTTGACATTGACCGACATGCCGGGCAGGGGCGCGCTCCGCTTCCTCTTCGTACTGCCGATGATGATCCCGCCGCAGGTGACGGCGCTTGCCTGGGTGCAGATGTCCGGTCCGTCGAGCCCGCTGCTGAAGGCGCTGCATATCGCGCCGCCGCTCGGCTCGCCGCAGCCGCTCTATTCCATCGGCGGCATCGCGCTTCTCTACGGCGTGCAGCATGCGCCGCTGGTCTATCTGGCGCTCAGGGCCGGATTGATGGCACTCCCACGCGATGGCGTTGAGGCGGCAAGGCTTTCGGGAGCCTCGGGCCTGCGCGTCTTCAGGGATATCATCCTGCCTCTGTCGCTGCCCGGCGTCATTGCCGGTGCGGCAATCGCCTTCGTCTCCTCGATCGGCAATTTCGGCATTCCGGCGATTCTTGGTATTCCCGCCTCGATCTATACGCTCTCTACCCTGATCTTCACCAAATTCTCCAATTTCGGCCCACGGACTTTCGGCGATATCGCCGTGCTTTCGACCATGATCGCCGTCATCGCCGTTGCGGGACTTGCGGTGCAGGCCAAGGCATTGAAAGGGCGGGACTATCGTGTCATCGGCCTTTCCGGCGCGTCCGCTGCCTTTTCGCTCGGCCGCTGGCGTTATGTTGCCGTGCCGGTGCTCTGGGCGATCCTGTTCATTATGCTCGTCGCGCCCTTTCTGGCGCTGGTTGCAGGCGCGTTGGTGCCGGCCTATGGCGTGCCGCTGACGTTCAAGACGGCGTCGCTGAACGCCTTCGTGGAAATCCTGTTTCGGCAGACGGTGACACGCACGGCCTTTTCCAATTCCCTGTTTCTCGCCGCGACGACGGCGCTCGGTCTCCTGCTGGTGACAATTCTTGCCGCCTATGCGCTGACGCGGCGCAAGGACATGCTGAGCCGCATCGTCGGCGGCCTGATCGAGATACCCTACGCACTCCCCGGCATCATCATCGCCGTCTGCTTCATCCTGGTGTTTGCAGCACCCCTGCCGATCCTCAACGTCACGCTCTACGGCACGATCTGGATCATTCTGCTGGCCTATTTCTCCGCCTACTTCGCCGTCAGCTTGAAGCCGGTCATGAGTGCTTTCCTGCAGCTCGATCCGGCGCTGGAAGAGGCGGCGCGTCTTTCGGGCGCCGGCTTCTTCCGCCGCCTTGCGGATATCATCGTGCCACTGATCGCGCCGGCGGCGGGCGCGTCCGTGATCCTGGTTTTCCTCATTGCCTGCAACGAGCTGACGGTTTCGGCGCTGCTCTGGTCGGCGGGCACGCAGACGCTCGGCGTCGTCATCTACAATCTCGACGATGGCGGCAGCGCCGATCTTGCCTCTGCCATGTCCGTCATCGTCATTGCCATGGTCGTGATCATGATGGTGCTGCTCGAAGTCATGGCCAAGCGCCTGCCGAAAGGAGTGGTGCCGTGGCGAAGCTGATCCTCAACCACCTCTGCAAGGATTTCGGCACGGGCGGCCGCGCCGCCGTCAATGCACTGTCGCTCGACGTGCGCGAGGGCGGTTTCCTGGCGCTGCTAGGCCCCTCCGGCTGCGGCAAGACGACCGTGCTCAGAATGATAGCCGGCTTCGAACAGCCGACGGATGGTTCCATCCATCTCGGCGAGCGATTGCTGGCGGATGCGGCGAACATGTTGCCGCCGGAGCGGCGCAACATGGCGATGGTATTTCAGTCCTATGCGCTCTGGCCGCATATGAACGTCGCAGACAATGTCGGCTACCCGCTGAAGGTGCGTGGCATCTCCGGCGAACGTTACCGCGAGAAGGTGCGTGAAGCGCTCGCCACGGTGCGTTTGGCCGACTATGCCGAGCGCCGGCCCGCCGATCTCTCCGGCGGCCAGCGCCAGCGCGTAGCGCTTGCGCGCTGCCTGGTGACATCGCCTGACGTCGTGCTGCTCGATGAGCCGCTTGCCAATCTCGACCGTCATCTCAAGAAAGAAATGGAGGAGACGTTCCGTGAATTTCATCAGCGCTCGGGTGCCACGATGGTCTACGTGACGCATGATCAGAGCGAAGCCATGGCGCTGGCGACCGATGTCGCCGTCATGTCCGAGGGGCGGCTATTGCAGGTGGCGCCTCCGGCGGAGATCTATGCCCGGCCCGAAGGGCGGATGGTCGGCAGCCTGGTCGGGCAGGGCGCCATCCTGTCGCTGATCCTGCCCGATGGTCGGCCCCGTCTCATCGATTGGTCCGCCTTGAAGAAGATCTGGAACGAACAGGAGGGCGCCTCTGAGCATGCCGATATCCTTGTGCGGCCGGAGGATGTGATCGCCGACGCGCAGGGCATTTCCTGTCGGGTCGTTTCGGTTCTCTATGAGGGCGAGCGTTACGCGATACGGCTCTCGTTGCCGGACGGGCAGATGCTCAGGGCCTATAGCCGCGAGGTGGTAAAGGCGGGTGACGTCTATCCCGTCGCCATCCGCTCGGCCTGGAGGCTCTGATTGTGCGGCGGGAGACAAGATGGTTGTTCGCCGCCGCCGCCTATGCTTGATTTGACCGATGTCACGAATGGGAGTCGCGCATGTCCAGTCAGAGCTTCCCGATTTTCGATCTCGGCGCCTTCGAGGCGGCACATCTCGAGGACAAGAGACGTCTTGGGACCGAGGTGGACCGGATATGCCGCTCGACCGGTTTCCTGGCGATTGCCAATCATGGCGTCGCGGATGCGGTGATTGCGAATGTCTGGGACAAGACCCACAGTTTCTTCGATCTGCCTGCCGAGACGAAGCAGCGGGCCAAGACGCTCTATCCGGGCTATCCCTACGGTTATCTCGGCCCCGGCACGGAAGCCCTCGCGAAATCGCGCAATGTCGACACGCCGCCGGACTTGAAGGAAAGCTTCAATGGCGGTCCGCTCGCCGTGCCATCAGGCATGAGCGATCCGGAGGCGCTCGGCTTCTGCTATGCCGCGACGATCTGGCCCGAGGGACCGGAGGGTTTCACGGAGGCATGGAAGGCCTATTATAGCTCCATGGAGGATCTGGCGGCGCGGATCATGCGGGTGTTTGCGACGGCGCTCGGTCTCGACGAGCATTTCTTCGATACTTACGTGGACGCGCCGATCAGCGCGCTGAGGGCATTGAACTATCCCGAGCAGCATGTGCCGCCGCAGCCGGGCCAACTGCGTGCTGGCGCCCATACCGATTACGGCAGCCTGACGATCCTGCTGCCGCAGCCGGGTTCCAAGGGGCTGGAGATCATTGCACCTGACGGTCGCTGGACGCCGGTGCCGCCGGTGGAGGGAGCTTTCGTCATCAATATCGGCGACCTGATGGCGCTTTGGACCAATGATCGCTGGGTTTCGACCGTGCATCGCGTCGTCAATCCGCCGCCGGAAGAGGGCGGTATGCAGCGGCGGCAGTCGCTGGCATTCTTCCATCAGCCGAACTGGTTTGCCGAAATCGCCTGCCTGCCTTCGTGCCTGAAGCCGGGAGAGGCGCCGAAATATGCACCTGTTCTTTCCGGCCCCTATCTCATGGGTAAGTTCAAATCGACGGTCACCGCCAAGGCCGGCTAATGCGAGCAGGATAAGCCGGCTCTCAGTCTTCTTCAGAAATTGGAATGCTTCATGTCCCTGCGCCTTGCGACCTTCAATGTCGAAAACCTGCTGACCCGTTTTGATTACACCGGCTTTCGCAATCAGTTGCGCCAGGATCGCGTGTTGCAGCTCTTCGATGTCCGCAACGAGAATGTCTATCAGCAGCTGGAAGCTGCCCGCGTGGTCGCCGCGGCTGACGACACCCGGCAGATGACGGCGCTCGCGATTGCCGACGCGGATGCCGACATCATCTGCCTGCAGGAGGTCGACAACATGGCGGCGCTGCAGGCATTCGAATATGGCTATCTCTACCGCATGGTCGGCAATGGCTATCGGCAAAAATTCCTGATCGAAGGCAATGACAGCCGTGGCATCGATGTCGCCGTGATGATGCGCGAGGAAACGCGTGACGGCCAGCCGATCGTGCTTAATGACATCAAGAGTCACGCCATGGTGACTTATGGCGATTTCGGCCTTTTCAATGACGAGTTGGCGGAACTTGGCCTTCATTCGGAAGACAAGATCTTCAAGCGCGATTGCCTGGAACTCCATCTCCATATCGGCGGCGTACCTTTTTCGCTTTATGTAGTGCATCTGAAATCGATGGGGCCGGCGCGGGAGGGCGTCGATGGCCGCCGGGCGACCATACCGATACGCCGTGCCGAGACGATGGCCGTTCGCCGCATCATCGAAGACCGGTTCGGCGCCGGCCATACGGCGACCAAGAACTTCGCTATCTGCGGCGACATGAACGACTATCAGGAGTGGATCGACGTCATCGGCACGCGCCGCACCGGTTATAGTTTCGAGTACCGAACAGAAAAAGGAGAAAGTGCGCTCGACGTTTTCAGTCGCGACGGCTTTATCGAAAATGTCATGCATCGTCGGGAGGAGCTCGACCGCTGGACGCTTTATCATGCGCGGGGGCCGCAGGAGCAACGGCTCTGTCAGCTCGATTACATCTGGCTGTCTCCCGCTCTGGCGCGCGCCAATGCTACGCGCGTCCCCGACATTGTCCGCTCGGGCCAGCCTTTCCGGACCATATTTCCGCCGGGACAGGAGGTGGAGCGCTATCCGCGCGTCGGCTGGGACCGGCCGAAGGCATCCGACCATTGCCCCGTTGTCATCACATTGGATCTCGTATGACCGCCCCGAAATTGCAGAGCAACATGGCTGGCTGGCCGCCGGAAAGTACAGTGTTTCCAGTTTCCCGGATCGATCTCGCCGTGCTGCCTGGCGAGCATCCTTTCCATCTGAGCGAATTGGAAGCGGCAAGAGAGAACTGGATGAAGGAGATCGCCGCCAACCCTGCGCTCTTTGATGGCCGCATGATCTTCCAGCATCGGCTTTCGCTTGCCGATGGTGTGGTGAAGGGGGAAGCCTATGTGACGCCGTTTTCCACATTCCTCTGGTGGCGCAAGCAGAGGGAGCGGGGCGGCTTTCACGTCTTTGCATTTGCGGTGGCGGTGTCGTCCGACGGCGCGATCATCGCGATTCGCATGGCGCCGCATACGGCCAATCCGGGCCAGGTCTATTGCGCCGCCGGATCGATGGATGAAAACGATATCGTGGATGGGCATTGCGATGTCGAGGGTAACATGCGCCGCGAGGTTCTGGAAGAAACTGGCCTGGATCTGAATGAGGCAGCCGCCGAGCCTGGCTATTATGCTACACATGCGAACCGTTCCGTAACGCTTTTTCGCGTTTTCCGCTTCCCATGGACCGCGGAGGAGATGCTGCGGCGGATCGAAGCGCATATGTTGGTCGCCGAGGAGGATGAGATCGACGGCGCGATCGCAATCCGCTCGGCCGATCCCACGGCGCATCGTTACAATGTTGCGATGCTGCCTATTCTCGCCTGGTTCTTCGGCGAAGCGGAATAGCTTGGGCTTGCGCTGGAGTCGCTTGCCGGTATGAATGGTTAAGTCTGGAAACTTGGATGGAGGCCGGATTGGCGCGCAGCTACAGTGTCTATGATGTGTTCACCGACAGGAAGCTGGCGGGCAATCCCCTTGCGATCATCTTCGATGCCGAGGGCTTGAGCGACGAGGCGATGCAGGCCATCGCCAGGGAGATGAACCTTTCCGAGACGGTGTTCGTGCTGCCGCCGCAGAATCCGGCGCATACGGCCAGTCTGCGAATATTCACGCCTGGTCGCGAACTTCCCTTTGCCGGGCATCCCACCGTGGGCACGGCGATCGCACTTGCTGAGAAGGCCCATGCCACGCATGGCGGCGACATCGATCTCGTTTCCGTGTTGGACGAACGGGTCGGGCCGGTACGCTGCGCGATCAGGCTGCGTCAGGACAAGGCGAGCTTTGCCGAGTTCGACCTGCCGAGGAAATCGCAGCAGATCCTGCTGCCGCTCGACAGGGCCGATATCGCCAATGCGCTCAGCCTGAAGATCACCGAGATCGGCTTCGAGAATCACGTGCCGTCCATCTGGAGCGCCGGCGTACCTTTCCTGCTGGTGCCGGTGCATGATGTCGGCGCGGCGGAGCGGTTGGAATTCGATCTGCAGCTTTGGGAGAAGACGGTTCCCTTCGTCGATGGCGCGCTGGCCTCAGCCTTCATCTATTGTCGCGGTGGCGTGAATCATGCCGCCAAGTTCCATGCGCGCATGTTTCCCGTGGGAATGGGTATCGTCGAGGATCCGGCGACGGGTTCGGCAGTGGCGGCGCTGTCGGGCGCGATCAATCAATTCGACGCGCTCCCAGACGGGCATCATCCCATCATCATAGAGCAGGGTATCGAGATGGGACGGCCCTCGCTGATTCATCTCCACCTCGATGTCGACGACGGCCTGATCGCCAACGCCCGCATCGGCGGCCAGGCCGTGCGCGTCGGGTCCGGAATTCTTGAGCTTTGATTTTGCTGGCTTTTCGGCGGTCTCTGAAATTTTTTTGACAAATAATCAAAGAAAATTCGTCTGGCCGCTGGACAATCAAACCGATCCTATTTATATGCCCGGTCACGCCGCCAGCAAGCGGTACGGGTGATTAGCTCAGTTGGTAGAGCAGCTGACTCTTAATCAGCGGGTCGTAGGTTCGAGCCCTACATCACCCACCATTATCTCCTTGAAAGCGCTGATTTATTCGCGGACGGAAGCCGGCATCGGTTTCCTATGCTTTGAATTCAGGTTCCCTTCTTTTTCATAGAAGCGGCGGCCGCGATCTCAACCTGGCGTTCCTCCAGCGGCTTCGTCGCGTGCTTGCTATCGACGATGAGGCGCTGCACGTGTCGATGGCTACGCCGGCCTCGTCTGCTGCTGCGATGAAGGCATCGCGTGCGTCAGCCGGCTGTCCTATGCCGTGTTCGACATCCATGCAGATCTTGAGAGCAGAAAGAAACTTGTGGCCGTCTGCAACAGGCCACATATCGAGAAGCATCTTCCAAGCCTCCCGGGTCGTGCCGACCTTCAGAGTTTGATTGGTACGTGTGCAAATTACACACACAGGGAAAAGCCACGGTCTATCACTCATCGTCATCGTCCGGAGTTATGCGATGGGCATTTTAGAATCCCGGGACCACAGGCCCGCAATAAAGAATGACAAGTGTCGCGGCGATTTGTGGCGTGTAATTAACGATTTTCGTCCTTGCCGCGGGGATCGGGTGGGTGGAACGGTTCGATGCGCCTCTTCGTGGCCCGATGAGCTGCAAGTCGATGACGCGTGAGAACGGCGAGGGTCCGCCGATATCGATCCTCATGCCGATGGTCGAGTTGAAGTCGAACCCGGCTATGCTCTCACAGGATATGATCGGAGTTGAGACTTCGACTGCGGCACCGCGCGGCGGTTATGGCGCAAAACAGTGCCTATCCTCAAACGAACTGAATGCCCATGCTGTTGATTTTTCGCCACCGCACCTGGCATGCCCACAGCCTGTTGTCCGAGAGCTGCAAATGGAAGGAGTTCGGTGCGGAAAGCGGGTTCTCGATTTGGATCATCGCACCGGTATCGGACAGGTTTCTGACAGTACAATCGAAGACCGAATGTCCGTCATTGAATATGATCTTGGCACCAAAAAACGTCCGCTTTCGCGTCGATGCTCTGCCTTCAGGTGAATCAGGCGAGACTGTCGTCATAGCATTGGCTCCCGTGCACCATGCTTCACTAATTTGGCATATTCTAGTGTCGGAAGCGTTAACGAAATTCTTGGAAACAAACAGCTTACGCGAATCTCAATTCTCCATGGAAAGCTCAAGAGCAATACTGCGGGATTGAGCTCCGCCTGCATTTCTGTGGTGTTGCGGCCGCCTTTCTGCAGGCGGAGGCGTCAGCGGAAATGTAGCAGGAATATGGTTGGCGCGCTCAGAGACATCGTAAGGAGGAAAAAGGAAATCGCGTATTTCAGCTTCCGCATCCTGCGTGTTTTTATGCCGTCCCAATCGTATCCCATAAGTATATCCCCCGCTGATCTAAAAAAATCCGATGCAGGTGGAGTATCGCAGGAGTCGTTTGCGTGAGGCTTGCCGAAAACATCATGTCGGCTGGCGCTGAAACCGATCTTTGATGGGGGAAATTCTATTTTTTACAGCGTAATAATTTCAAGCGTAAGTAGAGCGACGCGCTGCTATTCAAGGCTGCATTGGAGAGATGTGTTGAAATGAAACCGGGCGCTTGGCCGGTTTCAATGGCGGGAAATCGGGGAGTAATTGCGTCTAACAGGAAACCGGTGTCGGGCAGCACCCGAATTTGACAGCGGAACTGGAGTTCTTCCACTCGATGAATTTCATCATTCGGTCATATCGAACACGATCACCCGGATGCGCTTGCCGCGGGGCAAATCTCGCCGCCTTAATGGCATGCGCTCAATGCTTTTTATGTCCGCCTTCCATCAAGCTGAATACAAAGATGACGGCTAGGAGCAGCATCAACGTATAGTCGAAGGGGGTGAGCAGACGAAGTAGTTCCATGATATTTCTCCTCCCACAGAGAATACGAACCAGAACAACTATTAGTATGTTCTTTTATTTGGTGCATGCCAAGTTTTTTACATCTTGCGGTGCAAAAACAATGTTGTGCGAGGCACAAATAAGCGCTTGTTTGCAAAGGCTTATCTGCACCAATTCCACTGTCCGGGTTGCAAGGGGGAGCGTGCGCTCGTCTCGGGATCCTATTGTCAATAAAATTTATAGAGTATATTTTCACTCGTAACGGTAATTGCGATTGATCGGCAGGCGGCGAGTTCGCGCAGCGATCGATCCGGAAGGAGATGGCTATGACCATTAGCTCTGATCATCAGGCGCGTGATCTGCCAGTCGTCGCCATCATCGGCGGCGGGGTTTCCGGAACGGCAGTTGCCTTCCATCTGCTGCAACGCCGGTTGTTGCGGCCCGGCCAGCTTTTCATTTTCGAGCCACGTGACCGTCTGGGGGCAGGGCTTGCTTATGATACGCGCGATCCCGCTCACCGCATCAATGTGCCGGCGGCCAAGATGAGCCTCCTGCCTGACGACCTCGAGCATTTTCAGCGCTGGCTGCAGGAGCAGGACGCGCTGGCAGGTGATGAGGCGGCCGTCGCGGCGAATGGCTGCCTGTTTCCTCGTCGTGCCGTTTTCGGAAACTATATTTCCAGTATGATACGTCCCTTCGTAGAGGAGGGGCGTCTCACCCATATCGCTCAAGGGGTCGAACGGATCTCACGGTCGGGTCGCCGCTGGGTGATTACAGGCGAGGCAGGACGGCGCGTGGATGCGGATATTCTCGTCATCGCCACCAGTCATCCCTCGCCCCTGCCGCCGCAATTGCTGCAGGATGTGCTTGCCGATCATCCGCGCTTTGTTCCCGATCCGACGCGGCCGGATGCGCTCGCGGCCGTCCGGGCTGATGATCGGGTGCTGGTGGTTGGCAATGGCCTGACCTCGGCCGATGTCATCGCCTCTCTCCAGCTGCGCGGTCACAAGGGCCCCATTACCGCCATATCCCGTCGCGGATTGCGCTCACGCGGCCATGCGCGGGTGAAACAGGACCTGTTCGGCGATTTCGTCAGTCACCCGTCGCGGACGGCGCTGGATCTCCTACGGCATGTGCGCGCGGCCATCCGGGAAGCGGAAGGCGAGGGGCGCAGCTGGCATGCGGTCATCGATCAGGTGCGGGCGCAGGGGCGGCATTTGTGGCGGGCGCTATCCGTCGAGGAGCGAAGGCGTGTCGTCAGGCATTTGCGGCCCTTCTGGGACGTGCATCGTTTTCGCGTCGCGCCGCAGGTGGAGGCTGTCAGCGAACAGGCGATCGATGCCGGCCGGCTTGAAGTGCTCGCGGCTTCGGTTGCTTCCATCGAGGTCGCAGACGGCGGCATCGATTGCAGGCTCCGCCTCAGCCGCTCAGACCGAAGTGTCGAAAGGCAATTCGATGCCGTCGTCGTTACCACCGGTCCCGGCCATCGCGGGATCCTGCAGTCGCAAGGCTGGATCGAGGGTCTTGCGACGGCCGGATATCTAGCGATGGATCCCACGGGGCTCGGACTTGCTTGCGACATCCAATCGCGGGCGCTCGACGCTAACGGTGCGATCGTGCCGGCGTTGTTCATCTCGGGTCCATTGGCGCGCGGAACCTTCGGTGAGCTCATGGGTTTGCCTGAAGTGGTGGAGCATGCTGTCCTCGTTGCCGAGCAGGTGGCTTCGGCAATTGCTGAGCACGAACATGGGCATGGCGGAGCACATTTGGATAGTAGCGCCGCCTAAATCCAAGAAAAGCCGCAAAATCGTTGCTTCGGCGATACATTTGCCTAAATTTACTCATATAAACTATACAATTTGTGAGTTATTGTCTTGTTTGTCCGGGGTGTCGGGGTTACTTCCGCAATCTCTGATGACAAGATCAGCCGGCTGAGTCCCCATCGAACCGAGCCGGGTTCCCAACAATCGACTTGCAGTAAAGCGAATAGCGATGCTTACGAAAAAAGGAAAATATGGATTGAAGGCGCTGGTGGATCTGGCTCGTCTTGGGCCGGGCGAAACAGCGTTCATCAACGATATCGCGTTACGCAACAACATTCCGAAGAAGTTTCTCGATACCATCCTGCTCGAATTGCGCAATGCCGGTGTGCTTCGCTCGAAGAAGGGCCCCGGCGGCGGTTATTCGCTGTCGCGCTCGGCTTCGGAAATCCGCATCGGTCATGTCATTCGCACATTGGACGGTCCGCTTGCCCCGATCCGCTGCGCCAGCCGCACGGCCTATGAGGCTTGTGACGACTGTTCGGATCCGGAGCGCTGTCAGGTGCGTCGCTCGATGACGGAGGTCCGCGACGCGATTGCTGAGATTCTCGATAGCATGACGTTGGAACAGTTCGTCGCTGGCGGCTCGCAAATCGAGATCCCGGAACGGGAAGACTACCGCGCTTCGAATATCGGCTGAACCCTTCGGCCGTTTCCTTTTTATTGGACCCAGCGCAGCCGACGTTCAGGGCGATGAGCTCTTTGGCGGCTTTATGCCGTTCAGATGATAGTTGCCGACGGCATTGTATGTCCGTCGTGCCGGATCATGGAGCGTATGAATGCGGGCATTGCGCCAGTGGCGGTCAAGATTGAGGCCGATGCGTGCCGAGGACGCGCCCGCGAGATCAAACAGCGTGTTGGACGCCTCCATGGCGATCTCCGCAGTCACGGTCTGTGCCGCCGCCACGGAAAGCGCGGCATCGATCACATGATCCTCGGTGAGATTGATCTGGGCGGCATCGATCTTGCTGCCGGCGCGCTCCACCATCGCCGTTGCTGCTTCAATGCGAACGGCAATCTCTCCCACTCTGGTGATAATAAGCGGATCATCCGCAGCATGCTTCAGGCTATTGTCCGTCGAGGGATGGGCGCGCATGAGCTCGATGGTCGTCGCAAGCGCCGATCGGGCTATGCCGAGATTGATGCCGGCATGGGTGAGTTGGCCGACGGAATCGATGACGGAAGGCTGCTCAAGCTTTTCATGATGCGAAAGTACCGCGTCAACGTTGAGATAGATGTTGTGCAGGATGGTTGTTCCGTTTCCGGAGGTGCGCTGGCCGAAACCATCCCAGTCGTCGATGATCTGGACGCCTTCGGTATTCCTCGGCACGACGGCCACGGCATCGGCGATGAACATGACGATCCAGTCGGAGAAGAGAACGCTGGCGGAATGGAAGCTCCGGCCGTTCAGGCGGTAGCCTAGCCCGTCATGTGTCAGTTGCAGATCACTTTGACCGGCTCCGCCTGTGCCGGCATCGGAAGAAACACTGCCGAAACGGTCACCGGCCATGACCCTGGCAAAAAGGGACGACTTCTGCTCCTCACTGCCGCCGGTACGCACCGCTTCCAGCACGTGGAAATGGGTTTGCAAAATCTGCGCGATGGAGGGATCGGCTCCTGCCAGGATGGCGATGATTTCGGCAAGGACGGAGTTGGAAATATCGATGCCACCATGTTCCGACGGCACGGAGATCCCGAACAGACCTGACTGGGAGAGGGTCTCGATTTCGTCATAGGGCAGGACACGGTTGATATCGCGATCGCTGGCCTGCAGCGCGAAGCCGACGGCCAGCGACCGCGCGATTTCGAGCGCTTCCTCTTCACTTTGAATACGATGCGCGGGTGGCCTGACGCGTTCGTGCAACTGCGAAACAGTCCCCATCCATCACTCCATCAGCCAGCGCAGATCGGTTCTTCAGGCATGGCAAATCCGTAAGATCTTAATTTCTATGGATCTAGTATACAATGGATTTTCTTTGCTTATTCGGATCCTGCCTTTCGGCATAATAGGCGGCAAATGGAGAAATTGTAAGCACGCGGCCGGAAGACGTGGCCGCCTGCATCCAGGAGATCCCCATGAGCGCCATCTTGATCCTTCCCGGCCTGAACGGTTCCGCCGAGGGCCATTGGCAACGTCATTGGACGCGTGATCATGCCTCCGCGACCATCGTGCGACAGGCTTCGTGGTCGAGGCCGGTATTGTCTCAGTGGCTGCAGGCACTCGAAAACGAGCTGGAGCGAGCCGGGCAGGCATGGCTCGTCACACACAGTCTCGGCTGCCTGCTTGCCGCCCATCTGGCCGATCGGCCGGCTGCCAGGCGAGTGAAGGGCGCCTTTCTGGTGGCGCCCTGTGATCTTGAGAGGACCGAGAGGCTTCATCCCGGCGCTATCGAATTCGGTGCGATGCCGACCAGGCCCTTGCCGTTCAGAAGTCTCGTTGTCGGCAGCCGTGACGATCGTTACATGGATTTCGCAACGCTCCGGCGGTATGCTGCCTGCTGGGGAAGCGAGCTTCACGATCTCGGAGACGCCGGTCATATCAATTTCGAAAGCGGCTTCGGCCGTTGGCGGGAAGGCTACAAGCTATTCTCTTCCTTTGCCGAAACCGTAGAAGGTAGATCGCAAAAAGGCCTGCGATCGCAGGCCGCCACCCGCGTCATGGTATCATCGCTCTGATCCGTTCCCGGGCTCGGTAGGCAAGAAAGCGCTTGCTAACGGCGCATTTTCACGCTTTCATATACGACTAAATGAGTAGACAATGGGAACAATTCCGTTGCCTGACTATTTTGACGGGCAGCCGTGTGCGTAGCCAGTTGCAGGTGTCCGGTTCTTGAACCCGGGTTTGAGCCTGCGTGTCGCATCTTGCTTCGTGAGGGGACGGTATTCCCGGCCGAAGGCGATGCGCTGAATTTTGAGAACCGACGCGGCTTTCATGCGTTTTATGAGCCGCAGCGCTCTGGCCGCCAAACATCATAATCAGAGTTTGTGTTTCGCAGGCCGTAAAGTGAGCAAGCCCGAGAAAGGCATGATCGACCACCTCTCGCCCCAGGAGTTGATATGACGGTTCAGGGATTTTTTTCCGCCAAGGCAAATGCGGCGGCCCAGGCTTACGCGATGCCCCGTATCGCCGTTATCGGCCGCGGCTTCTCGGGCATGATGATCGCGATCGCCCTGATGAAGACGGTGCGCAACCCGTTCCACCTGCAGCTTTTCGATCCGAATTCCAGCGTCAGCGGGGGGCAGGCCCTGGCGTCCGGCCACAGCAGCGAAATCCTCAACAGCCGCGTTCGCGACCTTTCCGTTTCCGCCGGAGATCCTGACGACTTCAATGAATGGCTGTGCGGCAATGCTCCCTTCCGCAGCGCCGTCCCGGCGGCCATACCGGGCTTTCAGCAGATCTTCGTTCCGAAGAGCATTTTCAGCGATTATGTCTATCAGCGCTTTTCCGAAGCCTTTGCATCGCGGCGAGACGTGACGGTTCAGGTCAGCGGCGAGATGGTCACAGGCCTTCGTCGCCTGCGCGGCAGCTGCTTTCTGGTGGAAAGCGAGGGTGCCGCCAACGCACCGTTCGATATGGTCGTGCTGGCGACCGGCTATGGCATTGCCGACCAGGAATCGCAAAGCGGTGAATCGGTGAATATCCTAACGGCAGTCCGTGCTCGCCGCCTGGTATCGCGGCCGCATACGGTGCTGCTCGGCAGCGGCTTGCGCGTCGTCGACAGGTTGCTGCAGATGCGCGACGGCGGCTATGCGGGTCAGATCACCATTGTTTCCAGACGTGGATTCCTGCCGCAGAGCCATACGCGCAACAATGCCGAGCCCGTCTTTCCCGCCGACAGGATGCCCAATCAGCTGAGCGAAATCATCCGCTTCATCCGCAGGGCCTGCGAAGATGCAGAAGCGAACGGCCAGAGCTGGCAATCCGTCATGAACGGCCTGCGCAAGCACGCGCGCTCGCTCTGGCGAGCGTTGCCTGCCGGTCAGAAGCAGCGGTTCAACCGCCATCTGCGGGCACTCTATGACAGCCACCGCAACCGACTGCCCGAGGCGTTGCATGTTCGCCTGAAACAGGAACTGGCTGAGGGCAATACGTTGCTGCGGCGAGGTCACTTTATCCGGCGGACGCCGACCGGATTGACACTTAGGCCCGCCGGACAGCAGGAAATCGAACAGCTCTATGCGGATGAGGTGATCGACTGTCGGTGCCAGGCGCCCGATCTCGATGCGCCGCTGCTGCGCAAACTGATCGATGCCGGCCTTGCCGTGCCGGACGAACTCGGCCTCGGCCTTGCCGTCGAAGCAACGGGAGCGCTTGCTGTCGATGGACGAACGACCGACGGAATTTTTGCGATAGGTCCGCTAGGGCTCGGCAGTCTTCCTGACATCGACCTCGTGCCTGAAATCGTCACACAGGCTTATGCGGCCGCGGAGACTATGGCGGAGCGCTTCCATCCGCAGTGCAAGGCGGTCTAGCCGACTTTTCAGATTTTTCACGAACAGATCGGCCGCTTCGTCCTTCCGGAATAGACGTCGCTGTCGCAGGACACGCCGATCGGCACGGTTGCCGCTGTAGTCGGGACGCAGCCTTCATCCTTATTCCTGCGAAATGGTACGAGCAGGGCCGTCCCCATTGCCGGCTGCATTCTTCAGCCTATCTCCGGGCCTGTCTTTGGGTGTAGCCTTCGGAAAGTCAGAACGGCGATCTTCGGCCTTGGGTATGTCCGGCCCGATAAGGTGTGGAACGCCTTTGTGTCGCCTTTCTTTGTCTTACAAGGCGTACGCGTAGAGACTATGAAATCTGCAATCACAGTAGAGGACGAATCTGTCCTTCATGTCCATGGCGATTCTGGTTCAGTTTCCCATGACTTTATTTGCGACGAGGAGCTTTGCTTGCGCCCGCTGAAATTCCGTCTGCGTCTTCTGCCGCTTTTGCTGCTGGGATTGGGCCTTGCCACGGCCGCCGTGCCACTAGTGGGCAGGGATGCCTTTGCGCAGGATCAGCAGCCGTCGCAACCGCCCCAGCAAGCCGAGCAGCCGCCCCAGCTTGCCAACGGCTTATTGGATGCCGCCGTTGCCGATCTTAACAAGGCGAAGAAGGAATACGGCTCCATCCAAGACAGTGCCAAGCAGGCCGGAGCGGACGACGAAGCACTGGTGGCGCTTTCCGGCCAGGTAGACGTTCTCAACCGCTCTGTTGCGGCAATTTCGACAAGGTTGAAACCCCGTTCCGCCGAGATCGATGCGCGCCTGACCCAGCTCGGCGCCGCGCCTAAGGAGGGGCAGCCGCCGGAGGCTGTCATCGTCACGCAGGAGCGAGACCGCCTCAATGCCGAGCGCAAGCAGATCAGCGCCGTAAGTCTCGACGCCGACAATCTGACCGCGGAGACCAATCGACTTTCGATGCAGCTCATGGAGACGCGGCGCAGGCTGTTTACCGAGACATTGCTAAAGCGCACGGAGGTTTCCGCAGGGACATTCCAGGATGCCGCGTCGGCGCTCGTCGACGAGGGCGTCGAATTCCGTGACGCGGTGACGAGCTGGATCGGCTTCGTCCTGAAGGCCAAGTTTGCCTCATTCCTGGCCGCCGTCTGCCTGTCGATCGGCGCGGCCTTGATCTTCCTCTTC
>Ga0207671_10001082_pt1 | contig 33044 bp, 33 predicted proteins | sample KBSC24metaG_FD_184352 | JGI IMG/M metagenome (GOLD analysis project Ga0207671, IMG submission 184352) | Corn rhizosphere microbial communities from Kellogg Biological Station, Michigan, USA - KBS C2-4 metaG (SPAdes) (version 2) | ecosystem: Host-associated > Plants > Roots > Rhizosphere > Soil...
GATCTCGTGGCCATGCGCGACGAGCTCGAGCAGCGTCGGCACGGAGAAATCGGGCGTGCCCATGAAGATCAGGCGGAGCGGCATGACAGGAACTCGGTACGTTCCCTCCCCCCTTGCGGGGGAGGGTTAGGGAGAGGGGTACCACGCGACGCGCTCTATCGAGAGCGGGCGCTTTGCTTACGCTCCTCAAGTCAGGAGCGCCTTTTGCTGGGCTACCCCTCTCCCCCGCCCTCCCCCGCAAGGGGGGAGGGAGCGCAGGGGAGTTTGAGGCCGCACATAAACTCACTCCGCGCGCTTGGCGGCTTTCTCGAACTTCTTGATCACGCGGTCGCGCTTGAGCTTCGACAGATAGTCGACGAACAGCACGCCGTTGAGATGGTTGATCTCGTGCTGGATGCAGGTGGCGTAGAGGCCTTCGGCGTCCTCCTCATGCACCTTGCCGTCGAGATCGGTGAAGCGGAGGCGCACCTTCGCGGGACGCTCGACCTCCTCGTAATATTCGGGGATCGACAGGCAACCTTCCTCGTAAATGGACAGGTCCTCGGACGATGCGATGATCTCCGGATTGATGAAGACGCGCGGCTCCGGCTTGGTCTCGCCGTCCTGGTTGGGCTTGGCGAGATCCATGGTGATCAGCCGCAGCGGCTGCGCGATCTGGATCGCCGCGAGCCCGATGCCAGGCGCGTCGTACATGGTTTCGAACATGTCGTCGGCAAGCTTGCGGATCTCCGGCGTGACCTTTTCGATCGGCTTGGAGACCAGACGCAGCTGCTTGTCGGGCAGGATGATGATTTCTCTGAGGGCCATGGCGGGCGATTTAAGCTGCGCGCGAGATGCGGTCAATGCAGCCGGGAACGCGTTAAGGCTTCGCTAACCATAAAACTTCAGCTTTCGTTAACCATAAAAATTAACGGGGCATTCACTCGAAATGTTCGCTATTCGTTCGTGCCGCCAACCGAATCGGGTTAGAAGGACGGGCATGAACGAGATCATTTTCATGCTGGGCGACTGGCCGGTGCGTACCATCGATGCGCTGATCGGCTTCGGCGCGCTGGTCCTCATCCTCCTCGTGTTGATTGCGATCGTGATCGCGCGCTCCGGGCGGCGCGGCGCGGAACTCGCGATGGCCAATGCGATCCGGGCCGACGAACTCGAGGAGCGCCTGAGCCAGGTCCTCCACGCCCAGAGCGAGGCCGCCGGACGGGCCGACGCCATGACCCAGGCGCTGGCCGGCCGCCAGGCCGAGATGGCGCGGGCGGTGAACGAGCGGCTGGATTCGGTGACCCATCGGGTCGGCCAATCCATGGAACACTCGACCCGCAACACCATGGAAAGCCTGCGCGCCCTGCACGAACGGCTCGGCATCATCGACAGCGCCCACAAGAACCTCACCGACCTCACTACGCAGGTGACGACCTTGCGTGACGTGCTCGCCAACAAGCAGTCGCGCGGCGCGTTTGGTCAGGCGCGCATGGAGGCGATCGTCCAGGATGGCCTGCCGAAGGGCGCTTACGAATTCCAGTTCACGCTCTCGACCGGCAAGCGGCCCGACTGTGTGGTGTTCCTGCCCGACCAGCGCCCGCTCTGCATCGACGCGAAGTTTCCGCTGGAGGCGATGACCGCGCTGCACGATGCCCGCACCGACGAGGACAAGCGCGTCGCCACGCAGCGGCTGCGCGGCGACGTGATGAAGCATGTCAGCGACATCGCGGAAAAATACCTCGTCACCGGCGAGACCCAGGAGATGGCGCTGATGTTCGTGCCGTCGGAATCGGTCTACGCTGAGATCCATGACGGTTTCGACGACGTGATCCAGAAGGCCTATCGCGCCAAAGTCGTTTTGGTGTCGCCCTCGCTGCTGATGCTCGCGATCCAGGTGATGCAGCAGATCATGAAGGACGCGCGGATGCGCGACGCTGCCGACCAGATCCAGACCGAAGTCGTCAAGCTCGGTGACGATTTGGGACGCCTTCGCGATCGCGTGCTCAAACTGCAGAAGCACTTTGCCGACGCCAACGAGGACGTCCGCCAGATCCTGATCTCCGCCGACAAGATCGAAAAGCGGGCGGGACGAATCGAGGAGCTCGATTTCAGCAAGACGGATGCGCCCGAAGGCCCGCGACTGGTCGCGACTGGTGCGCCGGAGCTTTTTCCAAGGAAGCTTCAGGCGGGGGAGTGAGATTGGAGTACACTGTCATACCCCGCGAAGGCGGGGCATCCAGTACTCCGTGACGGTTGTTGTTGAGCCGAGGCGCTGGTGATTACTGGATCGTCCGCCTTCGTGGACGATGACGCCGAGAAGGCAGCGACAGCTCACTTGTGGGCCCAGAATCTGCTAACACCTCCCCATGACAGCTCCCGACGCGACCTCCTCCGCCGCAACTCCCGCTCCTGCGACCTCCTGGCGCGACAGCCTCGCTGTCTACCTGCAACCGCGGGTGCTGATCGTGCTGTTCCTCGGGTTCTCCTCGGGGCTGCCGCTGGCGTTGTCGGGTTCGACGCTGCTGGTGTGGATGCGCGAGGCTGGCGTCGACCTCAAGACCATCGGGCTGTTTGCACTGGTTGGCACGCCCTACACGCTGAAATTCCTCTGGGCGCCGCTGGTGGATGCGCTTCATGTGCCGCTGTTCACCCATGCCTTCGGGCGGCGGCGCGGTTGGCTGGTGTTTTCGCAGATACTGCTGATCATCGCGATCCTGCTGCTGGCGATGACTGATCCGGCGCGCTCGCCGTTCTATGTCGCGCTCGGCGCACTGCTGGTGGCGACGACATCGTCGACGCAGGACATCGTGGTCGACGCCTTCCGCGTCGAGAGCCTCTCCGAGAGCGAGCAGGCCGCCGGCATGGCTGCTTACGTCGCAGCCTACCGCATCGGCATGCTGGTCTCGACCGCTGGTGCATTGTTCATGGTCTCGGGCTTCGAGAGTACCGGCATCACGCGCTCATCGGCCTGGATGTGGGGCTATGTGGTGATGGCCGCGATGGTGCTGATCGGGACGATCACGGCACTCGTTGCAACCGAGCCCGAAAAATCGGTGCGCGCGGAAGCTGCCACGCAAACCGAGACCGCGTTCACGCGCGTGCTGCACGCGGCGATCGGCGCCTTCTCGGAATTCCTGTCGCGCAAGGACGCGCTCACGGCGCTTGCCTTCGTCGTGCTGTTCAAGTTCACCGACGCGTTCTCGGGCACGATGACGGCGCCGTTCGTGATCGACCTCGGCTTCACCCGCAACGATTATGCCGCGATCGTGAAGGGCGTCGGCCTCGCGGCGACACTGATCGGCGGCTTTGCCGGCGGCTTCGTCGCGCGGCGCTATTCGCTGGCGAATTCGCTCTGGATCGGCGGCGTGGTGCAGGCGCTGGCCAATCTCACCTTCTCATGGCTGGCCGTGGTCGGCACCAATCAATGGGCACTGGCGCTGGCGATCTGCGCGGAGAATTTCACCAGCGCCATCGGCACGGTGATCTTCGTCGCTTATCTCTCGGCGCTGTGCCAGAATCCGCTGCACACGGCGACGCAGTATGCGCTGCTCACTGCACTTGCGGCGGTGGGGCGAACATATCTGTCGTCAGGCGCAGGCTACGTCGCCAGCGCAACCGGATGGCCGCTGTTCTTCGTGATCTGCGTGCTGGTGGCGATTCCGAGCCTGGTGCTGCTGACCTGGCTGCAGCGGCGCGGGCATTTCGAGGCGCTGGGGCCGGTCAGGGTGTGAAGGTCTCGTAGGGTGGGCAACGGCGCAACGCGCCGTGCCCACCAAAACGCAATGAACTAGAAACAGGTGGTGGGCACGCTTCGCTTTGCACACCCTACGGCAGCTCGTCTGAACCGCCCCTTACTTCTTCACCAAGCTCCACTTCGTCACCACGGCCTCGCTCATCTGGCCGGGATCGCTGGCGCAGGCGATCTCGTCGACCTTGACCGAAATCTCCTTGCCAACAAACGATTTCAGCTGCGAGGCCTGCGCGTCGCTGGAGGTGACGAGTTGAAAGGTCTCCGGCCCGGTCTCGAGATCGCACAATCCGTTCGGCGCCGGCAAGCGGCGCGGCTCGGATGTGATCTGGTACATCGCAATCCGCTTGCCGGTGTTCTTGGCGTCGCGGATCTTCATGGCGTTGAGTTCGCCCGAGAGAACCTCGCCGGTGCTGATCGGCTTGCCGGGTTTTGAGGCCGGCGCCGTCGCCTCGTCGTCCTGCTGCGCGGAGACGGCCGGTGTCACAACCAGCAGCATCGTCGCAACCAAAGCCGATCGTGTGGCGAAAAGTTTCGTCATGTCGTCCGTTCCGTAGATCTGATGGCTAGAACAGGGTCCGCTGCCGCATGGCAGCCGATAGCGTACCCTCGTCGAGATAATCAAGCTCGCCACCGACAGGCACACCATGGGCCAGCCGGGTTACTTTTACGTTGGCGTCCTGAAGCAGGTCGGTGATGTAATGCGCCGTGGTCTGGCCGTCGACCGTCGCATTCAACGCCAGGATGATTTCGTGCACCTCGGCCGCATGCGCCCGCGCGACCAGCGCGTCGATGGTGAGATCCTGCGGGCCGACACCGTCGAGCGGCGACAAGGTCGCGCCGAGCACGTGATAGCGCCCTTGCGTCGCATTGGCCCGCTCCAACGCCCAGAGATCGGCGACGTCGGCGACGACGACGATGATGGCGGGATCACGCTTCGGATCGATGCAGACGGTGCAGGGATTTTGCGTGTCGATGTTGCCGCAGGTCTTGCAGACCTGGACCTTCTCGAGCGCGACCTGCAAGGCCGACGACAGCGGCATCATCAGCGCTTCGCGCTTCTTGATCAGATGCAGCGCCGCGCGCCGTGCGGAGCGCGGACCGAGGCCCGGCAGCCGCGCGAGAAGCTGGACCAGCCGCTCGATTTCAGGACCTGCAACCGCGCCCATCTTACTGGCCGAACAACCCCGGCGGCAGGCCGAGCCCGCCGGTCAGCGACTGCATCTTCTCCTGCATCGCGGTCTCCGCCTTGCGGCGGGCATCACTGAGCGCGGTGACGAGCAGATCTTCCAGCACCTCGCACTCTTCCGCCTTCATCAGCGAGGGATCGATCTTGATACCTTTGACGTCCATCTTTGCCGTCATGCGCACGGCGACGAGACCACCGCCGGAGATGCCCTCGACTTCCACATTGGCGAGAGACTCCTGCATCTCCTGCATCTTGGATTGCAGCTGCGCTGCCTGCTTCATCATGCCGAGAAAATCAGCCATGGGCGTTCGTCCTTGAAAGAGTAGCTCAGAGATCGTCGTCGGCGTCGGAACCGTCGGGTGGATCGTCAGAGCCGTAGTCGGCGTTACTATTGGATTCCGGCGTCTCGGGGGCAAGCCTGCGGACCTCGACGACCTTTGCACCGGGGAAGCGCGACAGCACCTCCTGCACACGCGGATCGGCCTCGGCGCTGCGCGCATGTTCCTGCTTCGCGGCCTGGTTCACCGAGCGCAGCGTGGCCTGGCCTTGCTCATTGGACACGATGATGGTCCAGCGCCGGCCAGTCCACATCTCGAATTTTCGCGCGAGTTCGGTGATCATGGTCTTTGAGGCGTTCGGCTCGAGCGCGATTTCGAGCCGGCCCTCCTCGAAACGAACGAGGCGAATGTCGCCTTCCAGCGCAGCCTTGGTCATGACGTCGCGCTTCTGACTGGCAAGCGCGACGAGCTGGGTGAAACTCGTGATGCGCAGCTGGGGTGCAGCCGCTTGCGGTTCCGGCGCGTGCGCCGCCATCTGCGGCCGGGCGCCGCCGCCGAATGCACTTGGTGACGATGTCGGCATGCGAACCGGCGCGGCAGAGTTCACGGGCGCCGCGGAGGCCATCGGCGCGGACGGCGCGCTACCACGCACACCACCGCCGCTCACGACCGGCGAACCGCCGCCATTCTGCTCCAGCATCCGGATCGCTTCGTCCGGCGTCGGAAGATCGGCGACATAGGCGATGCGCACCAGCACCATCTCGGCGGCTATGACGGGCCGTGTCGCGCCCTGCACCTCGGTGATGCCCTTGAGCAGCATCTGAAACATCCGCGACAGCACGCGATGCGATATTTTCGAGGCGAAATCCTTGGCGCGCACCCGTTCGGTCTCGCCATAGGCGACGTTCTCGGCGAGCGCCGGAATGACTTTGACGCGGGTGACGAAATTCACGAATTCGGCGAGGTCCGAAAGCACGACGACCGGATCGGCGCCGACGTCGTACTGGTCGCGGAACTCCTTGAAGGCGGAGGCAATGTCGCCGCGCGCCAGCGATTCGAACAGATCGATGACGCGGGTGCGGTCGGCAAGGCCCAGCATCTGCCTGACCGCATCGGCTTTCACGGGGCCCGCCGCATGCGCGATCGCCTGGTCGAGCAGCGACAGCGAATCCCGCACGGATCCTTCGGCGGCGCGCGCGATGATGCCGAGCGCCTCCGGCTCGATCTCGACGTTTTCCTTCACGGCAATGTTGGCGAGATGCTTCATCAGCACATCAGCCTCGACGCGGCGCAGGTCAAAGCGCTGGCAGCGCGACAGCACCGTGACCGGAACCTTGCGAATCTCCGTCGTGGCGAACACGAACTTGGCGTGCTCCGGCGGCTCCTCCAGCGTCTTCAGGAAGGCGTTGAACGCCGCCGTCGACAGCATGTGGACTTCGTCGATGATGTAGACCTTGTAGCGGGCGCTGGCCGGCGCGTAGCGCACGCTGTCATTGATCTGGCGGACGTCGTCGACGCCGGTGTGCGAGGCCGCGTCCATCTCCAGCACATCCATGTGCCGGCTTTCCATGATCGCCTGGCAATGCACGCCCAGCGTCGGCATGTGGATGGTCGGGCCCTTCACCGAGCCGTCCGGCATCTCGTAGTTGAGCGCACGGGCAAGGATACGCGCAGTGGTGGTCTTGCCGACGCCGCGGACGCCGGTGAGAATCCAGGCCTGCGGAATGCGTCCGGTCTCGAACGCATTGGAGACGGTGCGGACCACGGCCTCCTGGCCGATCAGATCGTCAAAACTGGAAGGACGGTATTTGCGCGCCAGCACCCGGTAGGGCGCATTGCTTGCCTTGCCGGCGCTATCAGGGTTCGGAGGGGCGCCAGCGTCGGTCATCGGTCGATCCGCAATGAAATGTCTCTCGGCCGGCTTTTGCGGAAAGGAGCGCGCTGGCGGGATGCCCGCCGGCGCAATTTGCTCGAAAAAACAGGTAGGAGACTGACGAGCGACCCGATCCGGACCTCGTTAGGGCTGCTTCCTTCCGGACCTGACCCGGTTGGCGAGTGGCTCGTCCACCGCCAATCTCCCGGTCCCTATTTGGGGCCAAAAAGGCGGGAACGCAAGCGGGTATCACATTCGCCAGCTTGATCTTGCCCAGCATCCGGGCAATTCCTGACCTGCCCAGCCGATAGGCTGTGCTTTCGCTAGCATGGCCGCCTTGGTAAGAACGCTGCCGGAACCCTTCCAACCAGAAAAGCGGATTGATCCCAATGGTTACACGTCGTGATGTTGCATCGATTGTCGGACTTGGCGCCATCGGCGCCATGACCGCGAGCGCGCTGGCCTCGCCGGCGGTGGCCCAGGCGGCCGATCCCAACGAATCGACCTTTGCCCGCATCCGCCGGACCAAGAAGATGCGGATCGGCGCGGTCGGCGGCGGCGCACCCTACTACATGAAGGATCTCGCCAGCGGCCAGTGGAAGGGCTTCTACGTCGACATCGCCAAGGCGCTGGCTGACGATATGGAGGCCGAGCTCGAAATCACCGAAACCACCTGGGGCAATTCGGTGCTCGATCTCCAGTCCAACAAGATCGACATCTTCTTCGGCCTCAACCCGACCCCGAAGCGCGCGCTGGTGATCGATTTCTCGGTGCCTGTTTTCAACAACGCCTTCGGCATCCTCTGCAAGAAGGACTTCAAGCCGAAGAGCTGGGCCGAGCTGAACTCGCCCGACGTCAAGATCGCGGTCGACCAGGGCTCCTCGCACGACCAGGTCGTCAGCCGCCTGACGCCGAAGGCGCAGATCTCGCGTCTGAAGACCGCCGACGATGCCACAGCCGCACTGCAGACCGGCCGCGTCGACGCGCAGTGCCTGATCACCATGCTGTCGCTGACCGTCCTGAAGAAGAACCCCTCGCTCGGCCAGTTCGTGCTGCCGACGCCGATCTTCGCGACCACGTCGAACGCCGGCTTCCGCCGCGAGAACGACAAGACCTTCCGCGATTACGTCAACACCTGGATCGACTTCAACAAGGGCCTTGGCTTCATCCGCAACGCCATCATCACCAACATGGAGCTGGTGGGCGTGACCGAAGCGGACATTCCGCCGGGCGTTTCGTTGTAATCTCTCCTTCGTCATTCCGGGGCTCGCGAAGCGAGAACCCGGAATCTCGCGTTACAATCTCTGGATTCCGGGTTCGCGACTTCGTCGCGCCCCGGAATGACGGAACCCACGACGAGTAAAAACACGCATGTATCAGTGGGACTTCGGCATCCTCTGGAGCTATCGCTGGCTCTTTCTCAACGGACTTGGCGTCACCGTCGGCTTCACCGTGGTCATTGTGGTGCTCGGATTGGTGTTCGGCCTGTTCGGCGCATTCGGCACGCTGTCGCGCTTCAAGGCGGTGCGTCTCGTCGCCCTCACCTTCATCGAGGCATTCCGCTGTACGCCGATCCTGGTGCAGCTGATCTGGTTCTATTACGCGCTGCCGATCCTCGCGGGCATCGACATGACGCCGATCACGGCGTCTGCCCTGGCACTCTCGCTCTATGGCGGCTCGTTCTATTCCGAGATCATCCGCGGCGGCATCATCTCGATCGACAAGGGCCAGTCGGAAGCCGGTGCCGCGCTCGGCATGACGCCGGGCCAGAGCATGCGGCGCATCGTGCTGCCACAAGCGATCAAGCGCATGATCCCCGCGCTGATGAACCAATCGATCATCCAGTTCAAGAACACCTCGCTGGTCTCGGTGCTCGCGGTGCCTGACCTCGTCTATCAAAGCCAGGTCGCGGCCCATGACAGCTACCGGCCGCTGGAAACCTACACGGCGGTCGCGGTCGCCTATGCGGCGATCCTGATCCCGCTCACCATCATCGTCCGCCGCGGCGAGAAGCGACTGGCGGTCGGCGAATGAGCGACACTTCGAAAATCGAGATCCGCGGCCTGCGCAAGAGTTTTGGCAGCAACGAAGTCTTGAAGAACATCAGTCTCGACGTCGCCAAAGGCGGCGTCGTGGCGCTGATCGGGCCATCGGGCTCCGGCAAGTCGACGCTGCTCCGTTGCATCAATCTCCTGGTCGTTCCCGACGGCGGTAGCGTCCGCGTCGGCGATACGCGCTTTGCATTCGGTGAGGGGACGAAGCTCGTTGACGTGAAGACGCTGGCAAAATTCCGCGCCACCACAGGCATGGTGTTCCAGCACTTCAACCTGTTCCCGCACATGACGACGCTGCAGAACGTCATGGAGGGACCGGTCACGGTGCGGCGCATGGCCAAGGCCGACGCCGAGAAGCTCGCGCGGGCGCAGCTGGCAAAAGTGGGGCTTGCGGAGAAGGCCGACCAATATCCGGCGACGCTGTCCGGCGGCCAGAAGCAGCGCGTCGCGATCGCGCGCGCGCTGGCGATGGAGCCTGACGTGATGCTGTTCGACGAGGCCACCTCGGCGCTCGATCCCGAGCTCGTCGGCGAGGTGCTCAGTGTGATCCAGCAACTGGCCTCCGAAGGCATGACCATGGTGATCGTGACCCATGAGATTGCGTTTGCCCGCGAGGTCGCCGATCGCCTCATCTTCATGCGCGACGGCGTCGTCGTCGAAGAAGGCCCGGCGCGGCAGGTGATCGACAATCCAAGGGAAGCCGCGACACGCGCCTTCCTCAGCCATTTTCACCGCACCGGCGCGCTGCCGCCGGCCAATGCAATACCGTGATGCCTGATATCAACCGCGTCTATCTCGTCACCGGTGCCGCCAGCGGCATCGGCCGCGCCACCGCAAAGCTGCTCGCCGCGCCCGGCACAGCGCTCCTGCTGCACACGCGTTCGAACGCGGAAGGCCTCGATGCCACCGCTGTGGAGGCCGAAGCCAAAGGCGCAGTGGTCGCAAAATGTCTCGGCGATCTCGCTGAGGAAGCCGCTGTCTCCGATGCCATCGCCGCCGTGCAATCGGGCTTCGGCCGGCTCGATGGGTTGGTTCTCGTCGGTGGCCATGCCCGCCGCGGCAGCGCGATCGGCACACCGGCGGATCAGTTTCGCCAGGCGATGGATGAATCTGCGCTGGCGTTCACGCGGATGGTCGAAGCCGCGCTGCCGCTGCTGCGTGCGGGGCAGGATGCTCGGATTGTCGCGGTGTCTTCCTTTGTTGCGCACGCGATCCGGCCCGAATTCGCGCCGTTCGCCGCCACCGCCGCGAGCCGTGCCGCATTGGAAGCGTTGGTGCGGCTAGCCGCGGTCGAACTCGCGAAAGACGGCATCACCGTCAACGCTGTCGCGCCCGGCCTCATCGTCAAGGACAAGCCGGGCGAGAGCCGGCTGTCGCCCGAGCAGATCGCCGCAACAGAAGCACTGATCCCGATGCGCCGTCGTGGCCGGCCGGAGGAAGTCGCCGAGATCATCGCCTTCCTGGCGTCATCAAAAGCATCTTACGTCACCGGCCAGGTCTGGCACGTCAATGGAGGCCTGACATGACCGAAGCGACCATCGAACGCATCAGGCTGTTCCTGATCGAGAGCCCCATCAAGATGGCGCGCCTGCAGGGCGTCGGCAACGTCAAGGGCACGGTGAAGCGCGTGCTGATCGAGCTGACGTCCAGCGACGGCGTGATCGGCTGGGGTGAAGCCGCGCCGTGGGAGGTGTTCACGGGAACGCCTGAAGCGGCGTTCGCCGCGCTCGATATCTATCTGCGACCAGTCCTGCTCGGCAAATCCGTGCGCCGCATCCGCGCGCTAATGGCCGAGCTTGACCGGGCATTGGTCGGCCATGCGGAAGCGAAAGTCGCGATCGAGATGGCGATGCTCGACATCGTCGGCAAATCGTCCGGCCTGTCGGTCGCTGATCTGCTCGGCGGCCGCGTGCGCGACACCATTCCGCTGTCGTTCTCGATTGCCGATCCGGATTTTGCCGCCGATCTCGAGCGTATGCGGAAAATGGTCCCTGAAGGCAACGTCATCTACAAGGTCAAGACCGGCGTGAAACCGCATCGCGAGGATCTCGATCACCTCTCGGCGATCCGAAAAGAATTTGGCGACAAGGTCGATCTGCGCGTCGACTACAACCAGGCGCTGGCGCCGTTCGGCGCCATCAAGATCCTGCGCGACGTCGAGGCGTTCGCGCCGACCTTCATCGAGCAGCCGGTGCCGCGCAAATTTCTCGATGTGATGGCGCAGCTCACCGCAGCGCTGGAAACGCCCGTGCTCGCCGACGAAAGCTGCTTTGATCGCCGCGACATGATGGAGGTGGTACGCCGCGAGGCGGCCGATGCCGTCTCGATCAAGCTGATGAAGGCGGGCGGCCTATTCGAGGCGCAAGCCATCATGGCGATCGCCGACATTGCCGGCTTGCCCGGCTATGGCGGCACGCTGTGGGAGGGCGGCATTGGCCTTGCCGCCGGCACGCAGCTGATCGCGGCGACTCCAGGCATCTCGCTCGGCTGCGAGTTCTACATGCCACATCACGTGCTGACCGAAGATGTGCTCGAGGAGCGCGTGGCGAACCGCGGAGGTCACGTTGTCGTGCCCGATGGGCCCGGCCTTGGCATCCGCGTCAGCGAAGCGTCGATCCGCGCCAATGCGCGGGTGCTGGCGGAGGCGTGAATAGCGTTGCGGGTTGATCTTCACCTCTCCCGCTTGCGGGGAGAGGTCGGAATTCGAACGAAGTTTGAATTCCGGGTGAGGGGGTACAGGTCTCCCGACGATCTCGCGCGCGGAGAGAAGCCCCTCACCCCAACCCTCTCCCCGTAAGAACAGGGAGAGGGAGAAGAAAGCGACGACCGTGTATGCAGCTAGAGCGGGGCCGCAACCTTCCCCTCTGGGAATCCGTATCGTATGGTCCGGCCAAACACGCCCGCCCCCTCGGGCCGTCCGGAAACGCATATGTCCGATCCCGCCTGGTCGCTGCACTCACGCCTGAAAGAGGACACCATCGATATCGGCGATATGCCGCTGTCGAAGGTGCTTGTCATCAAGGACGCGCATTATCCCTGGCTGCTGCTGGTGCCGCGGCGGCCCGATGCGGTCGAGATCATCGATCTCGACGAAGTCGAGCAGGCGCAGTTGATGACCGAGATCTCCCGCGTGTCACGCGCGCTGAAGGAGATCACCAAATGCGACAAGCTCAATGTCGCAGCGCTCGGCAATCTCGTGCCGCAGCTTCACGTCCACATCATCGCGCGCCGCACCGGCGACGCCGCCTGGCCGCGGCCGGTCTGGGGCGTGATGCCACCGTTGGCGCATGACGCCACCGAGGTGCAGAATTTCATCAGCGCGCTTCGCCGAAAAATCTGGTTGGGTTGAAAGAACAAGAAATGTCAGCATTCGACTCGTTTCCGCTGGGACGGCCGGCCTTCGTCACCAACATCCTCGATCGCGCCGCGCATCTGCGCCGCGATGACGAAAAGCTGTTCGCGATGGAGCAAAAATCCTCGTCGCGCGCTTATGTCATCTACCGCGACTCGCTGCTGGTGAAGCGCGAGGGCGACAAGGTGCGCGCGCTGCTCTCGATCGACGAGGCCCTGAAATGCGGCGCTAATCCCGGCACGATCTTTCTGGGGTTGCGCGACGGCGCCGCGATGTTCGGCATGGGCCTGCCGCAGGCTGCCGCCGAAAAGCTTGTTGGACGCGAGGACTACACCGTCACCGAGTTGCGCGGCATGGCGATGCAGGGCGCGATCCAGCCTGACGAGCTGTCGGCGATCGCGATGGCGAAGTCGATGGTCGGTTGGCACCAGCGCCACGGCTATTGCGCCAATTGCGGCACGCGCAGCGCGATGAAGGAAGGCGGCTGGAAGCGCGAATGCCCTACCTGCAAGGCCGAGCACTTTCCGCGTACCGATCCGGTCGTGATCATGCACGTGGCATCGGGTGAAAAATGCCTGCTCGGCCGCCAGAAGCAGTTTCCGGCGGGCATGTATTCCTGCCTTGCCGGCTTCGTCGAGGCCGCCGAAACGATCGAGGATGCGGTGCGCCGCGAGATCCTCGAAGAATCAGGCATTCGCTGCACCGACGTGCAGTACTACATGACCCAGCCCTGGCCCTATCCGTCGTCGCTGATGATCGGCTGCAGCGCACGGGCCGTGAGCGAAGACATCGTCGTCGACCATTCCGAGTTGGAGGATGCTCGCTGGTTCACGCGCGAAGAGGCCGCCCTGATGCTGAAGCGGACCCATCCCGACGGGCTTGCCGGCCCGCATCCCTTCGCCATCGCGCATCACCTGCTCGGCCGCTGGGTGCACGACAAGAGCTAGGGATGCCGATGGCTGCATCAGGGATCGCGCCGCGCATCCTCTGCATCGGCATTCCCGTGCGCGACCTCACCTTCCGGGTCGAGGCCGTGCCGGATCGTGGCAGCAAGGCCAACGCCACGCATCTTGCCGAGATCTGCGGCGGCAACGCGCTCAATGCCGCAATCGCCATCGCCCGGCTCGGCGGCCGCGTCGCGTTTGCAGGACCAATGGGTGATGCGCGCGAGACATCGAGCGGCTTCATACTCGAGCGGATGGCCAACGAGGGGATCGACACCACGCACATCGTGCGCTTGCCTGATACGACCACGCCAGTCTCTGCGATCATCATCGACGCTTCAGGCGAACGGACGCTGACGATCTATCGCGATCCCGCGCTGTGGAGTGTGAAGCTATCGGACGCAGACGAGTTGTTCGTCGATTGTTAAGCCGTCCTCGTCGAAAGCCGCTGCGGCAGCTTCTGCATCGATCTCTGCAAAGAGGCACGCCGGCGCGGTATTCCCGTCATCGTCGGCGTCGACCGTGCGATGCCGTTGCAGGACGGCCTGCTCACGGCTGCCTCGCATCTGTTGTTTGCCAGCGAGCAGGTGCAGGAGACGGCCGGCATCGCTGATGACGGCGAGGCACTGAAGCGTCTGTCGGAGCTTACGCCCGCCTTCCTCGCCGCCACCCGCGGTCCGCGCGGCACGATCTGGCTGAACGAGACTGATACGCTGGTGGAGACGCCAGCCTTCCCGATTGAGGCCGTGGATACACTCGGCGCCGGCGACGTCTTCCACGGCGCCTTCACGCTTCGGCTCGCCGAGGGCGGCGGGGTGCGGGAGGCGCTTCGATTCGCCGCGGCGGCCGCAGCCCTGAAATGCACCCGCCATGGCGGCGGCCCGGCGGCGCCGCAACGCATTGAAGTGGAAGGGTTTTTGCTGAACAGGCTTTAGAGGCATTCTGCCTGCTCGCCGAGATTATGGGCTTGCGGTAGAAGATTTTCCTCTATAAGACGGAAATCAGCCCTTATATTGGAACAAAGTTCTTCAAATGACCGATGTCGCCGTCCAGATCCCCGAGACCAATCGCCGCCTCGACGCCATCGATCGCAAGATCCTGATGGTCCTCCAGGACGATGCCTCCCTGTCCGTTGCCGAAATCGGCGACCGCGTCGGCCTGTCCTCGACCCCCTGCTGGAAGCGCATCCAGCGCCTGGAGGCCGATGGCGTGATTCTGAAGCGGGTGGCGCTGGTCGATCAGAACAAGATCGGGCTCGGTATCTCCGTGTTCGTCTCGGTGGAGAGCTCGGATCACTCCGACGCCTGGCTGAAGAAATTCGCCGAGGCAGTCAGCGCCATGCCCGAGGTGATGGAATTTTACCGCATGGCCGGCGACGTCGATTACATGCTGCGCGTCGTGGTCGCGGACATGCAGGCCTATGACGTCTTCTACAAGAAGCTGATCGCGGCCGTGCCGCTGAAGAACGTAACCTCGCGCTTTGCGATGGAGAAGATCAAGTCGGTGACGGCGCTGCCGATCCCGGCCGTGGTCGCGGCGTAGGGCTTAGTTCGCGCGTCTCACCACAAGGAACCTGTCATCGCCCGGCTTGACCGGGCGATCCAGTGTTCCAGAGGCGGCGGTTGGATACGGAGAAGCCGCGGCGTACTGGATGCCCCGGTCAAGCCGGGGCATGACAGCGGATATCTGCGGTGCGAGGCGTGCTCCTCAAATCTTCTGATTGTATTCGCCGACTTCCGGATGATGACGCAGCACGCTGTTCACCATCTCGAACATGTCGTGCATGCGCTGCTCGGAGACAGGGCTCTCGACCACGACGACGAGCTCGGGCTTGTTCGAGGACGCCCGCACCAGGCCCCAGCTGCCGTCTTCCACCGTGACGCGCACACCGTTGACCGTGACGAGGTCGCGGATCGACTGACCGCCGATCTTGGCGCCCTTGGCCTGCAGGCCTTCAAAATGCTTCACCACCTGGTCGATGACGCCATATTTGGTCTCGTCGGCGCAATGCGGCGACATGGTCGGCGACGACCAGGTCTTGGGCAGCGCGTCCTTCAGATCGGCCATCGACTTGCCGGACGCGCGGTCGAGCATGTCGCAGATCGCGAGTGCCGAAACGAGGCCGTCGTCGTAGCCGCGGCCATAGGGCTTGTTGAAGAAGAAGTGGCCTGATTTCTCGAAGCCCGCGAGCGCGCCCGTCTCGTTGGTGCGGCGCTTCATGTAGGAATGGCCGGTCTTCCAATAGGTGGTCTTGGCTCCCTGCTTCTGCAACACGGGATCGGTGATGAAGAGACCCGTCGACTTCACGTCGACGATGAACTGCGCGTCCTTGTGGATTGCCGACATGTCGCGCGCGAGCATCACGCCGACCTTGTCGGCAAAGATCTCCTCGCCGGTATTGTCGACGACGCCGCAGCGGTCGCCGTCACCGTCGAAGCCCAGGCCGACATCGGCCTTGTGATGCAGCACCGCATCGCGAATCGCGTGCAGCATCTCCATGTCCTCAGGATTCGGATTGTACTTGGGGAAGGTGTGATCGAGCTCGGTATCGAGCGGAATGACCTCGCAGCCGATTGCTTCCAGCACCTGCGGCGCGAACGCACCGGCGGTGCCGTTGCCGCAGGCCGCGACGACCTTGAGCTTGCGCTTGAGCTTCGGACGGTTGGTGAGGTCGGCGATGTAGCGCGCCGGATAATTCTCGTGGAACTGGTAGGAGCCACCGGCCTTGTTCTTGAAATCGGCGTTGAGCACGATCTCCTTCAGCCGCGTCATCTCGTCCGGGCCAAAGGTCAGCGGGCGGTTGGCACCCATCTTCACGCCGGTCCAGCCATTGTCGTTGTGCGAGGCGGTCACCATCGCGACAGCGGGAACGTCGAGATCGAACTGCGCGAAATAGGCCATCGGCGTCACCGCAAGCCCGATGTCGTGCACCTTGCAACCCGCAGCCATCAGGCCGGAGATCAGCGCGTATTTGATCGAGGCCGAATAGCCGCGGAAATCGTGGCCGGTGACGATCTCTTGGCTGACGCCGAGTTCCGCGATCAGCGCCCCCAGCCCCATGCCGAGGGCCTGCACGCCCATGAGGTTGATTTCCTTCTGGAACAACCACCGCGCGTCGTACTCGCGAAAGCCGGTGGGCTTCACCATCGGCTCGGATTCGAAGGCGTAAGTGTTGGGCAACAAGACGGATTTCGGCTTGGGAAACATTGAGACGGTCTCGTGAAAAGAGCAGGAGATGATGCAGCCTTAGCGAATGCCGGGCCGCAGCGGAAGGCGGGAATGAAGGCTTATGGCTGACAATTGCGGCAGTTTGGTAACGATGAAAGGTTACCGGCCGCAGGCCTGATCAGGCAAATATTGGGAGGCTTTCGGCCCGAACTTACTGCTCGAGCACCATCTGGCCGTTGGCGTACTCGAACCGCTTCAGGCGGGACAGGAAGGAGAGGCCGAGCAGGTTCTCGGACAGCGCTGCGTCCGGCAACACCATGGCATCGACGTCACGCACGATGAGGCCGCCGACATCGAGCATGGCGATGCGGGTTCGCGCGGCTTTGATCGTGCCATTCGCGGTGGAGACGGTGGCGTTGTATTCGCTGCGCGAGGGACGAAGGCCGAAGCGGGCGGCCGAGGTCTCGTTCAACGCCACCACGGAGGCGCCGGTGTCGACCATGAAGCCGATGCGCTGGCCATCGATGCGACCTTCGGTCTGGAAATGGCCGCGGCCATCGCGAGGAATATTGATGCTACGGCCGCCCACCGGCACCGTGGCTGCAACCGCGACGGTCGTATGCGGGGCTGACGTGGCTGACGCGGCACTCATCTTGTCCGCCATCTGCGCCATGAATGTACCGAGGCCGATCATCACGGCCGCGAAGATCATAATGTTACGCATCACACCATTCCGAGCCGAAAGCTCGATTTCACCACGCGGCGCGCCCATCCGCGAGCGATGCCGCAGCCGGGCCGGTGTCATTTTGACGAAAAGGATGAGCGTAGGGTTAACGGCGGGGCGTACTTGTCAGGTGCCGCGCGGCTTGACCCGCCGGGTCGGCAGCGCACTCGCCGGATCCTCCGGCCAGGGATGGCGCGGATAGCGGCCGCGCAGGTCCGAACGCACGGCCGCATAGCTGCCACGCCAGAAGCCCGGGAGATCGCGCGTCACCTGCACCGGCCGTTGCGCCGGCGACAGCAATTCCAGCACCAGTGGCACCTTGCCGGCGGCGATCGACGGATGGGTGTTGAGGCCGAACAGTTCCTGGAGCCGCACCGCGATGGTCGGCCCCTGCTCAGCCTCGTAGTCGATCGCGAGCACGCTTCCCGTCGGCGCCTCGAAATGCGTCGGCGCCTCGCGATCGAGCCGCGCGCGCATGTCCCACGGCAGCAGCGCCATCAGCGCATCGGAGAGATCGCCCGCGGAGATGTCCTTCAGCGCGATCTTGTCGTAGAGCGCAGGCACCAGCCAATCGTCGCGTCGCGCAATCAGTCCATCGTCAGAGAGATCGGGCCAGCTGTCGCCCTCCGCCTTGCGCAAGAACATCACGCGGTCGCGCCATTGTTTGGCGGCCTTCGACCAGGGCAGCCGGTCGAGGCCGGCGGCGATCAGCCCATCTGCAAAGATGCGCGCGGTGTCTTCCGAGGGCGACACCGCCAGCGTGGCCTCGGACAGCGTGATCGCGTGTAGCACGCGCTTGCGCCGCGCGCGCAGCGCCATCGCGCCGCGATCGAAAGAAATCTCGTCGGTGGTGTCGATATGCTCGGCGAAATGCCGCTCGATGTCGTCCTCGGCGATTTGCGCGGCGAGCAGGATACGACCACTCGCAGCCGTGCCCGTCATTTCGCCGATCGCGATATAGGGCGCACGGGCGAGCGAGGACGTTTGCTCCACTGCGGCGCCACGGCCGTTGGCAAGCACGAAACTGCCATTGCCGCGATTGCGCGCGACACGGTCCGGGAAGGCGTAGGCGAGCATCAGGCCGGTCGAGAGATCCTCTTGCTGTCCCGGCTTCTCTGACGCCGCGACCTGCGAGGCCCAGCGGCGCGCCAGGTCGCGTGCGCTTGCCGCCCGCGGCGAACGGTCGCGGCGGAACTGGTCACGCCGGTGTTCCATATCGGCACCGTCGCCGCCGAGCCCGCGCTCGGTGAGGATGGCTGCGATCTCGGCCGCTTCTTCGCCGCTACCTGCGCGATGCGAATCCACGATCATGCGCGCCAACCGCGGCGGCAGCGCCAGCGCACGCAGGCTCTTGCCTTCCGCTGTGATGCGACCGTCGCCATCGAGCGCGCTGAGCTCGGAGAGCAGGCTTTTGGCCTCCTTCCACGCGGGCTGCGGCGGCGGATCGAGAAACGACAACGCGGAAGGGTCGGCGACGCCCCACTGCGCGAGATCGAGCACCAACGAGGACAGATCGGCACTGAGGATTTCGGGCTGGGTATAGGGCGCGAGCGAGGCCGTCTGCGGCTCGTCCCACAGCCGGTAACACACTCCCGGCTCGGTACGGCCGGCGCGGCCGCGGCGTTGGTCGACTGCAGCGCGCGCGGCCCGTACGGTCTCGAGCCGGGTCAGGCCGATGTCGGGCTCATAGCGCGGCACGCGGGCGAGGCCGGAATCGACGACAATGCGCACACCTTCGATCGTCAGCGACGTCTCCGCAATCGAGGTCGCCAGCACCACCTTGCGCATGCCTTTGGGCGCCGGCGAGATGGCGCGATCCTGCACGGCGGCATCGAGGGCGCCGAACAGCGGCACGATCTCGATGCTGGCGTCCTGCACGCGCTCGGCGAGAAAATTCTGCGTGCGGCGGATTTCGGCAGCGCCCGGCAGGAAGGCCAGCACCGAGCCACTATCAGCGCGCAGAGCCGCAGCGATCGCCTCCGCCATCTGACGCTCGATCGGCGCATCCATCTTGCGGCCGAGATAGCGGGTCTCGACCGGAAAGGCGCGGCCCTCGCTCTCGACGACCGGCGCGTCACCAAGCAGTTTTGCGACACGCGCGCCGTCAAGTGTGGCCGACATCACGAGGATGCGCATATCCTCGCGCAGGCCGAGTTGCGCATCACGCGCCAGTGCGAGACCCATATCGGCATCGAGCGAACGCTCATGGAATTCGTCGAACAGGATGGCGGCAACACCAGACAGTTCGGGATCGTCGAGGATCTGGCGGGTGAAAATGCCTTCAGTCACGACCTCGATGCGCGTGGCGCGCGAGATCTTCGAGCCGAAGCGGACGCGATAGCCGACGGTTTCACCGGCGCGCTCGCCAAGCGATTTGGCCATACGATCGGCGCTGGCGCGCGCGGCGATGCGGCGCGGCTCCAGCACGATGATCTTCTTGCCCTTGGCCCAGGGTGCGTCGAGCAGCGCGAGCGGCACGCGCGTGGTCTTGCCGGCGCCCGGAGGTGCCACCAGCACAGCCGCATTGTGCGCCTCCAGCGTGCGCGAGAGGTCGTCGAGCACGGCATCGATCGGGAGGGGCGTGTCAAAAGTGCGGGGCAAGTATCTATCCGTTCGTCTTGCCCGGGCCAAAAGCGCGAAGCGCGTCTTCGGGCAAAAGCGCCGGGCATCCACGTTCTTTCACCCGCGAGTGAACAAGACGTGGATGGCCGGGACAAGCCCGGCCATGACGGTTTTCGGTCAGCAACAATGCGTGGCGATCAGCCCTGGACCGGCGGGCGGCCAACGCTTTCATAGGTGAAGCCGGCGGTCACCATGTCGTCGGGGCTGAAGATGTTGCGGAGATCGACGACGACAGGCTGCGCCATGATGTTCTTCAGCCGGTCGAGATCGAGGCCACGAAACTGCGTCCATTCGGTGACGACGACAAGCGCATCGGCACCTTCGGCGCAGGAATAAGCATCCTCGCAATAGGTGATGTTGGGCAGTTCGCCCTTGGCTTGCTCCATGCCGACAGGATCGTACGCCTTCACCTTCGCGCCCATATCAAGAAGACCCGTGACGAGTGGGATCGACGGCGCGTCGCGCATGTCGTCGGTATCGGGCTTGAAGGTGAGACCGAGCACCGCGATGGTCTTGCCGCGCAAGCTGCCGCCGAGCGCCTGGCTCACCTTGCGCGCCATGGCGCGCTTGCGGTTCTCGTTGACGGCCAGCACGGATTCGACGATGCGCAAGGACACGTCGTAGTCCTGCGCGATCTTGATCAGCGCCTTGGTGTCCTTCGGAAAGCAGGACCCGCCGAAGCCGGGACCGGCATGCAGGAACTTGGTGCCGATGCGGTTGTCGAGACCAATGCCGCGCGCGACTTCCTGCACGTTGGCACCGACCTTTTCCGAGAGGTCCGCGATTTCGTTGATGAAGGTGATCTTGGTCGCGAGGAACGCGTTCGCGGCGTATTTGATCATCTCGGCGGTGCGGCGTTCGGTGAACATCAGCGGCGCCTGGTTCAGCGACAGCGGACGATAGATGTCCCCCATCACCTTGCGGCCACGCTCGTCTGAGGTGCCGACGACGACACGATCGGGGAATTTGAAGTCGCGGATCGCAGCGCCCTCGCGCAGGAATTCGGGATTGGAGGCAACGACGACGTCGGCCTTGGGATTGGTCTCGCGGATGATGCGTTCGACCTCGTCGCCGGTACCGACAGGCACGGTCGACTTCGTCACCACGACAGTGAAGCCGGACAGCGACTGCGCGATCTCTTTCGCGGCGGCGTAGACATAGGAGAGATCGGCGTGACCGTCGCCGCGGCGCGAGGGCGTGCCGACCGCGATGAACACGGCGTCAGCGTCTGCGACCGGCTTGGACAGATCGGTGGTGAAGTCGAGCCGCTTGGCCCTGACGTTGTTGGCGACCAGTTCGTCCAAGCCCGGCTCGTAGATCGGAATCTCGCCGCGATGAAGGGCCGCGATTTTCTTCTCGTCCTTGTCGACGCAGGTGACGTCGTGACCGAAATCCGCAAAGCAGGCTCCGGACACCAGTCCGACATAGCCCGTGCCGATCATCGCGATGCGCATGTAAATCCCTGTTTTGGCTTGGTTAACGAAACCCCAACTCCGGGGCGGTTTAGCATTTTCCCGTCGGAAAGGAACAGCCCGCACTCACAAACCGGCATGCAATTTGTACCGGTAAAGAAGTCGGAAACCACTGGGGGCCACACTGCCCCACGCCCGCACAGGATCGGGCGGAACACGCCTCGAAAAGAGACACTCGAAAGAGCTACATGGCACCATCAGGCACATCGGCTGCGAGCGGGGGGCTTCCCAAAGCCTCTGCGGCCGCGCGTGTCGACTGGGTCGACTACGCCAAGGGCATCTGCATCGTCATGGTCGTGATGATGCATTCGGTGCTGGGGGTCGAGCTCGCCGCCGGCGAGACCGGTTTCATGCATGTCCTGGTGGCCTTTGCGAAGCCGTTCCGGATGCCGGACTTCTTCCTGATTTCGGGCCTGTTCCTGCCGCTGGTGATCGATCGGGACTGGCGAACCTATCTCGACCGTAAGGTCGTGCATTTCGCCTATTTTTATGTCGTCTGGGTGACAATCCAGTTCGGCTTCAAGGCGCCCGCATTTGCGGCTGAATCCGGCTGGCGCGACGTCGGCCTGCTATACCTGGAATCCTTCATCGAGCCGTTCGGCACGCTCTGGTTCATCTACCTGCTGCCGGTCTTCTTCGTCGTCACAAAACTGACACGGCGAATCCCTGCGCCGGCGATCTGGCTGGTCGCGGCCGCGCTGGAGACCGCCCGCATCGCAACCGGCTGGACCGCGATCGACGAGTTCTGCGCGCGCTTCGTCTATTTCTATTCGGGCTATCTATTTGCGCCTTACGTGTTCGCCCTGTCGGATCGTGCACGCAGCCATCCCGCGCTTGCGCTCGCGGCGCTTGCCGGTTGGGCGCTGATCGATGCCGGCCTCGTTGCATCAGGCGCCAGCGAATGGAAGATCGTCTCGCTCATGCTCGGATTTGCCGGCGCGTGTGCCATCATCACCATTGGCACGCTGCTCGCCCGCGCTCGATGGTGCAATTTCCTGCGCTTCTGCGGCGAGCATTCGATCGTGATCTATCTCGCCTTCTTCCTGCCGATGGCGGCGACACGAACGTTGCTCCTGCACACAGGCATCATCTCCGACATCGGCGCGGTGTCGCTGATCGTGACCATCGTCGGCGTGCTCGGATCGCTCGCGATCTGGCGGGCCGCCTTGCTGCTCCACGCCGACTTCCTGTTCGAGCGTCCCGGCGCGTTCTGGATCGCGCCGAAGACGGCCGGGCCAGTGTTGCAGGCGGCGGAATAGACCGCTCAGGGTCGCAGGTACAAAGCCCCCGTCGTACGACCGGCTTCGAGATCGGCCTGCGCCTGCGCTGCATCCCGCAGACTGTAGGCTTTCCCGCTCACCTGCAGCATGCCCTCAGTCATCGCGGCCAGCACACGCCCGGCAGAACGGCTGTATGCGTCGGCATCGTTCATGTGGGCCATGACGCTCGGCCGCGCCAACATGAGGCTACGCCTTGGCCCGAGATCGCGGACATCGACGGATGGGATCGGCCCGGCCGACTGGCCGATGCTCGCCACGACGCCGAATGGCCGCACGCAGCCAAGCGTCTTCTGCAACGTGGTCCCGCCGACGCCGTCATAGGCGACATCGACGCCACGCCCTGCGGTGAGATCGCTGACGGCTGCGGCGAAATCAGCGTCGCGGCCATTGATCACGTGAAGGGCGCCGGCCGCGCGGGCGATCTCGGCCTTGGCCGATGAGCCAACAGTCCCGATCACGGTCGCCCCTGTTGCGCTGGCCCAGCGGGTCAGAAGCTGTCCGAGCCCTCCCGCAGCACTGTGGACGAGAATCGTCGTCCCACGAACAACCGGGAAAACGCGATTGAGCAGCATGTCGGCCGTAATGCCCTTGACGAACGCCGCGGCGACCGCCTCATCCACAAGGCCCGCGGGAAGCTTCACACAGCGCCAGGCCGGCAGGTTGCGCTCGGACGCGTAGGCGCCAACCGGCGCGCCGGCATAGGCAATGCGGTCCCCAACCTCCAGGCCGGTCACCTCCGTGCCAACAGCCGCAACGACGCCCACAGCCTCGACGCCCGGGACACGCTCCGGCGGAAGCGGGTAGAGACCCAGGCGGTGATAGATGTCGATGGAATTGACGCCGATCGCGGTCTGCCGCAGCCGGATTTCGCCGCGGCCCGGTGGTGGCAGATCGATATCAGCCACTTCGAGCTGCTCGACGCCGCCGGGCGTCTTCAATCTCACGATCACGGCCATATCGGGTCCTCCTGTCGATGACGGAAGGACTATGGGCTGCAGGGAAAATCTGCGAAACTGCGCAAGATTGAGATCTAGATGTGAGAATTCGCACGGATGGACTGGACCGATCTGCAGCATTTCCTGGCGCTCGCGCGCGAGGGCACCCTCTCCGCAGCGGCGCGGAGCCTCAATGTCGATCATGTCACCGTGGCCCGCCGCGTCGCCGCCCTGGAAGCCTCCATGTCGCTCAAGCTCGTGGACCGCAGGCCGCGCAGCTACGAGCTCACCGAGGACGGCAGGCGCATCGCCAAGATCGGGGCGCCGATGGCGGAGACGGCGTTTGCGGTGGAGCGCGCCGTGCAGGCCTCAAAATCCGGGATCGGCGGCGAGATCGCGATCAGCGCGCCACCTTCGCTCGCCAACCTCCTGATCGCGCCGAAGCTGATCCGGCTGCGACAACAGCATCCCGGCATCAGGATCAAGCTGATCGGCGAGAAGCGTACGGCCTCGCTCAATCGCCGCGAGGCTGATCTGGCGCTTCGCCTGTCGCGTCCGACGGAGCCGGGACTGATTGCGCGCAAGATCGGCTATTTCGAGTTCGCCCTCTACGGCTCGCCCGACTATCTGAAGGCGACACCGCCACATGCTTTCGCGTTCGTCGCCTACGATTCCAGCATGGATGAGGTTCCGCAGCAGCGATGGCTGATGCGCTTTGCTGGCACGCGCGAGATCGTACTTCGCACCAACGATCTGGAGAACCAGGCCGCGGCCGCGCGGACCGGAATTGGGTTGGCGGCCTTGCCAAAATTCCTTGGCGAAGCCGATCCACGGCTTGAGCGCCATGACATCGGCGGCCGTCCCGTCGGACGCGAGATCTGGCTGGTTGTCCATCGCGACCTGCGCCGCACGCCCACGGTGCGCACCGTCGCAGGTTTCATCGAGGATTGCCTGGCCTGATGCCGTGATTTGCCTGTGCGAGTCGGCAAAATAGCGATCCGCCGAGGCTGTCTTTTGCCGCAAAAATTCATACATTGCGGCCATGCCAAAAACCTCCCCGAAGACCTCCGCCGAAGCCGACACCAAACCCGCCGCGCCAGCTGCTGCCAAACCGGTCGCGGCGAAGGCCGCCGGCAAGGGCGACCACATCTTCCTGGTCGACGGTTCCGGCTACATTTTCCGGGCTTATCACGCGCTGCCGCCGCTGAACCGCAAGTCCGATGGCTTGCAGGTCAATGCCGTGCTCGGCTTCTGCAACATGCTGTGGAAGCTCTTGCGCGACATGCCCGCCGATAACAGGCCGACGCATCTGGCGATCGTGTTCGACAAGTCGGAAGTCACCTTCCGCAACAAGATCTATCCCGAGTACAAGGCGCACCGTCCGCCGGCGCCTGAAGATCTCATTCCACAATTCCCCCTGATCCGCGAGGCCGTGCGCGCCTTCGACCTGCCCTGCCTCGAGCAGGGCGGCTTCGAGGCTGACGATCTCATCGCGACCTATGCCCGGCAGGCCAGCGACCGTGGCGCCCACACGACCATCGTATCCTCCGACAAGGATCTGATGCAGCTCGTGAATGACAAGATCACGATGTACGACACCATGAAGGATCGCCGGATCGGCATTCCCGAGGTGATCGAGAAATTTGGTGTACCGCCGGAGAAGGTGGTCGAGGTGCAGGCGCTGGCCGGCGATTCCACCGACAACGTGCCTGGTGTGCCCGGCATCGGCATCAAGACCGCGGCGCAACTGATCGTCGAATATGGCGACCTCGAACAGCTTCTGTTCCGCGCGACCGAGATCAAGCAGCCAAAGCGACGCGAAGCGCTGATCGAGAATGCCGAGAAGGCGCGGGTCTCGCGGCAACTGGTGCTGCTCGACGACAAGGTCGATCTCGAGGTGCCGCTCGACGACCTCGCCGTTCACGAGCCCGACGCGCGCAAGCTGATCGCCTTCCTGAAGGCGATGGAATTCACCACGCTGACGCGCCGCGTCGCCGATTATTCGCAGATCGATCCCGCCAATGTCGACGCCGATGCGAGCAACAGCAGCGCGGCGAAATCCGGCGATGGCGCGAAGGCGAGAGCCTCGGAAACTTCCGGCGATCTCTTCGCCGCTCCTGCGACAGCCGCAAAGGGTGCTGACAAGGGCGACAAGTCGGCAAGCCTCAAGGGCGCGCCGATCTCGCTCTCGGCCGCGCGAGAGGAGGCATTGCGCACGCTGCCGTTCGACCGGGCCAAGTACCAGACGATCAAGACGCTGAAAGAGCTCAACGCTTTCATCGCGCGCATCGATGATACCGGCCATGTCGCGATCGAGATCAAGGCGAACAGCATCGATCCGATGCAGGCCGACCTCTGCGGCGTCGCGCTGGCGCTGGCGCCGAATGAGGCCTGCTACGTGCCGCTGGCGCATAGGCAGTCCGGTGGCGACGGCGGCCTGTTCGATGCCGGGCTCGCACCGGATCAGGTTAAGCATGCCGAGGCGATCGATGCGCTGCGGCCGGTGCTGGAATCGGCGGGCATTCTCAAGATCGGCTTCGACGTGAAATTCGCCGCCGTGATGCTGGCCCAGCACGGCATCACCTTACGTAACGCCGATGATGCCAAGCTGATCTCCTACGTGCTCGACGCCGGCCGTGGCTCGCATGAGCTGGACTCGTTGTCCGAACGCTGGTTCGGCCACGCCATGCTGAAGGAGAACGAACTCCTCGGCAGCGGCAAGGGCAAGATCACCTTCGATCAGGTGCCAATCGATAAGGCCGCGCCTCTGTCGGCCGAAGGCGCCGACATCGCCTTGCGCGTCTGGCGCGTGCTGAAGCCGCGCCTCGTCGCCGAGCACATGACCACCGTCTACGAGACGCTGGAGCGGCCGCTGGTCTCCGTGCTTGCGCGGATGGAGCGGCGCGGCATCTCGATCGACCGCCAGGTACTGTCGCGCCTCTCCGGCGACTTCGCCCAGACCGCCGCGCGCGTCGAGGCCGAGATCCAGGAGATCGCGGGCGAGCCCGTCAATGTCGGCAGCCCCAAGCAGATCGGCGACATCCTGTTCGGCAAGATGGGACTATCAGGCGGCACCAAGACCAAGACCGGCGCGTGGTCGACCACCGCGCAGGTGCTCGACGAACTCGCCGAGCAGGGCCACGATTTTCCACGCAAGATCCTGGAGTGGCGCCAGGTCTCGAAGCTGAAATCGACCTATACCGACGCGCTGCCTGAATATGTCAATCCGCAGACGCATCGCGTGCACACAACCTACGCGCTGGCCGCGACCACGACGGGCCGGCTGTCGTCGAACGAGCCGAACCTGCAGAACATTCCAGTGCGTACCGAAGACGGCCGCAAGATTCGCCGCGCCTTCATCGCGACGCCTGGGCACAAGCTCGTCTCCGCCGACTATTCGCAGATCGAGCTGCGGCTGCTGGCGGAGATCGCCGACATTCCCGTGCTGAAGCAGGCCTTCAAGGACGGCCTCGACATTCACGCGATGACGGCATCGGAAATGTTCGGTGTTCCGATCAAGGGCATGCCGAGTGAAATCCGCCGCCGCGCCAAGGCGATCAATTTCGGCATCATCTACGGCATCTCGGCGTTCGGCCTCGCCAACCAGCTCGGTATCGAGCGTGAAGAGTCCTCCGCCTACATCAAGAAATATTTCGAGCGCTTCCCTGGCATTCGCGCCTATATGGACGACACCAAGGAATTCTGCCGCAAGAACGGCTACGTCACGACGCTGTTCGGCCGCAAGATGTACTACCCCGACATCAAGGCCTCCAATGCCTCGGTACGCGCCTTCAACGAACGCGCCTCGATCAACGCGAGGCTGCAAGGCACCGCGGCCGACATCATCCGCCGCGCCATGATCCGGATAGAAGACGCGCTCGCCGAGAAGAAGCTCTCCGCGCAGATGCTGCTACAGGTGCATGACGAATTGATCTTCGAAGTGCCGGACGCCGAAGTCGAGAAGACGCTGCCCGTCGTGCAGCACGTGATGCAGGACGCGCCATTCCCGGCCGTGCTGCTGTCGGTGCCGCTGCATGTCGATGCGCGCGCGGCGAAGAACTGGGACGAGGCGCACTGAGGGCGCCCCGATGAAGATCGCAGCCATTTCCGGTAGCCTGCGCGCGGGTTCGAGCAATACCGCAGTCCTGCGCGCAGCGGCACGGCTCGCGCCTGATGGTGTCGAAGTGATGCTTTTCGAGGGAATTGCCGGCCTTCCCTTCTTCAATCCGGATCTGGATGGCGATGACGTGCCGGCGCAGGTACGCGCGATGCGCGAACTGATCGGACGTGTCGACGGCCTCCTGATCTCGAGCCCCGAATATGCCCGCGGCGTCGCCGGTGTGCTGAAGAACGCGCTCGACTGGCTGGTCGGCAGCCACGAATTTCCTGACAAGCCTGTCGCGCTGATCAACACGTCTCCGCGCGCGACGCACGCGTTGGCCGCCCTGACACTGACGCTGGAGACAATGTCGGCCCGGCTCGTCACGGAGGCTTGCGTGACGCTGCCGCTGCTTGGCGGCGCCTGGGACGAACACAGCATCATGGCCGATCCTGCACTCGCGGAGCCGCTACGTTTGGCGATGGAGCGTTTCGCCGCTTTTATCAATACGGTGCGGGCGTAAGACCAACTGAATTGTCCTCCGAACAATTGCGCGATGGCCCCACCGCGCCGCGCATATTAGAACCCGTGCATCCCACCGCACCGGTTCGCCCATGCCCCACACCTCCGCCCTGCTCGGCTTCGCCCTCGTCTGCCTTGGTCTCGTGCTCACGCCGGGGCCGAACATGATCTATCTGATCTCGCGTTCGATCACGCAGGGGCCGGCGGCGGGGATCGTCTCGCTCGGGGGTGTCGCGCTGGGCTTCGTGTTCTACATGCTCTGCGCCGCGTTCGGCATCACCGCGCTGCTGCTCGCCGTTCCCTTCGCCTATGACGCGCTGCGCTTTGCCGGCGCCGGCTACATGCTGTGGCTCGCCTGGCAGGCGGTGAAGCCGGGCGGACGTTCGCCGTTCCAGGTGAAGAAGCTCGCGATCGACAGCCCGCGCAAATTGTTCGCGATGGGGCTCGTCACCAACCTGCTCAATCCGAAGATCGCGATGCTGTATCTGGCGCTGCTGCCGCAATTCATCGATCCCACGGCCGGCAGCGTGCTGATGCAGTCGGTTGTGCTGGGCGCGATCCAGATCGCGATCAGCGTCAGCGTCAATGCGATGATCGCGCTCGGCGCCGGATCGATCGCGCTGTTCCTGGCGAGCCGGCCGAGCTGGATGCTGGTGCAACGCTGGCTGATGGGCACCGTACTGGCTGGGCTCGCGGTACGGATGGCGGTGGAAGCTCGGAAGGTGTGATATTCACCTCTCCCCGCTTGCGGGGAGAGGTTGGATTGCGAAGCAATCCGGGTGAGGGGGTACGGGTCTCACGGCCATCTCATTCGCGGAGAGAGGCCCCTCACCCCAACCCTCTCCCCGTAAGAACGGGGCGAGGGAGAAGAAAGATCAATCCAGCTTCGCGTCCATGCCCCGCTTCACCGCCGGGCGCGCCATCAGCGCGTCGTACCAGCGCTTGACGTTCGGGAAATCCGCGAGTTCGACCTTGTGGCGGGGATGGCGCCAGGCCCAGCCCAGAATGGCGAAATCGGCGACCGAGAGATCGCCCGCGACAAAGTCGCGGCCGTCCAGGCGACGGTCCAGCACGCCGTAGAGGCGGCGCGTCTCCGCCATGTAGCGCTTCAGCCCGTAGGCGCGGTCCTGCTCGTTCTCGAGCGCAATGAAATGGTGGACCTGGCCCGGCATCGGGCCGAAGCCGCCCATCTGCCACATCAGCCATTCGTAGACGGGAATGCGCCCCGAGAGCGATTTCGGCAGGAATTTGCCTGTCTTTTCGCCGAGATACAGCAGGATCGCGCCGGACTCGAAGATACTGACGGGCTTGCCGTCCGGGCCTACCGGGTCGAGAATCGCAGGGATCTTGTTATTCGGGGAGAGCTTGAGGAACCCGGGCTCCATCTGCTCGCCCTTGGTGATATTCACCGGGACCACCTTGTAGGGGAGGCTCATTTCCTCGAGGGCGACGGAGATTTTGCGTCCGTTCGGCGTGTTCCAGGTATGCAGTTCGATGGTCATTTGCCTGTTTCCTTGCCCAGTTTCTTGCCCAGTTCTTGCCCGGGATCTCGGGCCTCCACCTACTCCAGAAAGTTGCACCCCCACAACCGGCGGACCGGGATGGCCGATCCCTGTTGACGGGGGACGCCCCCTCTGGAATGTCACCGCCGTCGCGGATAAATTCCGCCACCTCCTAAAAACGCTCCCGAGGGACTACCGTGTCGAAATCTGCCTCCCGCGCCCGCCTGTTCGAAATCATCCGCCGCCGCTCCTTCGGCCGGGGCGAGGTGACGCTCGCGTCGGGCCGCAAGAGCGATTTCTATTTCAACCTCAAGCCGACGATGCTCGATCCGGAGGGCGCCACGCTGCTCGCCGAGCTGACCTATGAGACGCTGAAGGACGACAATCTCGATTTCATCGGCGGGCTGGAGATGGGTGCGGTGCCGCTCGCCGGCGCGTTGGCGCAGATCTCCTGGATCAAGGGCCATCCGATCGCGGCCTTCTTCGTGCGCAAGAAGCCGAAGGAGCATGGCGCGAAGCTGGCGATCGAAGGCCTGCCGAAAGGCGAGACGCTGGACGGCAAGCGCGTCGTGATCGTCGAGGACGTCACCACGACAGGCGGCTCGGCGATGCAGGCCGTGGAATCCGTGCGTGAGACCGGCGCCGAAGTGGTGCTGGTGCTGACCATGGTCGATCGTGAGGAAGGTGCCACCGACACCTTCGGCGCAGCCGGCCTGCCGTTCCGCTCGCTCTACAAGGCGTCGGAATTCTTGAAGGCTTAAGGCCTTCATTGCGAGGCGCGCCAGCGTCGTATTCGGCCGCCCTCAACCCCTCATTTACCATCCCGCTTTATGGTGAATCATGTGCTGAGACCTGACGGTCCCAGCCGGTTCGATAGCGTCGGGTGGAGTAAGCGTTGCGTACGATTGTGTTCCATGCGCGCCGGCGGCGTCGCGCGATGCTTGTGGCCGCCACCCTTGCAGCACCGCTGCTTGCGATCCCGGCCCCGGTTGCGGCCGAAGGCCTGTTCGACTTCTTCTTCGGCGGCGCCCAGCAGCGCCCTCAGCGCGACGTACCGCAGCAGGCAAGCCCCTTCGTCGATCCCTTCGCCAGTCAGCAGAACCCGCCCGCTCAGCTTCCGACACGCTCGGCATCGGCCGGCGGCTCCGGCCCGGCGTTCTGCGTGCGCAGCTGCGACGGCAAATATTTTCCGCTGATGCGCGGCCTCGCCTCGCCGGCGCAGATGTGTCAGTCCTTCTGCCCTGCCAGCGCGACAAAGGTGTTTTTTGGCTCCTCGATCGACGGTGCTTATTCGCAGACCGGCGAGCGCTATGCCGACAGCGAGAACGCGTTCGCCTATCGCAAAGCGCTGCGCGCAGACTGCACCTGCAACGGCCGCGAGCCGGCGGGGCTCGCGCCGGTCGATTTGACGCTGGACAGCTCGCTGAAGGCCGGCGACGTCGTCGCCACCACCGACGGCCTGGTTGCCTATACCGGCGTCCGCCTCGGCCAGGAGCAGAGTGCGGAGTTCACCCCGGTCGCCTCCTATCCCGGTCTCACCGCGCAGGTCCGCGCCCGGCTCGGCGAGATGAAGGTGGCCCCGGTGCGCGCGGAGACGGTCGCGGCGGATGCCCCAGCCGCGGAGATCGTGCGTGAGACATTGCCTGACGTGACGGCCGTGCCGAAGACGTCAGCGAAGTCGGCGAAGCGGGCGGGATTGGATTGATATCCTCCTCGTGAGGAGCGAGAGCACTACCGCCCGATAATCACCCCGATCACATTCGGCGCCGCCAGATATTTCTCCTCGATCGCCGCGCGCGCAGCGGCACGGTTTTCGGCCGTCAGCAGGCCGCGCTTCTCGGCCAGGATCATCCAGCAGAAGCCCCACCAGTCGGTCAGCATGCCCGTTTCGCTGACGAGGTCATAACCCTGCTCGGCCGCAAAGATGCGCGCATGCGCTTCGTCCAGCGTGTCGAGAAAGTGGTGATCCTCGGCCGCGAACAGATCGTCGCTGATGTCGTCGATGGTGTAGCCCCAGATCGACTGGCACACCGCGTTGAACTCACGGTCGAACTGATCGTCGTCGACGGCGTAGCGCCGCGCCGCCCGATGCAGCCGCGACAGCGACCGCGCGAAGTCAGCGATCCGGGTGAGGGCAAATTGATCAAAAGCAATGGTGGACATGTAGTCCTCGCGACTGACGTCAGACCCTAGATATTGTGTCGGCAACGTACCGAATCACAATGATATATCAAAGACTTGCTAAAGTGTTCTTAATTTGTTCCGGAGCACCTTCCCATCCGGCACTTCGTTTCCCCATGGGTAGAGGGCCAAAATGTTGGAGGACGGATGCAGCGACAGAAAATGATTCAAGCGGCTATCGAGCTTGGCCGACGCACCGGCTTCATAACCTTCGAACAGCTCAACCAATTCCTGCCCGCAGCTACCGTTGAGCCCGAAGATATCGAAGCGATCATGCGGGCTCTAAGCGACGAAGGAATAAACCTGATCGATGACGATCAGGCCTGATGCCAATGGCATATTCGGCGTGTGTGGCGTCAATTCACGGCTGACATCAGCTTATCCCCGCACGCGCTCGCGTAAAACTTGCCGCCGCATTGCCGCTTGATGGCGGCGCAGCGCGCGGCCGGTGTTGCGTTTTGCGGGAGCGAGACGGCGCAGCTGAGGCCATCGGCGCTGCGGCCCATCTTGCCGGCGGCAAAGGCGGCGCTGGAGGCGGTGATGCAGACGACAAGCAGTGCTGCGGTGGCGATCTCGATCAGCAGTCGCGTCAGCGGTTTCATGGACGTCCCTCCACAGTGATGGCTGAATTGGCGCTCAATCTAGCACAAATCAGCGTTTCTCCGTGCTGGTCCGGGTTCCCAAAGCGGCCCGTTCCTTGCATAATTTTGCGCCAGCGCAGTGCACGGCCTCGCCAGCAATGGTTCCGGCAAAGAGGCAACACGCGTAGGGTTTAGTGGTGTTTCTGTCGACCAGGAAGTGACGGCCTTGCAAGATCAATCGTTCCAGCCAACTTTTCCCGCCCCCGGCCAGCCCATCGACGAACTCGCGCTGTCGGAGATCAAGGGTGCGATCCTGGCGAAGCTGCGCCTTGCCATCGGCAAGGACGCGGGCATGGCGACCAAGCACGACTGGTACCAGGCCGCGGCGCTCGCGCTGCGGGACCGCATCGTGCATCGCTGGCTCTCGGCCGAGAAGCGCAGCTACGACGCCGGGCGCAAGCGCGTCTACTATCTCTCGCTCGAATTCCTGATCGGCCGCCTCTTCACCGACGCGCTTAACAACATGGGGCTCTTGAAG
>Ga0207671_10001087_pt1 | contig 32869 bp, 28 predicted proteins | sample KBSC24metaG_FD_184352 | JGI IMG/M metagenome (GOLD analysis project Ga0207671, IMG submission 184352) | Corn rhizosphere microbial communities from Kellogg Biological Station, Michigan, USA - KBS C2-4 metaG (SPAdes) (version 2) | ecosystem: Host-associated > Plants > Roots > Rhizosphere > Soil...
GGCCGTTTACTGGTTATCTTCCTACCTCCCGCTTCGATGCCGGCGGGTTTCAAAATACAATCCTGGTCCCCTCGTGCAAAAGGGAGTTACGAAGGGATTCTTTGGAATCTAGGTCTCGAGGTTCAGCCAGATCTGGTAGACCAGAGCGGTAATCAATACGTTTGCGCCGTGAAGCACGTACAAACCGGTGTGCCAGACTAGCTCTCGCCATGAATATCGGACCCCACAAATTCCCATGCCCTGCAATCGGATTCTGATCAAACTCGGCCAGCATTGCAGTGTTCACGAAAACATGGCGCGATGGCGCGATGCCCGTTTCCGGCGAGTAATCGCCAGCGCGTAAATAACCTGTACTTGCAACTACTTACACGACGTCAGGGATCGCCTAGGTACGTGAAAATACGTGTAAGATGGGTAGACCGAAAAAGGATCTGCCCCTTCCCGGCCCGAGAAATGCTGCGCTGAAGCATCCCGAGTTTCTGTGACAGTCTTTTTAACCGGGGAGTTTGCTTTAAGGAATCAAGCCCCGCCCGGACCTACACGTGGGGCTCGGTTGCTTCTCCTCTAAACGACCACAAGCGGACGCATCATGTCATGTTCTTCATGTTCGAGAATGTGACAATGCCACACTTACTCGGCACCACCAGTGCGAGGACTATTCGGCACCGCGTAGGGCACCTTCGGCAGATCAAATTTCATGATTAGCGTGGTGCACTCACCAGGATTCATCCGTACTGTTTCCTTCCAGCCGAATTCGTTGGGATCGGGCAGGCGTGCTGGTCCGGTGAACTCCGGTGTGCCGTTGTAGCTCGCGCTATCAAAGGGCTGGCGAGAAATGATCTGTACATTCACCAGGTGGAAGTGCATCGGATGTGTCCAATCCGTGGTGGGTTCGTCTCTGAGCACGACGTCCCTACTGTTCGGCAACCAGACGGTGAACACCACTTCTGCGAGCCAGACGGTTACGTTTGCCAATGTAGGAGCGACAACCATCAACATCAATAGCATTACGTTGAACCCAACGACCAACTACACGTTCACGACTACCTGCGGTACAACTCTGCGGGCAGGAAGGAACTGCAATATCGTGATTCGATTTGCACCGAAGTCTCTTGGAGTTCTGACAGCAGCTATCACAATCGCTGATTCTGCTGATCCACTACCCCAGGTCATTTCGTTGACTAGCACCGGTACAGCAGCGTTGGCACCAGTACTTCAGGTGTCCCCGCTCTCGCTAGCGTTCGGCAGCATCACCAACAGGACGACCAGTCCTGCACAGACGGTGACGGTGTCTAACACTGGTACTGGACCGATGGGTATCAACGGCGGCATCTCCTTAGGTGGCAACAATTCCAACCAGTTCACCCAAACCAATAACTGTCCGTTGACCCTCGCGGCTGGTGCGAGTTGTACCGTAAGCGTGCGATTTGCCCCCAACCAGAAGGGCGCAAAGACTGCAACTTTAAATGTGAATGTTGCTGCACCTACAGTTTCTCAGCAGGTGGCGTTGACAGGCACATCTCTTTAAATTCTGTGTAATGGCTTTTACAGGGGCATCTCGATTCGGATGCCCCTGCTTTTCTTGGGTGTTGCTAGACAACAATTCAGCTGTTCCCTCCGCGAGCGAATTCTCGACTCAGCTTGAACGATCCTTAATCTGCAGATTGCCAGTGGATTGACGCCGAGGCAAGCTGCCAATGAGTGAGCGAACCCACCTCAGAAAAATGCCCGAACGAGGGGCACATTTACGCTTCACGCCGGACTGATCGCTCGTCTGAATCCAGGCCAGGCGCTACGTGTGATGCGCAAATGGGAGCCTTCAGCAGATTGTGTATTGAGTCTCGGTATCCCAGACGGAAGCGCGAAAGCAGAGTGAGCCGCCGACACAACCCTAGGCATCGGACGAAGCTGCTAGCAAATTGCGGTCTGATCTTCTTGATCACTCAATATCGGCATCGAGGCGCGCAGCTTCTACCCAATCGACAAGCCTGATCATCAGAAGAGGAATGGTACTTTCTGAATCAGACTTGCCCAACGCGCCGATTGCCTCAGCAGGAATGAATCCGTTTCGATGAGAGCACATCAAACCCAAACGAATAAGCTGCGGTGGGTCATCTGGCTTTAGTTGCCTGACCCGGAAGCTTTTGGCCATACCAGTCCTCAATCTGTGCCCATGCCGTCCGCAAAGCGTCACCGGCATGGTGATCTTGACTGCGTCCACGTCTTTTTCTTTGTCGAGCAGCTCGCGGAAATCGGCATAGGAAGAGCATCCCTTGAACGCGCCGCCCGGATCGCCTGAACGAATGTCGTGATTCTGAGCCTGAGAGTTTGGGAACCATCTCACCCGCCGCATAGCGATGCCTAGGACCTGGCCTTGAGAATGCGTTTGAGGATTGCCTCGAGGCCAACCTTCGCATCGGCATACTCCGTGGCCGAGATCTTGCCGGAGACCTTGTCCTGCTCGAGCGTGAAGAGTTCCTCCTTCAATGATTCGATCAACGCGTTTTGCCCTGCGGCAGGGACTAATGCCGGACTGCGTGTCTGTTGAACTGGAGGTTCCGGAACCTCGACCCAGCTTGCGGCTGCATGGCCGCTCGCCTGAGTCCCGCCTGTGCTCAACGTGCTGCTGCGTCTGCGCACGACGAAGAAGGCGACACCACCCAGCAAAACTGCGATTCCTCCTAACAGCCACGTCTTCGATCCCGTCAAAGGATCAGGCGAGGCGATCGGTGCGCCGATACCACCACCCGGTTTTCCCATGCCAGACGCACCGGTCATTTGCATTGGCGGACCACTCGGGTCTTGCGGCATCTGTCCCTGGCCCGAGACGTTGAAGCCGATTTCGTCGCCGGGGTGGATGCTCTTCACGACGTGGGTCTCGACGCGAGGGTCTTCCTGCGTGGCTCTGAAGGGCGCGCCATTTTTGGCCGAGAACTCAATTCCCTTCGCTGTGTAAACAACGAAGTTGTCGGCCGGCATCAAGGGACGAATTGCAAACGCATGCTTACCGTCGTAGGCGAAGCGATACTGAACTTCAAAGAGCGTTTCCTTCTCACCCTGGTCAGGCTGAATGGGCACGTTGAACGCGTAATGCCCTTTCTGCGGAAGCGGAGCAAGATGGGTTCTCGTACCCAGCCCGCCTGGACGCGTTGCAGAAGCCTCTTCGAGTACGGCTCCTTCCGGCAGAACGATCTCAAAGCCGTTCTGGCTGAATTGTGTGCGGGGAGGTGAACTGCTGTTTCGGACCAGGTACCGCTCTCTCACATTCAGCGTGCTGCCCGTGGCTTCAATCAGCATCATGTCGGCGTCGATTCCGACACCCTCTACCTTGGCCGCCACATCGTAGACAGTGATGTCCGCCGGCGCACTGCCCTGCGGTGCGGCGATAAAATACGTGCCGCCCTGGTGATCGACACGGATAAGAAAAGCGCCCGGGCCGGGTGTCTGCAATGTATATTGACCTTTCTCATCAGTGACTGCGCTGGCTGCATCGGCCATGCCGGCGCTCACGTCTACGAGGACGACCTTGTCGCCGGCCGACGGCTTGTTCGCGGTCTTGTTTGTGACTGTCCCGCTCACCGATGCCCCAAGCGCAATTATCGAAATGGCTGCATTGGCGGTAAATACGGTCACCAGACGAAAAAAGCTGTTCATGCAATGCTCCTGGCTTGCAAGTGCGAATCGGATGTGTTCCCGCCAAACGCAATTCCTGCCGACTTCAGGAATTCCGAGGGTGATGTGCCGCCTGCAAAGATCCAGACAAAATCGTTGGGCAGTTCCCGTGGTTGTCCTGCAACATCAATCACCACACTCCCGGCCCGAAATTCGACCGGCCCAGAATTGAAGAGCACATCGAGCTTCCGAGATGCTATTTGTTCTGCGATGCGTCTGGCATTACGATCCTTGAGCCGGCTGAACTCTCCGCGCCGATAGGAAAGCGTGACCCGGTTGCCCGCCTGATGCGCGAGGCCCATGGCCGCTTCAACGGCGCTGTCGCCTCCGCCTACTACCAGGATGTTCTGGCCCGTATAGTGATCGGCTTCGATCAGCCGATAAAGCACATGAGGAAGTTCCTCGCCCTTCACTCCAAGCTTGCGTGGCGTGCCGGCTCGGCCCATCGCGAGAACCACCGCTCGTGCACTGTACTCTTTGATCACTGTTCTCACGCGGAACAGGCCGTTTGCGCTTCTCTGGACGGCCTCGACGCCTTCGCCGGTCCGAATGTTGAGGTCTGTGCGCGCCATGATCTTTTCCCAGAACCGAAGCAGATCTTCCTTGGAGAGGCTGGTCTTGCTGAACTTGCCGTGAAGAGGAAACTCCACCGGGCTCGTCATGACCAGCTTCTGCCGCGGATACTTCGAGACCGTCCCTCCGACGCTCTCGCGCTCCAGCGTAAGTGCGGAGAGCCGATGCTGAGCCGCCCGGAGCGACGCGCTGATTCCCGCTGGACCTGCGCCGACGATGATTACATCCCATACAGAGCTGTCAGTCGGCGTGGGCTGTGAGGAGGCGAAACGCTGCGCGATCGAATCCACACAGTCGCGGCCCTGATTCACTGCGTTCTTGATCAGCGCGAGCCCGCCGAGTTCTCCGACAATGAAGAGATTGGGAACGCTCGTTTCGTAATCATCGCCGATGATCGGCATATCGGCGCTGGATCCTGGCTTGGCCATCACCATGGTGATGGCGCCTACGGGGCACGCCTCTGCGCATAGCGCGTGACCGATGCATTTGTGCGCGTTTACGATCGTCGCTTTTCCGCTGACCAGGGCCAATACATCGCCTTCAGGACATACTGATACGCAAGCGCCGCACCCGATGCAGGCATCGCTCAGGATCTGCGGATGTTGTGCCCTGGGCCCTTCAGAGAACACTGGCCCGCGGGCAGCTTTTTCGCGTGCCGCCTCGTCACTGCGCTTGTGCTGGCGCCAATAACGAACGAGGAAGAATGCCAGAACGCAGCCGGCGATAACCCATGTAAGCAGTGTGTCCATCGCTCAACGCATCCCCATTCCGCCAAAACCAAGCCCCATCACAACCACAATATGCAGAATTGCAAGGAGTGCAAAGGCATAACTAAATGGCCGGTGAATAACGTGCCAAAGATGGAACACCCGCTGCGTCTGATCGAGAAACAGTACACGCTTCGATAGGGAGGCCTTCTGCCGCACAATCCCGATGATGTCCTCCACCTCGCGATTCCCTGTCGAGAGCAGACCTCCCAGCGAGCCGAATCCTGCGGAACTGCCGGCCTGGCGTCGCAGTTTCGCCATTTTGAATGGCATGGCGAGATCGAAGAATATCATCTGGACGATTGCAGCGAGCGCGCCTACGCGACTGGCATGTTCCGGAGACGGAGCCCTCAAAACCTTCCGCAGTTGCGCTTCGGTGAAGACAGATTGCACGAGCAGAAACTCCGCCAGGATCCGTTCGTCGTCGTGCAGTTCGCCGAGCGACATCTCAGCCGCATTCAAAGAGCGTGGAATCTGCGCGTACAGATATCTGCCGACAACTCCGCTTAGAGCTACAGCGAGCATGATCCAGAAGGCGACGCCGGCGATTCCCTGAAACTTGAACGAAGCATGAAAGGCAATCACTATCGGAGCTGATATTCCCGCGATCACATGGAAATCCATCCAGTGTCGAGCGGTCCCGATGCGCCCCAGCCAGGGAATCACTTTTCGAAGTGCATAGAGAAAGATGATGAAAAAAAGAACGGTTCCGAATATTCCGAGCTTAAGCCCGATCGTTCCGCTTGGCCTCAGCAATTCGTGCTTGTCGGAGTAGGGACGCTGGTCCAGTGGGAGGATGTAATAGTCGGCGCCATAGATGGCGATTACAGCCAGGGTCAGGAATGCGGCTACCGCTGCGATCTTTACCCGGATACGGTGCCCTAGTTCCTTCTGCTGCGCTCGCGAACGGCCGGATGCCGCCGCGCCGCCCTGGAGAAATGTACTGCTCATTGCTGCTCCTTGGGTATCGGCTGGTCGGTTCCCTGAGGTGTTGCATCAGGACGGACCTTGTAGTTCGGATCCTGCTGGGCATCCGTCGAAAACGATCTATAGCTATCGAAGACGTGTGTATTGCGCCAGTGCTGACGGGGAGTTGTCACGTCGACAACGGCCTTGAACGGCAGCGACAATGTTTCGCTGCCCAGGGTCTCCGGCTTGTACTCGACATGAATCTCCAGCGAACGCAGACCGACGTCGCTCATATCGTGCATCAGGCTTGCGTCCGCCTGAATGACCTCGCCTGACGATCTGTCGAGCCACGCTGTTCCCTGCAGTTCGAGCGGAAATTCGCGACCGCGCAGGGCGAGTGCTGCCGGCGTTCTGCGTCCTGAGATGTGCGCGAAATGGATGGGGACCGTGGTTTTGTTCTGGACGATTTGCTCCGGCCCCTCGTGAAACGAGAACGCGTCGCTGTAGTAAGGATGGAAAACGAGAAGCAGCGTCGTCATGCCATTGGTTGTGAGCATCGGCAGAGAGACTGATTTGTGCTTCGCGTCTGGCGATTCGATTCGCGATTCATTCAGCTGAAAGCTCTGGTTACTGCCGCTCATCATGATCAGGTAATCGAATCGTGAACGCTCGGTCGTGTCAGCATGCCCTTTGCCATTTAACTTCTGCTGCGTCACGGTCTCCGTGCAATGCAAGTCAGCGAGCTTTGTGAGATATCGCGAGACTTGCTTCTGCGCGAGCATCATGGGATCGGACGATGCCGTGGTCGGCCCATCGGCTCGAAGAGCCATGGCAATCAGAACAATCAGACTTGCTGCGAGGAATTGCTTACGGTACATTCGCAGCCTCCCGTCTACGGGTTGCTGCCCGATTGTCGAACCGATAACCCAGGGTCGACGTCCACTGGTTGTAATTCAGGGAACCGCCGCGCTGAATGGTGTACATACTTTCGAAGAAGAGCTTGGCGCCGAGATTCGAATCGAACACGAAGTTGACAAACGATGAGTCGCTGTTCGTTGCGACGTTTGAGGTGTACGCGTATTTCCCGAACTGCAGATTCAGGCGCAGGTTGTCCAGCATGTCGCGTGACACAGTTAAAGTCGTGTACTTTCCCGAAGCGAAAGAGCTGTCGAATTGCGCTATACGCGCATCTGCGGTCAACCCTGTCTTCCAGATATCCGCAACCGTGACGCCGAACATCTTGTTTAACGCATCCTTGGGATCATTCGAGTCGGTGCTGCTGCCCAGGCTGAAATACCCGGTGATGTGTCGTGGGAATTGAATACGCGCGCCGCCGTTGATTCCCTGATAAAGATACTTGTCGAGCAGGCCTGTTCCAACCAGCGTGGCATCGTAGGTGGGAACATCGCGGAAATAGGTATCCGTAACATCCAGCGCCACCCGCGGATGCACCTGCACGCGAAGAGAAAGAAGGCTCTGCCCTAGGCCCGTTCTGATTGCCTCCGCCCCTGGATTCGCTGCTGGACGATCGATCTGCATCGAGTGATAGACAGAAAAGATCCGCTTGAACGAGACATCATTCTCAGCGAATACAAATGGCCGATTAATATTCCACTTCAGCAGTTCGAGTCCGTAGCCGGCCGTCGTGGAGAAGCGGAATGTATCGAAGCTGCCGCCGCGAAAATTGATATATGCTCCTCCAATCCGCCGGTCGGGATTGTAGCTCCACGATGTCGGATCGGGAGTGGAGCCTGCAAACGTCCCCAGCATCGCATGCTTTGAGAATTGCACGCCCGTGTAGGCACCATCGATCGTCTCCAGACTGCTGGCGTACGGTACGTAGAGCCGGCCGATTCCCGCCGACCAGCGCGACTCCGGATTCACGTAGCTCAGGCTCATCAGATAGGTGCGGTTGATCAGGTCCTGAATCGAATTCTGATATGCGGATGAATTACGCCGCAGGTTGCCCCGCCAGTAGCCATTCAGATTCCAGTGAGTACCGAAGATTCGGGTAAAGTCCGCGCGAAACACCATTCCATACGAACTCGACGTGGATGAGCCCTGGCCCACTTCGCGGATAGAACTTATGTCAAAGCCGATGCGACCTCTAATCTGGTTGATCTCAGGCAGAGGCGGACGCGGCACCTTCTCGCGAACCTCCTCGTCCAGGGGATCGCCGGAGCTAAAGCTCACCACCATCGGGTACTGGCGGGTGTTTCCAAGGGTATCGTTCTCAACGCGCTTAGCAACCTCCGTGTCTGGTAGGGAAAGCACATCGCCCGACGTGACATTCCTGCTGCTGACCTCGATCTCGCAAACAGCAGATGCCGACGCAATCGCGACGACTTTGAGCTTTGCGATAACGCCAGGCTCGATGGCCTCATTGGCGGGACCTGACTTTGTCGGGTCCTGCTTAAGTATGAGTTCTGTTCCTTCTGCCAGGCCCGCGTCGCGTCCTCCGTCGAGGTATGCATTGTTGCCGTTCACATACTGAACGCGGAAATCGGTGCGAATGGAAGCGCGCGAGCTCGGGGTCTGTTCCTGCCCTTGTGGGACGGGATTCTGTGCCCAGACTGGAGCAACAAGGATCAGCATGATTGAGAGTTGTCGCATGGCCTAACCTCCACCACCGTTTTTGTGGCATGCGTAGCAGTTCACGCTGTTGTAGACATATCCCGATACACCGCTGTGCTGGGAGTTGGTCGAGGATGCCGAATGGCAGTTTGTGCAGGTGAAGATGGAGTAGTCGTTCGAATTCGTGTGGCAGGTGGTGCACACGCCGTTGGCATTGCCATGGTTCACCGGGAAGAATGTGTGATACTGCGTCGGCAATGTTGCAGGAAGCCATGCAGCCGTTGTGTGGCAGGTCGTGCAGGTAGTCGGCCACCCGGCTGTGACGTGATTTGGGTTCGTCGTCGAGGTGAAGTCCCCCTTGTGGCACGAGTAGCAGTCTGTTGGCGTACCCGCAAACACGTTATTGATGTGGCACTTGGTGCACGCGACATTCACGTGCGCGCCCGTGAGCGGGAACGGGGTGTTGTTGTGATTGAATGTGGCGCCGGCCCACGATGTAGTCGTGTGGCACGTCCCACAAGTGGTCGGGAAGCCGGCCGCCGCGTGATTGGGATCAGTCGCGCCATTCCAGTCGCTCTGATGGCATCCATAGCAGGCAGTTGGCAGTGTCGTGTAGTTGTTATTTACATGGCATTGCGCGCATTGCACGGTTGTGTGTGCGCCGGTGAGCGGAAATGACGTGTTGTTGTGGTTGAACGACGACGGGCTCCAGGCTGTGGTTGTGTGGCAAATCGAGCAATCTGTCGGAAATCCCGATGACACATGGTTCGGGCTCGTTGCACCGGTAAAGTCTGCCTTGTGGCAGGAGTAGCACGCGGTCGGAGTCGAAGTGTAGTTGTTGTTGGTGTGGCACTGGGCGCATGGCACAGTCGCGTGCGCGCCCGTCAGCGGATAATTCGCATACGTAGCGTGATTGAAGTTGACGTTCGCCCAATCCGTCGTGTTGTGACACGTTTCGCACGTGGTTGGGAATGCAACCGTGGCATGGTTTGGATTGGTCGTACCTTTCCAGTCCGTCTGGTGGCAGCCGTAGCAGGTGGTCGGGAGCGTTGTGTAGTTGTTGTTGGTGTGGCACTGCGCGCAGGGCACCGTCGCATGCGCTCCCGTCAGCGGAAATACGGCGGCGTGATTGAAACTCGAGGGTATCCATGCTGTGGTTGAATGGCATACCGCGCAATCCGTCGGGAAGCCGGATGAGACGTGATTCGGGCTGGTGGCGCCCGTGAAATCAGCCTTGTGGCACGAATAGCAGGCCGTCGAAGTTGACGTGTAGTTATTGTTCGTGTGGCACTGCACGCACTGCAATGTCGCGTGCGCTCCCGTGAGCGGGTAATTCGCATACGTGGCGTGGTTGAAGTTGACGTTGGTCCAATTCGACGTATTGTGGCAGGTTTCGCACGTAGTGGGAAACGCCGCGGTGGCATGGTTGGGATTGGTCGTGCTCTTCCAGTCCGCCTGATGGCAGCCGTAGCACGTCGTCGGCAGCGTCGTGTAGTTGTTATTTGTGTGGCATTGCGCGCAAGGCACCGTCGCATGCGCTCCCACCAACGGGAAGACCGCCGCGTGATTGAACGTGGATGATGTCCAATTTGTCGTTGTATGACAGAGCGTGCAATCGGTGGGGAATCCCGCCGCGGCGTGCGCAGGGTCCTTCGTGCCGGTGTAATCGGCCTGATGGCAGCCGTAGCACGTGGTTGGAAGCGTGGTGTAGTTGTTGTTCACGTGGCACTGCGCACACTGCACCGTGGTGTGCGCGCCAGTCAGCGGGAAGGCCGTCTTGTTGTGATCAAACGTGGCCAGCGTCCACGATGTGGTGTTGTGGCACTGCGTACAGTCGGTCGGAAATCCTGACGACGCGTGTGGCGGATTATTCGCAGACTTGTAATCTGACTGGTGACATTCGTAGCAGGTCGTCGGAAGCGTCGTGTAGTTGTTGTTCGTATGGCACTGAAGGCACGGCACGGTGATGTGCGCGCCCGTAAGCGGGAAACGTGTGTTGTTGTGATTGAACGAGGACGGGCTCCAGCCGCTCGTCGTGTGGCAAACCGAGCAATCAGTCGGGAAACCCGAGGAAACGTGATTCGGATTTGTGGTCCCAGTGAAGTCTGCTTTATGGCATGAGTAGCAGTCTGTCACAGTCGATGTGTAGTTATTATTCGTATGGCATTGCGCGCACTGCAGTGTCGCATGCATGCCGGTCAGCGGGTAATTCGTATACTGCGCGTGATTGAAGGTGATGTCTGTCCAGTTTGTCGTACTGTGACAGGTTTCGCAGGTCGTCGGGAATGCGGCCGTGGTGTGATTGGGATTCGCTGTGCCTTTGAAGTCGGTCTGATGACACCCATAGCAGGTCGTCGGCAGTGTCTTGTAGTTATTGTTCGTATGGCACTGTGCGCAAGGCACAGTCGAGTGGGCTCCCGTGAGCGGAAAGACTGTTGCGTGGTTGAACGTCGAAGATGTCCAGTTCGTTGTTGTGTGGCAGAGCGTGCAATCCGTCGGGAACCCGGCTGCTGCGTGCGCGGGATCCTTGGTACCGTTGAAGTCTGCCTTATGACACGAGTAGCAGTCCGTCGGAGTCGACGCGTAATTGTTGTTTGTGTGGCATTGCGCACATTGGACGGTCGCGTGCGCTCCGGTTAATGGCCAGTGCGCGAATGCTGCGTGGTCGAACTTCGCGTTCAGCCAGTCGGTTGTCGTGTGGCAGGTTGCGCACTCGTGAGGCAACCCAAGTTGCACGTGGGGAGGATTCTTGCTGTTGTTGAACTCGGTTGCGTGGCAGCCAAAGCATGACGCCGGAGTTCCCGCAAAGACATTGTTCAGGTGGCAGCTGGTGCACGGCAGCGTGGCGTGTGCACCGGTCAATGCAAAGCCAGTCTCCTTCAGGTGGTCAAACTTCGCGTTCAACCAGGTGTTTGCCGAATGGCAGTTCTCGCAGGTAGTTGGGAAGTGCAAGGAGACGTGATTCAGGACAGGTGTTTGGAAATCCTTCTGATGGCATGAGTAGCATGCGGTCGAGAGGCCAACGAACTGGCCTGCCGCTGCATTCTTGTGGCAGTCGACACATGCGAGGAGTGCGTGCGCGCCGACCAGCGGGAATCGATTCAGGTGATCGCGGATGTCTTTATTTGAAACCTGCCATCCCTTTACGGAGTGGCAGTTCTCGCAGTTGGCTCCAAACTGACGGCGGTGGATGTCGGCGTGGCAGTCCGCGCAGTGATTGCTCACCTTACTGAAGATCAGGCTGGTGTGACACTTTGTGCACGTCACCTTCTGATGCATGCCGCGAAGCGGATAACCTGTCTGATCGTGATTGAATTCAGGATTCGATCGCATCGGTTTCCAGCTCGTGTAGGTGTGGCACTCCTGGCATGCAGTTGCGATCGGCCCATGCGGGTTCGTCACCTTGGCCTGCGGGCCCCCCACCTGGGGACGCGCATTCTCAGCAGGCTTCTGTAGAGCCATGCCTGCGAGCAAAGGTGCCGCAAAAACAAACAGAAGCAGTTGGCGCCTAATCTCCATCCGCTGTCCGCGTCCTCCCGCCGAGCTAACTAATTCGCGCGCTGCGCCCCGGCGAATACCGGCCACTCAAACGCACATCAGCCACGGCAAATACCGCATCGGGTGCAGACATTCGTTCACCCGTAAAGTGCTCAATGAACATCAGCAGGGTCTTTGAAATTCAAAAGAGCCTGTTCTATACATCAGCTTGTTACCGGGAGTTGTTGTGCGCGGCCAATAAGCACTCAGCTGGCTTCGGCGGGATGGCGCGACGTTCCTCTTACGGGCGGAGTCCGGTCGTGTAGTTAAAAGGCAACAGCGATAATCCAGCAGTGGTGCCGATTCGACGCAGATGGGAAGCGGTAGTTAGCCTGATTGCCAATGGAACTCACAATACAACAAACGTTGTTTTTGAGTCCATTACAAAAGGCCGTAGTAATGCACCTTCGACATGAACATTTCTTCATCTTGCATTCTTGCGGTAGCAGACTTCGCTTTTGGAATGCTTGCTCCATGACAAGCGTCACAGTTTCTGGGCGTGGGCTTATAGAACAGCACGTCGTTCCCGTTCACCGTTCGCTTTATGGTGTGGCACGCCGAGCATGACACATTCTCATGCCCACCCTTGAGTGGAAAGCCTGAGGCGTCGTGTTCGAAGATCGACGGCCTCCACTTGTTAGTGTTGTGACACGTTTCGCATTTTTCCTTTCGGTCACCAAACTGGTCGGCATGTGGATTCGCATGACAATTGCCGCAGTTGTGCGGGGTGTTTAGGAAATTTACATGACGCATTGTTAACTCCAGATTTGGAGGTTTGTGGCAGTCTGCGCACGGCACTGCACGATGCGATCCACTTAGTGGGAATCTGGTCTCTTCATGATTGAACCTGGTCAGGTCCTTCCACTCTTTTGTCGAGTGGCATGCCCGACATCCGAGCAACTTGCCGGTTGCATCTTTAGCGCTCATTCCGTCGGCGAATTGAGCGTGATGCACATCCTCGTGACAGGTCGTACAACTCAGCTGACTGAAGTGATACGGGATTACCTTCGTGCCGCCTGCTTGCTTGTGGCATTGCAGGCATGGCACCGCCATGTGACCTCCGTCCAATGGAAAATTGGACTTCTGGTGCAGGGCCAGCGTGAAGCTTGTGGTCTTGAATGATGCTCCGTTATGGCATTGTTCACATCGGTTATTCCAGGGCGCACCCGCGAACTGCCCCTCGTGCTCATCCTTGTGGCAGTCGACGCAGAGTGAATACTTGATCTTGAATCGCGTCTCTTTGCCAGCCGGCAAATGACATGACGCGCAATTCACTTCTGCATGGGGAAATATCAGGGGAAAACCTGTCTTTGCGTGATCGGCAACCGAGAAGGTTGACGGCGACCATCCCTGTACCGTGTGACAGGACTCGCACTTACCTCCGTCGGGCCGCTTCGTAAATTGGCCATTGTGCGGATCAGGCTTGTGGCAATCACTGCAGAGATCATGCGCAACGGGAGCCTTGAAATCTCCCTTCGCGTGACACTGCGCGCAACCAACTTGAAAGTGCTTGCCCAGCAAGGGAAAATGCGTGGTGGAATGATCGAAGGTGCCTGAGAACGTAGACTTTTTCCACGTCGTCGTGGTGTGGCACGAGTCGCATCCTTGGTTGAAGACTCCCTTGTGCGGATCCACCCGGTGACAATCTGAGCAGTTCGTAAAGGCTAATCCCGTGTACCGTGGCTGGCCGTCAGTGCCGGTTGTGTGACAACTCCTGCAGAGAACATAGCGATGCTCGCCTGTGAGCGCGAAGCGGGTCTTTGAGTGGTCGAAGCCCTCCTTGCTTACGCTGGCTGTCTTCCAATCAGTGGTGGAGTGGCACCGCGCGCAATTCGGTCCCAGGCGTCCCTGGTGTTTGTCCTGATGACAGGTGCCGCAGCTTGGCGTGAGCCCCATCCAGGTGCGATTTAGATCTTTGCTCGCCAACAGAGTCCGCGCCTGCCCGGAGATATGCTGCGCGGTATGACATGTGCGGCAACTTACGCCGGCGTGTTTCCCATCCAGCGCATAGCCGGTCTTCGAGTGATCGAAGCCGGTCGCCGTCGGATCCCAATGGATCATCTGGAAGTTCTCGCCGTTGTGATCTGAATGGCACTTTGCGCATGCGGATCCTTCCGGGCCGGTTCGAGGATAAGTGGCATGCAGGCCGCGGTTTTCGTGCAACTCCGCGGCGATTTCCTTGTGACATTCAAGACAGTGGAACGACGGTGCTCGCGTGGAGACTTCATGGCATTTTGTGCAGTTGGTACCTCCACTCAGGCCCTGATGTGCTCTCGCAAGCGGTCCCGGAGATATCTGCGCGCGCGCCGTATGAACACATGCCAGCAACATAAGGATCAGGGCGCTGGCTGCGAGCACCCAATCACGCACACGCAGATGGTCCTTCGGTGGGATCCCGTCGTTCCTGCAACAAATGCCAGATTTGCTCATTCTTCGTTTCCGGCAATTCCGTGGTCTGAAACGGCATCTGGAGAGCTCAAGGTCACCGTGCGCACATTCGACGAGCGGCATTCAACGATGAGCTAGGGACAAGGCAGAAGGGAAAGCAGAAAGTCAGTGAGCCTGTGGGCGATGGTGATGGACACGAGTATGCCATCTCAGGGTCGCGGTCGACTAGAGTTCGTTGGATGAAACGCGACTAAAGTTACTTCGCACAGCACGTCAGTCGATCAATTCGGACGCGAATTCTGGCCCTGGACCATCTGCTTGCGCTGCTCGAACATGCGCTGCATCTCATTGATTCTGTCCTGCAGATTCATCTGCGATGATGCCGGGGCGGAATCAACGGTCGCAGAAGGAACGCGCGCCGCAAGTTGCCGACCTGTGGCTGCCAGTTTCCGCGGGCCCTGCAGTCGCGCCGGAGTTAGCGGATGACGCATTGAAACGGCCGCAACTGGCGATGTTCCAATTTATCGGCAGACGAAGACAGGGCGTGAATCCTCCCAGATCGAGACCGCCTTGGACGCCATTCAACGGCAAGTTCTCCAGGATAGCGGACAACCGGCAATTGAGAATGGTCGCCTTGTCTCGGTTGCTTCCGGCGGCAAGCTGATTCCAACGCGGGAAAAGGACCGTGCGTTGTTTTCTTTTCTCCCGATGGTGGTCATTGCGCTTCTTTTGCTGATCGCTTGCTCGAATGTTGCGAACATGCTTCTCGCGCGCGCTCTGGATCGACGGCGTGAAGTTGCCGTGCAACTGTCGTTGGGCGCAAGCCGGGCACGTCTGATACGCCAACTGATCGTGGAGAGTGCGCTGATTGCTCTTGGCGCCGGTGCGCTCGGGTTTGCGCTTACATGTTGGCTAATGCACCTGCTGTCTCGGCTACGCCTTCCGCATGCCATGCCAGTTCGGTTCAACGTGGAAGTGGATTGGCGCGTACTCGTTTTCACGATCGGACTGACGGCCCTGACGGGACTCGCCATCGGCTTACTTCCAGCAATGCAGGCGACACGTCCCCAACTTGTGCCCGCCTTGAAGGAGGGCGGCAACCTCCAGGTGAGAAGGCGCAGGGCTTTCAGCGCCCGAAACCTGCTGGTCGTTTCACAGATGGCAGGATCTCTCACTCTACTCTTGGTCATCGGCTATATCGTGTTCGGAATGGAGCGTACGATGTTGAGCGCGGTCGGATTCGATGCGAGGAACATTCAACTCATTTCCGTCGACCCGATTCGCGATGGATACAGCGTCGCACAGGCGGAGGAGTTCTATCCGAAGCTGCTGGACCATGTGAAGAGAGTGCCCGGAGTTGCTTCTGCGACCTGGTCGGAGGCGATTCCGATGCAGCCCAGCGGGAGGGCGACTTTCACCACGGATACGGATGGTTCCCGACGGGTCGATCAAGCCACAAAGTACATTGTGGGCTATGACTATTTTCAAACCATGGGAATCAGCATTCTTCGCGGCCGTAGTTTCGCGAAGAGGATGATAAGTCCGGTCGACACTCGATCGTGGTGAGTGAGGCTCTGGCGCAAACTCTATGGAGAGACGGTGACCCGATTGGGCGACGCCTTACTCTCGTGGGCAAGAGCAGTGCACGGTTCGGATTGTTCAACGCCTCGGCCGCCGACTACGGTACAGCATCGCGAGACGAAACTTTCGAGGTTGTGGGTGTCGCTGCCGATGTGCTCGAAACTCCGATAGAACGACCGGGGCCCGCGGTCTACCTGCCGATGATCGAGGCAGACTTCGCCAAGCCGACCTTCCAGGGCATCACCTTGGCAACTCGCACCACTCCTGGTCTCGATGCCGCCACCATCATCCGCACCCAGATTGCCGCGATCGATCCAAATCTGACAACGTTCAACGTGAAGACAATGCCGGACTGGATTGAGCAGCTCATGTTCATTGTGAAGATTGGGCTATGGAGCTACGGCCTTATGGGAGCCTTCGGGTTGCTTCTCGCTAGCGTGGGGCTGGCCGGCGTTACGGCCTACTCGGTCTCGAGCCGCACGCACGAAATCGGTATTCGGCTCGCGTTAGGAGCTCGCTCGAGAGACATTCTTCGGATGATCATGGCGGAAGGTGCTACTCTGATCGCGATTGGGTCTTGTATAGGCATTGCGCTTGCGGTGGCGGCAATGCACGTGATGTCCGCAAGCATGGACCCGGTATCGCAAAGCATTCAGCACAGCCAGTCTGACCTGCGAATCGCAGCAGGCGCCGTGGGCATTCTGTTCATGATCGGCCTGTTGGCTTGCTATCTCCCGGCTCGGCGGTCTGGGCGAGTTGAACCTGTCATCGCGCTGCGCCAGGAATAACGTGGAAAGCATTGTCCCGTCCGCGCTCTCACTGCCACATAAACCCGTCGGAGACTAACACTGACGCTGGCATAGGAATACTAGGCCCTTTAATTCCGCGCTACACTAACAATCTCGCTGGTAGAAAATACCGGGCAGCCCAGTTCACGCTGGTGCTGAAGATTCCGCGGTTTCCGCCGGACAGCGAACGGCTTAGAGAGACGGTGGTTTACAAGGAGCCAGGAGCGCGATGAAACGAGCAGCCTTTTTGCTGTTGACGGTGGCGACGTGCATGAGGGCGGCGCCGATGAAGATTCACCTTTCGACGGATGTTCCGTCACCGCAGCCGGTGGGGACGGTGATCGGGCTGACGGCGCGGGTGGACGGTGGGGAAAAGGGCCCCTTGGCAGTCCGCTTCGATGTGAGCGAGAACGGTGGGCCGTTTGAGCTACTCAGCGATTACAGCCGTGACGCGACGTTTGCCTGGGCGCCGGGACTTTATGAGCATGAGTCGAAGGTGCGGGTAATGGTGTTGAACCAGGAGACGAAGGAGACAGCCGCGGCAGAACTGGACTTCCGGATGACGCCACGAAAGATGGGCGCGGATGGAACGGTGACGCCGACCGCGAATCCGCTGGTGGCGTTGTTCAGCGCGCCGGCGTGCGCCGTTGGCGAGGAGTTTCAGGTGGCGTTTCATGAGGAAGGCAGCAGCGCGGTGAGCCACACACCGCTCATGGCGTGCCGCGGGACGGTGACGAACAACGTGTACGTGGCGGGCATGCACGCGGACTCGGTGTATGTGATGCGTAGTGAAGTGTCGGGTTCTGCGGACGCGAAGACAGGTAAATGGCTTCCGTTCCACACGGGCATGGTAGACGGGAAATTTACGCATGTTGAGACGACGTATCGCGACCCCGGCCACTACAGCGCAGCGGACGGGATTATTATCCGCAGCGTGGATACGGGGAGAACGGTTGCGACGGATCTGGATGGCCGGCTGGTCTGGTTTCTAAACGCGAACGCCAATTACATGACGAGGCTGCTGAGTGGCGGCCGGGCGCTGGCAGTATTGCCGGGGACGAATTCGGCGAACGACATTCACCGCGCACAGACGGTGCGGGAAATGGACCTGGCCGGCAATACTCTGCGCGTGACGAATGCGAGCCGGGTGGCGGAGCAACTGGCCAAGTTCGGGCTCCATTCCGATTGCAAAGAGGGCGGGAAGGAGTGTCTGTCGGGGTTCCATCATGAGGCGACACGGCTGCCGAACGGGCACACGCTGGTGATTGCGGGCTTGGAGCGAATGGAGCCGGCGGGGACGCAGGGTTCCGATGGGCCGGTGGATGTGTTGGGAGATGTGGTGATTGATCTGGACCAGAACTTCCAGGTGGGCTGGGTATGGAATTCTTTCGATCACCTGGACTTGAAGCGGGCGTCGCTGGGCGGAGCACATTGCATGCAGGGTGAGGGAGTCGGGGGGTGCCCGCCAGTGTTCTTGGCGAAACAGGCGAACGGTTGGCTGCACAGCAATGCGGTTTCGTATATGCCAAAAGACGGGAACTTCGTGGTTTCGCTTCCGGAGCAGGACTGGGTGGTGAAGGTGGATTACGAGAACGGGAAAGGGACAGGGAAGGTGCTGTGGAGGCTAGGGAAAGACGGCGACTTCAATACGAATTCGACGGACCGCTACGCGTGGTTTTCCTACCAGCATGACCCGGGACCGGAAACTGAGTCAGGGCTGCTGCTGATGCTGGATAACGGCAGGCGGAGGCACGAAAAATTCGCAGACGCGAACAATCGCGGGCAGGCTTGGGCGATCGATGAAAAGACGCATGCGGCGACGCCGGTGGTTAATGTCGACCTGGGTGAGTTCTCCGCGGCAGTGGGGTCGGCGCAGAAGCTGGCAAACGGGAATTACTCGTTCGAGTCGGGGTTCATTCTGGGGAACCCGCCGCGAGGACGGGCGGAGGAATCGGAGTGGAGTCAGACGACAGAAATCACGCCGGAGGGGAAGATTACATTCAAGCAGCGGGCGGAAGGATCGTTGACATATCGAAGTTTTCGGGTGCCGGATATGTATACGGCGCCGGTGAAGTAGGGCGATCGAAAGAGAGTAATTTGCAATCATCGAGACTGGATCTGGACCGAGAAGTCGGCATCTCGCCAGTTTCCCGGCAAAGACGAAGATCTGAGCGCTGGAGAAAACCGCCCGTTGGCACGACGCTACGGCTGCTATCTTCGATCGCGAGGCGGCGTTCTAGTCCGTGACTTGATGACAGAATCTGATACTTGGACTTACCTGCCTAGCCGGTACGGTTGGCGTTTTCCCAGCGGGTCTGCACGAATGGCCCTCGGAACTTCAACGCCCAGGCGAGATTCCGTTCAAATAGTGAAACCGGGCTGGAGCCAAGATTGAAGTCTTTGTCCTTAGCCAGTTTCACCCGGCGCTCATGCAGCAGGTCGACATGAACCGGGTCGAGTGCTGAGTCCATAGAAGGTGGATTCATAGAATGGGCAAGGCGCCTCAGCAAGTCTTCGAATGCGCCCTTCCCCTTCCGCCATCCCCAACCGATCTGCGGCAGTTCCCGTGCCTTGCACCAAAGCTGGACGCGGCCGGTATTAAGAAAGGGGATGTGTTCCGCGGAGTAAACCGTCATGGGCGCGTTTCGAAGCGCGCACTCTATCGTGACTCGATCGGAATCATTCTGAAGCTCACTGGAGCGACGAGATCCCCGGTGAAGTCTCTAATTGCGCCTCAGAAGCTGGTTTACCGGGAAATGCCCAAGCGTATTTAACCAAATGGTAATTGACGGATAGGCGGTTATTCAGGGGTTGAACAAAATCATGCTTGTCCCTTATGGATAAAGCAGTCAAATGGGATGGATACTACCGTTCTCACTACAACCGGTGCGTGGTTGTGCAGATATGGCTTGTAGAGGTATTTGCGCACCGCGGCTAAGGCTAGCGGTCGCAGCACACTGGGTCCGGAGAGGGACCGGGCGCGGTTCACCTTTCCATTCTTGTCGATGACAATCGCGATAACAACCGTGCCTGAGATCTTTAGGCCATATGGCTGATCTTTGTGGCAAGGTGGCTCCTCTTTGTGGATCAGCAATGTCTCGGCGATTCTGGGGCTGAGCTGGACCTGATTGGGATCATCCCGCTCTTGTGCTGAAAGGCCGGATAGAAGAGTGGCAGCAACGAATAAGGAGTACGTCAGGGTTTTCATCGCGAGTGCTGACTTCCAATCCTTTCGAACAGCTAATGATGATACTCATCATGTCAGTTTCATGCGCGGTAATTCTCGCTGCGGTCGGGTGGTGGGCGATCCGTCAATTACCATTTGGTTAAATAAGATAAGGGCTTTCGAAGACTCTGGCGAAATTGGGAAACGCGGACGGGAAGACCCTCGTCAAAAGTGGCTCATCGGAGCATGGCGTTTGTCGGTCCTAATCAGGATGATTTTCGCGCTCAGGAAACCTTCTGAGCGCCTCCGAGTGTGCCGTGCCGGGTGCGCCGTTAAAGGACTTAGCAGCACCTGTCAGGAGTGATTTTGAGGGGTCTTATGCTAGGCTTAAGTTGTTGATTCTACAGTGGCTGCCCCCCAGGGATTCGAACCCCGATATGCTGATCCAGAGTCAGCTGTCCTACCATTGAACGAGGGGGCAACAAGCGCGAATGGCCATCTTGCAGCCGTGATGGCTGGGCTGAAACAGGAGTGTTCAGCGCTGGAAGCCAACAGCTTCATGATACGGATAGACCGTTTGTTCGGTCAAACCACTGTCTGTCTCGCGCGACGCCAATGCAGCCCGACGAATGCCGTCCCGCTCTCCGATGCCTATTCCTCTCGCAAAACTTCGAGAGGACGCAGACCAAGAATCCGGTAGCTCGCGATCCATCCGGTACCGGTTGCGAGGATTGCCGTCCCAGCCAGCGCTACTGCTCCAGCAAGCCAGTCGATGTGGAAGCCGATCTCCAGCCTGCGGAGCAGCACACGCGTAAGCAGATTCGCAAACACCACACCCACCGAACCAGCCAGAAGTCCCAACACGCTAAATTCCACGCTGAAGGTCCGCACGATCCGCATGCGCGTAGCCCCAAGCGTCTTGAGCACCACGGCTTCCCGCATTCTGCGGAACCGCGCGCTGGCAATACTTGAAGCAAGAATCATCAGGCCGGCAAGAATCGAGAAGCCTGCCAGAAAACGCACTACAAACGTGATCTGATCGACGACATTCTCGATGCGATTCAAAACGTCGGCAATGTTGATGACTGAGATCGTCGGATATGCAGCAAACAATGCGCGCTCCATTTCCGGTACTCTCTTCGCGTCGATATGCGCTCCACCGTACCAGGTTGCCTGTTCACCCTTAAGCTGACCGGAAGGAAGCATGAACGAAACCCGGCTTCCAATGTGCTGACCATCGGGCTTGTATAGAGCTGCAACCCTGAGGTTGCGCAAGCGCCTGCCAACCTCCAGTTGGACCGCGCTTCCCACCCCCAGATGGAGTCTCTGCGCAGTTCCCTGCCCTATCGCGATCTCTGATGCACCCGCGTCCTTCCACCACTGTCCAGCCTCCACTTTATCGCCTTCAGGTGGGGAGTCCCCCCAGCTCAATTCCGCGTTCTCCAGCCACCTGCGCGGAAAGTGCTGATCTTGCATCTGATCCAAAGTCTTTCCATTGAGCGTCACAAATCGCCCCTGCACCACAGGCAGCAAATCAACCTGTTTCGTCACCCCCGCTTGATGTTGAAAGAACGCCTTCACGCCCTCCACTTCATCGCTCGTGATGTCGATCAGAAAAACATTCGGTAGTTTCGGCGATGCAGTTTCGCGAATCTCCCGCAGCAGCGACCCCTGCATAAGATAAACCGCTAGAATCAGCATCACCCCGGTTCCCAGCGATGCCAGCACCGCAGCCGACTGGTTCCCCGGCCTGTACAAATTCGCCAATCCATGCCGCAGAGACGAGGGCAGACGCAACCTGACCCGATTCAGAATGAAACGCAGCGTTCGCAACGCAACAGCTGCCAGCAGCAGCAACACCAGCAGCGCAATCGAGAAAAGAAGCGCGAACCATCCGCCAACCTTCACTGAGTCCGATAGAGCCCACGCTATCGCGCCCAGCGCAATGACAACCACAACCGCGATCCCAACCTGCAGCCGTCGTGCCCACCAGCGCGCAAACCACTCCTTCGCCGTGGATGGTCCCTGCTCTACCAGTCTGCGCAGCACCAGAATCGGTCTCACCGCACGCACATCGAGCAACGGTGGCAAACAGAACAGCAGGGTCGTAAGCAGGCCCGTTCCGAATCCCGCTCCCACCGCGCGCCACGGGAAATGCAACACCGTATGCACTGGCAGCAGCTTTCCAAAAACCGCCGGCAGAGCCTCCATCACCAGCGCACCACATCCAACGCCAATCAGCACTCCCACCAGTCCCAAAGCCATCGTCTGAAGCAGAAAGATCCGCAGCAGGTCCGACGATCCCGCACCAATGGCCTTCAGAATGGCAAGCATATCCATCCGCTGCTCAAGGTGCGCATGCATCGCCATCGCCACTCCGATGGCTCCCAGCACCATCGCCACCAAACAGATCAGGCTGAGAATCGAAGTGGCATTATCTAACCCCTGGCTCAACGCAGGATTCCCTTCCTTGAAGTCCATCACCTGCGCGTCCGGCAGCACTCCCTCCACTTTCTTGCGAATCGTTGCATCATCTGCCTGCGCCGGCAACTTCATCAGCAACCGATGAGATGCGCGACTGCCCGGCGCGACCAGCCCGGTGCGTTCCAGTGCAGCATTTGAAATCATCACCCGCGGCCCCATCCCGGCGCCCGCACTGATTCGATCCGGCTCCTGAGTGAGCACCGCCGTAATCTTGAAACTTCTTCCCCCAAGCCGCAGCGTGTCTCCCACATGCGCGCTCAGCCGGATCAGGAATTCATCTGCAACGACCGCCGAGTCGCCCTGCAGTGCCTGCTGCAGACCCATCTGTGGTTCCAGTTGCGCCGCGCCATAGAATGGATACACCGCAGGATCCACCGCCTTCAATGAAACCAGCAGCGGAACAGGGTCCGGCGGCACCGACGCCATCGACACCGTCTCCGTAACCCATGTCGACTGGCTCCCCGTAATCTCCTGCTGCAAAGCGACGATTTTTCTCAACTCATCCGCGTTGGGCACATGAAAAATTCGCGCGCTTAAGTCGCCCGCCATTAGCGAACGCGCCTCTGTCATCAGCGTTGTTCGAAAGCTCTCGCTGAAGCCGCGCACACCCACCAGCGCAGCCACGCCAACCGCGACCGAAAGCACGACGAAAGCAAACTTTCCCGGCGCCGATTTCAGATCGCGCCACGCAATCGCCGAGGCTCTTCCCCAACCCAGTGCACGGTCAGCCATTTGTCCGCTCGCTTGGCACCAGAGAATCTGTGAAGTCCGCAGAAGGAAGAGTATCTTCGATGATCATTCCATCTTTCAGCACAATCTTGCGGTCTGCGCGATTCGCAATCTCCGGATCGTGCGTCACCAGCACCAGCGTCGCGCCCGCATGCGCATGCCGCTCCAGCAGCAGATCGAGAACGAGGTGACCGTTAGCGCTGTCGAGATTACCCGTAGGCTCATCCGCCATCACAATCGGCGGATTCACAACGAATGCTCGCGCAAGCGCCACACGCTGCTGCTCGCCGCCCGATAGCTGCACCGGATAATGATCCATGCGTTCGCCCAGCCCTACCGCCTGCAAAAGCTCGCGAGCCTTCCCCAGCCCGTTCCCCTCCCTGTTCAGTTCAAACGGCAGTAGTACATTCTCGAGCGCTGTCAATGTCGAGATCAGCTGATACGACTGAAAGACGAACCCAATCTTGCTCCCGCGAACCGAGGCCAGATCGGCCTCGGCAAGATTATGAATCGGCGTTCCATCCAACCAGATCTCGCCTTCGCTTGGCGTATCCAGCCCCGCCAGCAGACCCAGCAGCGTGCTCTTGCCGCTACCGCTCGCACCCACAATTGCTACAAACTGCCCGGCCGGGATGCTGATCGAAATGCCTTTCAAAATATCAACGCGCCGCGAACCGTTCTGGATCCACCTCTTGACGTTCCGGACCTCAATCACCCAGCTAATCCTCCTCGCCGCTCCTTCATTCTTACGCATCTCCCGCCCGGCACGTTCCGGCCTTTACAAAGCTTTACACTGTTCATGTGGACGTACGCCGCTGGCTTCTCGTTTCTTTTTCGCTGATATTGGCGTCACTTCCGCTGCCCGCCGCCGAACGTCCCTCCATCATTTGCTACGGCGACAGCATCACCGCCGGATACGGACTCCAGCCTGGCCAGTCCTTTCCTGACGCACTCCAGCGCAACCTCGACCAGCGTGGCTACAAATACAAGGTCGAGAACCGTGGTACCAGCGGTGCCACCACCAAAGACGCAGCCGCCCGCGTAAACGCAATCGCCCAGGGCCATCCTTCCCTTGTCATCGTCGAATTCGGAGGCAATGATGGCCTTCGTGGCCTCCCCCCTGAACAGACCCTCAAGAATCTCGACGTCGTCCTTACCACCCTCGAAGCCGCGCACATCAAGGTGCTCCTCGCCGGCATCACTCTTCCGCCCAATTATGGCCCCGACTACATTCAAGCGTTCGACAAGGTCTTTCGCGATCTCGCGGCAAAGCACCACGTCACCTTCATTCCCATGATCTATAAAGATCTGGTCAACGTCCCGGGCACCATCCAGCAGGACGGCATTCATCCCACTGCCAAGGGTTCCGAAATTATTGCCCGCACTATCCTGCCTCGTCTCACCCCACTCCTGCACAAGTAGCCTCTCGCGAGACCGGCATATCTCAAACTGCCGTCCAGCCGATAAGATGGTCCACACATCCCTTCCCCGTTCGAGGTCAACCGCCTTGCGATCGACATTCCTGCTCTGCTTCCTCGGCCTCTCGGCCGCCGCAATTGCCCAGACTCAGCTGCCTCCCGACGTCGCCCCGTTCGTCTCAGTCAACGGGCCCACCATCGTCCTCAATCACGTCCGCGTCATCGACGGCACCGGAGCTGCTCCCAAGGAAGACCAGGCCGTCCTCATCGCCAACGGCAACATCCAGTCGGTCGGCCCTGCATCATCGCTACAGCCTCCGTCCGGTGCACAGCTTCTTGATCGCACTGGCTACTCCGTGATCCCAGGCCTCGTCGGCATGCACAACCACCTCTACTACACCGACTCCGCCTCGCTGCAATTCAGCGGTGCAAGCCTCGATGAACCCGGCATCTTTGTCGCCGAAATTCCCTACACAGCGCCTCGCCTCTACCTCGCCGCCGGCGTCACCACAATGCGCACCACCGGCAGTGTTGAACCATACACAGATCTCAAGGTCAAGCGCCGCATTGACGCCGGACTCATGCCCGGACCCGCACTCGACGCCAGCGCGCCTTATCTCGAAGGACCCGATACCGAATTCGCCCAGATGCAGGAGCTCAAAGATTCCGACGATGCAAAGCGCTTCGTCGATTACTGGGCCAGCGAGGGAATGACCTCCTTCAAGGCCTACATGAACATCACCCGCGACGAACTCGGCGCCGCCATCCAGCAGGCCCACGCGCACAAGATGAAACTTACCGGCCACCTCTGCTCCGTCACCTGGCCTGAGGCCATCGCGCTTGGCATCGATGACCTCGAGCACGGCCCCGTCTTCGCCGACACCGAATTCGTGTCCAGCAAAAAACCTGACGAGTGCCCGAACGGCGGCTCTGCGAGCTGGTCGAAGCTGGCCATTGACAGCCCGCAAGTCAAGACCCTCATCGACAATCTCGTTTCACACCACGTCGCCGTCACCTCCACGCTGCCGGTCTTCGAGGCATCTGTCCTACTCCGGCCTCGTCTACAGGCCCGCGTGATTCAATCCATGTCCACCGAAGCCGCGCAAAGCTACCTCACTGAACGCGCTCAAACCCCAGCCACTTCTCCGATGGCTTCCCTGATGCGCAAAGAGATGGACTTCGAACTCGCCTTTGCCAAGGCCGGCGGCCTGCTCCTCGCAGGGCCCGACCCCACCGGCAACGGCGGCGTCCTTCCCGGCTTCGGCGACCAGCGCGAAGTCGAACTTCTCGTCGAAGCAGGCTTCACTCCCCTCGAAGCCATCCATATCGCAACTGAAAATGGCGCCGTCTACCTGGGCCGCAGCGACCGCATCGGCACTCTCGCTCCAGGCAAGCAGGCCGACCTCGTCCTCATCAAGGGCGATCCATCAAAGAACATCGACGACATTGAAAATGTCGAAACAGTCTTCAAAGCCGGCGTCGGCTACAACTCGCAGAAGCTCATTGAATCCGTCAAAGGTCAGGTCGGCATTCGCTAAAGCATGCGACGCTTCATCATCACCGGTGCGCCTGGCTCTGGCAAAACCGCCATCATCAGGCAACTCGAGCTCGACGGCTTCAGCGTGGTCGAAGAGGCTGCAACCGACATCATCGCAAACTGCCAGGCCCGGGGCATCGAAGAACCCTGGAAGAATCCGGCCTTTATCGATGACATTGCGGCGCTTCAGCGCGACCGCCAGCTTCGCGCATCACATCAGCCCGATGAAATCCAATTCCACGACCGCTCCCCCGTATGCACAGCCGCTCTCGCAACCTACCTCGGATACTCTGTCTCGCATCTCCTGGCAGCCGAACTCCAGCGCATCAAGAACGAATCCATGTACGACAAACGAGTCTTCTTCATCCGCAACCTCGGCTTCATCACCAACACTGAAGCGCGCCGAATCACCTTCGAAGAAACGCTCCGCTTTGAAAAAATCCACGAAGAAACCTACCGTAACCACGGCTTCGAATTGGTCGAGATCGAACCAGGCTTCCTACTCGATCGCGTCACCAGAATCAAGTCGATGATTGAACCACAGAATCATTAATCTCAGCAGCCGATCTTCCTAATCCCTCGTCCCCTCGTTCCCTCGTTCCCTGCCTTTACCCCATCACCACCACCGGCTGAAACAGCGTTCCCGCCACGCGCTTCGCAACTCCCACCAGCTCACGCTGCCCTGCGAACACTTTCACCAGCGGAGCTTGCGTGAACTCCGGTAGATTCGCCTGTGCGCCATTCCGCAGCCGTCCCAGCGCAAAATCATCCCCGGAAACCGACGGCATCTCCGTCAACAAGCTTCGAGGATGAATGCAACACGCCTCCAGCGCACGAAGATCTGCAGCAATCCTCTCCAACTCTTCAAGGGTTCGCGCATCCTCCAGCGTGAACACCCCTGCCTGCGTTCTCCGCAAACTGCTCAGGTGCGCACCACAACCCAGATCCCGCCCCAGTTCATGCGCGACCGACCGTACATAACCGCCCGCGCTGATGCTCATGGCAAATGTCGCTTCGTCACCTGCCAGCGCTCTAATTTCAAAGGCCCTGATTGTGATCCTCGCCGTCTTCAACTCAACCGGTTTTCCTGCCCTCGCCAGCTTGTATGCCGGAACTCCTGCAATCTTCTTTGCAGAAAACTGCGGCGGCATCTGCTCCATCTCGCCATGAAATCGCGCGGCGGCACCTCGGACCTGCTCCAGCGTCAGCGAAGGATGCACTTGCTCCCCTACCCGTTCGCCATCCGCATCGTACGTGTCCGTCGCAACGCCGAACCGAATCGTTCCCGAGTAGCTCTTCTCCGCCGCTGAGAAATACTGCGCAAGCCGCGTGAACTTCCCCATGAGCAGAGGCAGAACTCCCGTTGCCATCGGGTCGAGAGTCCCAAGATGTCCGATTGATTTTTCGCCTGTAATTCTGCGCAGGCGGCTCACCACGTCATGGCTTGTAATGCCGCCCGGCTTATCGATAACCAGCAGTCCGTTCACTCAAACTACTTTAGACGAACCAGCCCGCGCGCAGATGTGCGAAGCTCACAATCCGGCATTCGCATTCGCCCGCACCAACGATAGAAATTCAGAACGCGTCTCTTTGTTCTGGAAGCACCCCACCATCGCCGAAGTCACCGTCGACGAGTGCTGCTTCTCGATCCCCCGCATCATCATGCAAAGGTGCCGCGCCTCGATTACCACACCCACACCCTGCGGCTGAATCGCCTCCTGGATCGTATCCGCAATCTGCCGCGTCATGCGCTCCTGCACCTGGAGCCGACGCGCGAACACCTCCACCAGCCGTGGAATCTTACTCAGCCCAATGACCTTCCCGTTTGGGATATACGCAACGTGGACTTTGCCGAAAAACGGCAGCATGTGATGCTCGCAGAGCGAGAACATCTCCACATCTTTCACGATCACCATCTCGTCGTAATCGACATCGAACAGCGCCCCGCGCAAAATCTTCGCCGGATCCTCGTTGTACCCCTTGGTGAGAAAGGCCATCGACTTCTCGACGCGCTCCGGAGTACGCACCAGCCCGTCGCGCTTCGGGTCTTCGCCCAGCCGCGTCAGAATCTCGCGATACATCTCCTCGGTCGTGAACTTATTCAGACCCTCGTTGATCTCCAGTACTCCGCGAACCGGCTTGTTCATTGCGACTGGCTGCGCCATTGTTTTCGTCCTTCCGCCCCCGGGATATTGGGCGCTTTCACTTCCCGTCATTGCCCTTGGTATTGAAAGAAATTGTTCTCAGTCTCTTCCACGCGCACATAGTCCAGCTTCCCCGCCGGCAGCGCATTTTTCAGAACATCAAAAACTGCTTTAGTAAGATTCTCCGTCGTCGGCACTTGATTCACAAACAGCGGATCCAAGTTCAAGTTGGTGTGATCAAAGCGTTCAATCACCGTTGTTCGCACCATTTCATCCAGCGTGGCCATGTTCACCACCATGCCGGTTTCGCTATCGACCTCTCCGCCAACCAGCACCTCAATTACATAATTGTGTCCATGCCCGTGCGGGTTATTGCACTTGCCGTACGTCGCACGATTCTCAGCGTCCGAAAGCGAATCCGCATGCAGCCGATGGCTCGCACTGAGCATGTACCGCCGTCCGAAGTAGGCCATCGCCATCAATTCTCTCCCCGGTACTCTGCAAAGATCTCCGGTGTCTCGTAGACTCGCACCCGGCTCAACCGCGCTCCGCCAGCCTTGCCAACAGCCGGCTCCAGCCGTTTCCACGCAGCAATCGCAATGTTCTCTGTCGTTGGAATCAGCCTCTTCTCCGCAAATTCCGGCACCTCCAGGTTCAAATGCCGGTGATCAAACTCTGCGAGCACCTCGTTCTCAATCACGTCCTTCAGCCATTTCAGATCCACCACAAACCCTGTTACCGGATCGGCCTCACCCGCGACCGTCACCTCGAGCGTGTAGTTGTGCCCATGCCCGTTCCGTCGTGCACAGCGACCGAAGACCTTCTCGTTCTTCTCCTGCGACCACCCCTCATTCCAGTAGTAGTGCGACGCCGAAAAAGTGGCCCTTCGCGTAAGTTCGATCATCCCATCCTCATTTGTTAGATGCCCAGATACCCTCGTGGTTACAATCAAAACTTGAATATATAGCCTTTAGTTGATTGATTTTTAAACAGTTAGCGATCTAGATATCGACTCGACTCTCGATCTCCGATCTCTGTTCTTTGATCTCTGCTCTCTACCCTGGGTACGTCCGCCCCTTCCAGCTTACCTGCCGAATCACCTTGTGCTTGAACCAGCTCCTATACAGGAGAGCAATAAACAACGGCAGTCCTATTGGCGATATTGCGCAGTCCACAAACGGAAAGTTCGATTTCGCCACCCGTGCATAGAACCGGAAAAGAGTCCTGGCCCACAGCAGTGCAAGCACCCATCCAGCCCCCAGCCACTCCAGCCCCTTCGGGCTAAACCGCGCTCCCCATAGATGAATTGCTAGCCATGGCAACCCCACAAGCAGTGCCAGGTCCAGCATCTTCCATAGCGCCGTCGCCATCGCATTGTTAAACAAGAGCGCGAGGTTCTTTGTCCAACCTTCAATCATTGCGCCCGTTGTCCGATACATCCGCGTGCTCAGCGCATCCGGCGCATACCGGAACCGCAAACCCACTCGCCGCCGTTTCGCAACGAAGGCCAGCTCCACATCTTCCAGCACTCGATCCTTCACTGAAGGATGCCCGCCGAGCTTCCGATATGCCTCTCGCTCCACCAGCAAAAACTGCCCATTCGCCGCCGCCACTCTCTGATTCGGATCCGACACCTTCGACGGAGGATACGCAAGCGCGAGCTCTGAAAACACCAGCGGCATCAGCGCCCTCTGCCACAATCCCGAAACAAGCTGCCGCGGCGAGTAGCTCAGCATCCCCGCCTTGTGCCGCGCCGCTTCATGCACTGCACGACGCAGATCGCCTGGCTCATGAATCGTGTCCGCATCCGTAAACAGAATCCATTTCCCACGCGCCTTTCGAGCCGCGGTCCAGATCGCGTTGTTTTTCCCCGTCCAGCCCTTCTCCAGCTTCGCGGCTTCCATCACCGCCACACCCGCAAAGCTCCGCGCAATCTCCGCCGTCCGATCCGTCGAGTGGTCATCAACGACGATCAGCTCCCAGTCCCGCCCCAGTTCCAACACACTCTCTGACTGCGCGACCAGCGACTTCAAGCACTCCCCAATGCTCTGCTCCTCAGTCCGCGCCGGAACAATCACAGTAAGCTCAATCAACTGCTCCGGCTCAGGCTGATCGAAAACCGTCCCCGCCCGCGCCGGAACCGCCAATGGCTCCCCCGGCTCGTCCGACAATCCCAGCACCGGTCTATATTTTGTCCCGCTCGCATCTGGAGTGTCTGCGGTCACTTAGCCCCACCTTCCTTTCAATCCCTACCGCTCCGTATTATAGAGACGTGAGGTTTCCTCGTTTCATCGCCCTCGGCTCTCTGCTTGTGCTCGCGTTCGCCACTGCCTGCGACCGCGGTGCAGCGCCCGCAAATGCCGACCGCGTCGCACCCGACTTCACCGTCAGCGACGGCGAAAACACAATCCGTCTTGCCAACTACCGGGGCAAAGTCGTCCTGCTGAATCTCTGGTGGAGCCAGTGCCCACCCTGCATTCAGGAGACCCCTGCACTCATGCAACTCCACCACGACCGACCTGATCTTGCCATACTCGCTGTCAGCATCGACGAAGACCCCGGCTCCTATCGCCGATTTCTGACCCGCTTCCGCGTCGACCTGAACACCGTCCGCGATCCCGACCAGAAAGTCGCCAAGCTGTTTGGCACCGATGGCTGGCCCGAAACATACATCATCGATCGCAAAGGCGTCATCCGCCGTAAAATCGTCGGCGACCCCGACTGGTCCAACCCCGAAATCCGCGCCTACCTCAACAGCCTCTGATCGCCTGACTCATCTCCACCCCACTGGGTGCCCCGTCCTAGCTTTGCTAGGGCGGGAGATCATGATCATCGCTACTCCACCCCTCCCCTCTCCCGAATCATCTCCACAGCTGCCGCATTCACCAGCTTCCTGAAGTGAAACCGCTCTCCCCAGCTCACCGGCGTGACATCGCGATATTCATACATCCCCGGAATCTCATACCCCGGATGCAATTCCTTCCGCAGCGACACCCGCACATTCACGTCTGCCCCATGCTCCAGCAGTAGCTTCGTAAACGGAGCCTCGAGAATCCGCCCGTAATGATTCATCCAGAAATTCGGCTGCGACACGACTGTCCCAAACAGGGCCGTATGCCCGCCAAAACCATCCGCATCCACCGCCGCCCGCTCATTCACATCCATGCCGCGCTCCAGCAGCCACCGCGCAATTTCAATCTCGTCATAATCCGCGCAGATGTGCAGCAGCGTCGTGCCGTGCAGCGGTGTTCCGTGCGTCTCCTCCACCTCGCCGCTGCCACCACCCGGCTCCGACCGGAAAATCTCGTCGTATGTAAATGTGCGTTTGAGCAAATCTGATTCACGCCGCAAGTGCTCTGCAAGCAGATCGACACGCCCCCGGTGCAGTGCCATCACCGGCGAATCGGAATACTGGTAGCCATATTCTGCATATAGCTCCAGAATCCGATGCTTCGCTTCCGTTCTGCGCGAGTCCGTTCCAAGCACAACTTCAATCGGCGCCAGCCGCTTGCCATCGTCGTCATACAACCGCGCACCCGCCTCAAGCAGCAATTCCGTCCCCTCAACATTCAGCGTGTATGCCGACCACGACAGCAGGTGATCCGCCGGCCTTCGACCGCCCATCATCGAGTGCAGCTTCCTCGCAGTCCCGATCTTCCCCTGCAGGCATGCCCTGCCGAACGCATACTCTACGTCCTCCGCACCAAGTCCTCGCAACATCTCGACAACGGCGTCCTGCCCCAGGTTCGCTGCATACGACATCGGCGGACCCCAGTTACCCTCAACTCCGCGCGCATCTTCCTCCAGCAGTCGAGGATCCTTCAACACCATCGTGCGCACAGCCTCCACATCGCCGCGCCAGATCGCATCCGTCATTCGGCATGCTGTCACCAGCCGCGGCCAGTTTGGTAGCCCATAACTGCGCGCCAGCACAAACTGCGCATCCGCCAGCTTCACAGGCTCCACGTCAACCCGCGGCGTCTGATGCTCGCGAAAATCTGCTACGGCCTCCGCATCACCCCGTCGAAATGCCCGCAGCAGATCCTTGGCCTGGTGTTTCAGTTGTTCAAGATTGGGACGTACAGGAACGTGGCGTTTCGCCATAACGGACCTCCTTCGTGGTCATGCCCCGGGTCCGCTACAGGGGGCGAAAAGGAGGTTCGCGAGAACCTTGTCTTCAGTTATGCATCTCACAGGTGGACTCGGTCCTCTCCGCGGACAGGGGGCGCCCTGCAGCGCCACGTCCAGTCTACACCTGGGTTTGTGCAGCCAGGCTCTCGATGTTCAGAGAACCTGGCTGCACTCGGTTTCAGTTTCAATCGAGTTCCACTCCTGCTCCAGCGCAAGCAGCATTCCCTGGAACTCGGCCATCGTTTCTGTGCAGTGGGCCTGCGCAAACTCGATCGCCTCTTCCTCCGTCGCCTCCGGGAAGAAGCGCCGGTAGAGTTCCACTCGCTGGCGATCGCTCGCCTCGCCCATGTAGAGCCGGTAATCGATCCGTCCCGGACGCAACAGAGCCGGGTCCAGCATTTCCATGTGGTTCGTCGTCATCACGAACACCACGTTCTCCGGCGCGAAGAACCCATCCAGCACGTTCGGCAA
>Ga0207671_10001088_pt1 | contig 32852 bp, 37 predicted proteins | sample KBSC24metaG_FD_184352 | JGI IMG/M metagenome (GOLD analysis project Ga0207671, IMG submission 184352) | Corn rhizosphere microbial communities from Kellogg Biological Station, Michigan, USA - KBS C2-4 metaG (SPAdes) (version 2) | ecosystem: Host-associated > Plants > Roots > Rhizosphere > Soil...
CTCAAGTATACGGGCCTTCCGCGTTTCCCTCCAAATCAAAACTGCGTGACAGAAAGACGGTTGGCGGTATGGCTAAGGCGAAGAAGCTGGAACGGCCCGCGAGGGAAAGTACGCGCTATTCAGCGAGAGTGCGGCAACCCAGCGGGAGAATTCAGGAAATTGGAATAGGCACCGACCCAGCGGAAATGATCGAGCTGGCAAAGAAGCATCACGCCGAGCACGGATGGAATGTCTGGGTGTGGAACATCAGGACAGGCGAGCCGGTGTTCGGCATCAGTGGCGCGGCGCTGGCGCAGAAAGCCGGTGCACAGTGAGCGTTGGCGTCAATCAGAAATTGATGAAAGCGATCGGGGCAAAAAGCTCCAGCCCGATGCCACCCGCCCAACACAGATTTTTTCTCAACGAAGGCGAAACGGACGTAAACCGCTTTGTCGCCTGGGTCTGGGAAGGGACCATCGAAGTGGGTCACCCCACAAAAGGATTCGGGCCGCGCTCGCCCTTCCGGGTCGATGACAAAGGGAAGGCCAAGCGGGTCGAGGACGCCGCCGATTATTTCGGATGGGACCATGCGTACGCCCGCCGGATTCTTCGGCGCGCAAAAGCACAGGGCCGCGTTAAAACTGACGATCGCCGCCGGATCTGGCTGTGCGGCGAGGTAATACCGTGCGAGGTTCCGGAAGAACCGGACGAGGCCGATTCGGGTCCAGATCCTGGTGTAGACACTCGACAACAAAAGGACTGTACAAGGTACGTCCCGGCTTACATCTTACTGAAAACACAGAACTGGCCAAAAGCGAAACTTGAACGGTTCCGCCGTGAAGAAGGGGCCTTAGCCGATCTATACGACCGGAGGCTTGCCGACGCTGCTGCACAGTTGAGAGCCATCAGAGATCAGGAACAGGATACACGATGGAAGCAGTACGCGCTACCCGAACGGCGGAAAATCGACCCCGAGAAAAAGAAGAAACCCGCCGGGCCGGTGACCGTTCAACTCAAGCTGATCGAAGTCACTGGCGAAGAGATGGCGAACGAAAAAAACTCTGTACAGTCCTCTGAAAATGGCAGGACTGTACAGAGCGAAAATGCGGCCTCTGTACAGACCTCTTATCCTTTAGTTCCTACAGAGAACTACCAGAGAACAACAACAACACCTGACGGCGAGGCTCCCGACCGCTCCGAGGAGGTTGTTGTTGTTGGAGAAAAACTGAAGGCCTACGGAGCGATCAGCAAGCACGCACAGAAGAAATTCCTGGAGAGCTGCCGAAAGGCATCCCCCGGTTGTACGGTCAAGCAAATCTTAGCGGTGATCGATGAGATTGCCCAAGGCTTCAACCGAAATACGGAGCACCCGATAGGAGTGTTCATTTCGCAAGTGCCGGACAACATCGCTGAATATCGCGAGCGCGCCCCAGTCTCGAAGACGTACCCCTCCTGTCCCGTTTGCGGTGAGCCCGTGGAAGGAGGATCCATCCAGGGCGCGCACTTTGCCTGCTACGAAAAAGCGACTGCGAAAACGAAAGGGGCAAACAGGTGAACACCGCGAAGCACCCGCGCCCGATCCGTCCTAAACTCTCCGAGCCAGAGCGGACGGATATGATCGTAAACGAAATGCTCCTGCTGCGAGCGTTTCCAAACCACGACCAGGCCGAAGAGTTCCGCCGCAACATCGCGTACGCGAAAGCCAAATTGCCCGCGCTGCACGCTCATGCCGAAATGCTGGTGCGCGAGAAGATGGCCGCCGAAGACCACCTGCTGGAGCACCCGGAGGATTGCCGACGTTGCGCCGGTACCGGAAGGTTCTTGTATCAGGGGCGGTATAGATTCTGCGGCTGCCCTGCTGGCGATCGCGCCGCCAAGACGGAGGTTCTACCCGAGCCCGAGCCCGCCCGCCTTGAAGTAGTCCCCAAACCCTTAAACGCAAGACAGCAATTGCAACAGCTTCGGAGCCTGTTCGATCCGGAGGCAGAATGACCCTGACCTATTTCCCCCTACTCTACTGGCAGTGTACCCGCTGCCACTCTTACGGCGCGCTCACCTACGAAGTAGCGGAAGCCTCAGACGTCACCTGGCCGCGAGTGCTCGATGCCCATGCAAAAGCCTCCCCGCTTTGTGCAAGCCGAGGTGATGGCGGAATAGCCGCCCGATCCGAGGATGGACACCTTCCGGAGGCGTCATGAGAGCCAGAAAACAGCTTGAACTTTTCAGGATGCCCAGAATCAGGAGCCGTCAGATTCGGGAGTTGGTCCGCGATCGCCTGCATGGGTTTGAATTCCGACAGGCTGCCCGCGATGAGGAACGGCGGAAAACGAACGCCCGCATTCGCGAAGAGAGAAGGAAGCAGAGATGACGCTCGCTATTTCAATCGACACACACCACGGCGGAAAGCCTAATTTCGCAATGGCCACGATTACGACCGTTGGCGATCGCACAGCGGTGGACTTCAACTACATTCGGAAACCGACCGTAGCCGAGGTAGCCGTGTGCGGAAGAGGCCGTCGTCAACTTTCTCAAATCGAACGGAGAGGACGTTACCGTGGTTGCCTCGGAATATATCCAAGACCCGGACAGACGCCATAGAGCCCAGCGCAAATTTCTCGGTGGAGGCCAGGGATGACCGCCATAGAATTCACCCTTGCCCGCCGCTTTCACCAGTTGGAAGTCACATCCAAAACCCGCCGTCTGACCACCCGCGAGCTTGACCTGCTCGAATTTCTGGAGCCGTTGGTTGTGGCGATCGAACAGCGCGAAGCCGCCATACAGGGGAGGGAGAGCGTGCGGGAGTACTTAACGGGTGCCTCGAAGGCTCTCCCGCAATGCCAAACGGGAGCACCAACCCTGCCACAAAGCCCCCAGGTTAACCCCGAAAAAGGAGCCGAGTAAATGACGTTCTACCGTGAAGGCGATCGCGTCAACCTTGATATGGCAACCGAGGACTACAACGAGCTGATGGTGCTCTTCGGTGACCTGCTCGCGGTGGTGGCGGAAAAGGACAAAGCGCTGCTTTACCGTGGCATGAAATTTGTCAACCAGATGAACCGCACCAATTCGGAATTCATCCGCTACGACATCCCGGACTAGAAAGAAGCCGCACCGTGCCCCTCGTCCATGACAACTGGCCAGGACAATCTAAACCCTCAACCGTAACCTGCAAGTGTGGACAGCTCTACCAAACCCTTAACCCTCGAAGCTCCAAACGATGCCCGAAGTGCGAGAAAACCCGCCGCCATTTAAGTAGCCAAAAAGCCTACAAAAAACGTAAATCCAAGCGCCTGTAATCGTGCGAGACTGCGGGCTAAAGGAGCTATCCCCTGAGTATCGGTGTGAGCTTCACGCTTGATCCCGCAAACGCTTCAGACGTCCAGTTTGTACAGTCAATTCTGGCCGTTTTGGCGCAAGCCTTATTCCAAAAAACCCAACTCGATCGTATTGAGCAAAAACTCGATGCGGCCGCACTCCAGGAGCAACACGACATGGCACAACTCGATGACGAATTGACCTCTCTAACGACGACCGTGGCCAGCAATACCACCGTGATCGCTTCAGGCGCCGCGATGATCAGCGGATTCTCGGCCCAGCTCGCCGCCGCCATTGCCGCCGCGCAAGCCGCCGGCGCCACTCCAGCGCAATTGTCGGCGGTAACCGACCTGCAGACCGCCTTGGATACGAATAACGCGACCCTGACGGCCGCGATCGCAAGCAACACCCCGGTAGCAACCGAGATCCCGCCGGCACAGGCACAGGCACTCGCCCGCAAGATTAGAGGTTGAATCGGCTGGCTGTGCAGGAGTAATACCTGCCAGCGTAGAAGAATCCGCCAACTGCGAAGAAGGCGGAAGCTCCTGGGTGGTTGACTCCTGGGAGTGTCCTACCTCGCTGGGGATAAAGTGCAGCAGCGGGCCGGTGAGCTGACGCCGAGGAAATCAGCACGGACTGGAAGTTGTCTCAACAATGGGGCGCGGTTCTGCCAAGACGGTTTGGCGATCGCGTCCCATTTTGAAAAAGGAGTCGCTATGCCTGCCGCCGCTCAATATTTAGTGAAGTGGGAAACGAAGGACCACAAGAAATCCATTGCGCAATTTCTGAAGTCCGGTCACGCCATGCCGGCCGGAATCACTGTCGTGAATTCCTGGCATGTGGTGGGGGAAGGTACGGGGTATGTGCTGCTCGAGACGGGCGATCCGAAGTTGCTTCACGGTACGCTCGCCAAGTGGGCGGACGTAGTGGAGTGTACGACGAGTCAGGTTCTATCGGATGCAGACGCGAAACAGGCGTTAGGCGCCGTTTAACTACCTCATCAAGCGCTGTTGTTCGCGCCTGAGTTTTTCTTCGGGTGAGCCGCGGGGCGTTGTGGCCGATACCTTCCCCGTGGTGATCTGGTCCCAGATACCCAAGGAATCCTTGGGCGCCCTCTTATCCGGTACGTGCGTTGGTGGCGTGCCGGCGAAGAGGGTAGTCAACACCTCGAGCGGGATTTTGTACTTGTGGCGTTCGGGCCCGAAGAGCATCTCTTCCATGTTCGTGATGCTCCACGGGAGAGGTAACAGGTCCTTGCCCAGCTCATAGCCGCCGCGGACGGTGCCGGCGATCGGGTTCATGCCCTTCGGTACGATCGCACGGCCGAAGAAGTTTTTAACTGTGATGGCCTGAATACCCGTTCGGACAACCGGGCCCGCCTTTCCACCTGCCGTCTTGGTTAGGCCGAACAGGGCGCCGTAGTCCTTCACGTTGCTGATCAGGTTCGCCATGTCACCAGGGGCGCCCTTGAAAAAGATGTTTTGATAGACTTCCTTCCCATCCCTGTCGAGCCCCATGTAGACCTGGGTGGGCCGTTTGGAGGGATGGCGCGAGAGCAACAAACTCATGGCCTGGGTGGCGATCATGCCGCCGACCATAGCGCGCAGCCAGAACATGCGGGCGAGCTTGCCGCCGGCCGTCTTGGTGAAGGCCGTATGAACATTCGCAATATTCGAGAGCGTCCAATCCGGTGCGAGCAGGATAGCCCGCGCCACTTGAACGCTCATTTTGTTGACGCCGAGGTTTTCCCAGTGCAGGCCGCCGTAAACGGAATTCACTTCACCCGCGATCGAGCGCATGGCTGTATTCTGTTCGGCCGGTGTCGAGTGCGGATTACTAGCCAGCCAGGCTGCCTTGTGTATGGCGAAGTCGGTCACCTTGAACTGACGTTGCATTTTGCCGAAGGTGAACTCGGTAATCTGCTTCGCGATCGCGTCCACGTGCCGCACGCCCGGCATGCTCTTCCAGGATTCCTGCCAGGTCGGCAATGAACTGACCGGTACGCTCGAATAGGCTTCGTACACGTTGCCCTGAATCGACGTGGTGCCGCCATTCTTGATGAAGTCGCGTTCCTGCTCGAGGAATTCCGGACTGTAGCGGTCTGCCTTCAACGCCTTCAACCAGCCGCTCGGGCCCATGTTCGCGAGCGCCATATAGTTCTCAGAGGTCGCGTGGAAATAGGACAGGCTGAGCTGTGCCGCTTTGGTGTAGCCCTGGAATACGCGGAGTTTGGTGAAGCCTGCAATCTTGTTCGTATAGTCCGGATCGGTGATCGGTCGCAATGCTTCTTCAATCACGGGCGGGACGAAGAGCGTCTCGTAAGCAGCTTTGGGGTTTCCCTCTGCATCGTTGTACGCAATCAAATTACGGAACGGGTGCGCGTGCGGGGCGATCTCTTTCCATCCCTGGGGAATATTCTTATCGCCTTGCGTGCCGAAGATGCCGAGCTTTGAATCCACCACCTGCTCGATAAGCATGTGGGTTGCTCGAGCCGTTGCGAATTTATCGCCGTACGTCTGAAATGCCGCGAAGGCGTTCAACGTCCGCGGTCTGTAGTTGTTGGCCGCCGCATCTAAGAGCGTGGGAAAATTGCGCTGCTGGTTGTACGGGAAGTTTTTCCCGATCTTGCCGCCTAGTGCCCTGCCCTGCTGTTCGGGCGTGCTGGGTTCCTTGGTGTCCTCGTCTTCATAGGAGAGTAAATGCGTTACGTACTCTTCGGGCTTGACGTGCTTGTCAATGAAGCCGAGCCGTTGCCCTTCCGCGAGTGATGCCGCCGCGATCGTGGTTAGCGCGTGGTCCGCTTCTTTCATCGCATCGCTGGGATTCATGGCCCGCTCGATTGGGACGCGCAGCTTTTCAATATTCTCGCGTGCGTGGTCGATGCGGTTGACTTCACCGTAGGCCGGATGGGTGCCGGCGAGCCATTGCGCCAACTGCCCGGGCTTGCCCTTAAAGTCGCGGTAGATGGCGAGTGCTTCCTGGTCGATCGGATCCGGCAGTACTTTCCGCAGGCCCGCCAGTCTTTGGTTAACCCGGGCGCCCCACAGATCGCGCCTGCCGGTGAACCAGGTTCGGACGTTATCGCCGGTTTCCTTGTCCTTAGCGTTCTTAGCGCTTAGTCCTGTTGAGGGTTTACGGGCTTGGAGGGGTCCGACCCCTGTAAGGAGATCCCCATCAGGTGCGCGAGAGTTTGCCGGCGAGCGGGGCCCTTCTTGGCGTGTAGCGCTTTTTGCAAAATCAGCTTTCCGGATGCCACGTCGAGCGCTGAGATTGGTTTGAGCTGTTTTTCCGAAGGCATTGTAAGTCTGCTCCACTACTTTAGCGACGTTCGGGCCGTGTTGCTCTTCGAGGAGATCCACGTACCTTTCCGCCAGGGTTAAGGCCTGTTCGGCTGTCAGGTCGAGTTCTTTGTACCGGCCGGGCCGCATCAGCCGCACTCCGACCTCGAGCGCTACTTCTGCGTCCGACACTTCGGGATAACTCCGCCTTACGGCATAGGCTGCCCGGTTCCCTTCTTCTGTTGCGAAGAGCTTGGCGGTATCGATGTGGTTCGCGAATCTTTGCCCGGTGGCCTCGAGCTGGGTGCCGTGGTCGAGTTCTTCATTCACCGCTGAGCGGGTTTCGGCCGGTGTGATGCCGGCGCCCGCTTGCGCGACAATCAGCCGGCCGCCGTCTGGTGCTGCCCGTTCGATCGCCTGGGCAAGTTGCTTCGCGATGGCTGCCGCTTCCGGATTCTCCCTGCCGTAGGCATTCAGCTCCGAAATCATACGGAGTGCTGAGCCGTGCGAGTACGTGCTACCCACCGCGCTCTGTGGATCCGCGCCTAGTAGTTCCATTGCCTGGGCGTTTACCAGCAATACGGGGTGTTGATCGGGGCCCGCGGTTGAGTGCTGTACTTTGGCTTCCGCGAGGAGCTGGGAGTCTGGCAGTCCTGCACGATAGGCTGGTCCGCCGATGCGTTTCGAGAAAAGGCTATCCTGCTCGGGCCCGTCATCGAATAAGCTGCGGGTTTCGGCTGGTTTCAGTTTCGACTCTTTAAAGGCGCCGCCTGATTTCATCTGAGCGGTGAGCTGTTCGCCTAAGAGCTTGTCATCGTGGCTGTGGGTTTCCGCGTGTGAGAGTTCGTGCTCTTCGTCGCTGAATAGGGAATGGTTGGGTAGTGGGGCCGGTGGGAGTTTACGGGCCTGCAGGCTGTCCGGTTCTTTGGCCTTCGCCTTCGCCGCCGCTCGCAGTTCTGCAGCTCGGGCGTTATGTTCGGCTGGTGTGAGCTTGGCTTTACTCTCTGCCACTACGGCCGCATGCTTCTCTACGGCCGCCTGGAGGGGCTTTACTTCGGCTGGCAGCGCTTCCGCTGCTCGGGCGTCATCTCCGCTAACTCCTGGGGCGTCCAGTGGATTGTGAGGCCTGACAGCTCCACTGTCCCGTCCTTCACGCACTGCTTCAGGTTGCGCGATATGTCCGGATGTGGCGCCGGTGAGTTTATCGACTTGCCCTTTGAGATAGTCTCGGATTTCTCGGTAGGCGTCTTGCTTGGCTGCATTGGCGGAATCTCCCTTTTCGGGCTTTGCCACCCGTTGCGCCGCACGGTTTAACGCGGCGTCAATGGGGCCGCCGGTTAACGTGCTCTGCTTATCGTACAGGACAGAGCCCTGATTAGCGGCTTCTGAAGTTTGGGCATTAGTACTGGCCTGTATGACGTTGCCCTTCTCGCCCAGGCGTTCGGCCGCCGCTTGGGTAGAGACTACACCGAATAGTTTCTTTTCGGCTGAGAGCTGCTTTCGGATGTACTCGGAGACGATCGCCTTTTCTGGGAGAACGGATTCCGCCCAGTTGTGGCCGCCGAACATGTCGCCCTGTCCGTCGTCCTCGCTGGTCCTCTCGACTACAGGGGCGTTCTGATTCATGCGAATCAGTTCTTCCACCTGGTCGTTGGTCATCCGCTTACCAGAGGCTTCGCGGTCCTTCATCATCTGGTAAATGTTGGTCTGGTCTGCCTGATTCGGGAGGCCGGCGCCGAGGACTGCCGCACGCTCTACCGGAAGGATGCCGTGTACCGCATCGTGAAAGATGGGTTCGGCCAGGTTCGACAGTGCCGCGCCCTGGATTCCCTCTTTCCTGGTGAGCGAAATGCCTTCCTGCTGCTGCATGCTGGCGGCAGTGTGGCCGGTGTCGCGCATGAACTTCGCAACATCGAGCGCTGTGCCATTGCCTTCACCGATGTTGATTAGTGCGCCCTGAGCCCGTGCGTCCTTCGCGTCCTTGGCATCCAGATAATACACGTGCATGCCGTTCGGTACGTTCTCGTCTCCGAGACGCTGCCCGAGCTGCGTGCGGTGGTGGCCGTTGACGGGGTAGGTTTTGCCGTTGGCGGGATCGTACCAAACGGCGAGCGTGCCGCCGAGCTTGTCGTTCCACTTCTCAACGTTCTTGAATTGGTCGCTAACGCCCTGGTGGCCGATTCCCTCAAATTTGAACTGGAAGCGATTCGGATCCAGTGTCAGGCTCGAGGGTGCGACGTTCGCGTAACTGCCGGGTTTGGGCGGGCCGGCCGGTTGAATTTCGGCCGCGGGTTCGGCCGCCGGTGCCTGCTGTGGCGCCGCCTTGGATTCGGGTACGGCGGGTCGAGATTCCGCCGGCGCCATGCTCCAGCCTTTGCCAAATTCGATTGGGGCAGGTTCAGGTACAGCCGCTCGAGCTTCCGGAGCTGCATTGAACTGCTCGCGAACCTGTGCCCGTTCTGCCGGTGGTGCCGGTGCTGGTGGTGGCGCCGCTTCTTCCGGTCGAGCTGTCCGCCATCCCTGCCCGGGTTCTGCCGGCGCCTCCTGGTGGGCTTCCGGTACTGGCTGGTCTAAACGTGCGGCAATTGCTCGAGTCTGCTCTTTCTCCGCGGGCGTCAGTTTTGCAAAGGGCTTGCCTGCGATCGCGTCGAGGAGTGCCGTATCTTCGGGTGGGGGTGTACCTTCTGTTGGTACACCCTGGGGCGTTAGCGTGTTGGCCTGTTGTGGCTTTTCAGCTACAGTCTGTTGTTGCGGAACGGGTACGGTAACTGGCTGTTGTGGCTGAGGTTCTGGCGGTTGGGGCTGTGCTTCCGCTGCAACCTGGGGCTCTGGTGGCGGGTCGCGTCTGGCAATCTCCGCCTGCTCCTGAGAGCGGATCCACTTTTCTTGAGCTTCTCCTACCGGGTCATGGTCGAAGACATCGGCGCCGACCTTCCAGCCTTTGCCAAGGTCTACGGGTGGAGCGGGCGCCGGTGCTGCCTGCGGATCGCCCGGGCCCATCCCGCGGCCGGCCTGCCGGGTGAGTGCCTCTTTTGCGATCTCTCCCCGCTGCCATTCGTAATTCTTCGGCCGATCCTGGTCGATCTTGTTGGCGTGCTGGACGAGTTCCTCGTCGGTCATGTCCCGGAATTCTTTGGGTTCCGCGAACTTGCCGGCGCCGAGCTTCACTTCCGGACTGCCGAGCGCCTTATAGGCTTTCGCAACCAGCAAATGCGCGCCGCCTGCTCCCACAAGCAAGCCCGCTACATCGCTAGCGAGGCCGGCATACTCTTCCGGTACCCCCATAGCTTTCAGGCCGGCATTGGTGCCCTTTTGGGTCGCGCCGGCCGCCACAAGGGTGCCGGTTGCTCCGATGGGTGCGCCTGCCAACATGGGGCCCATGACTTCGGGCCCGCTATACGCTCCGACTGCTCCCTTGATTGCCTCACTCGCGCCGCCTGCTACGTCGCGCGGGTTCTGGGCGCCTGCGATCTTGGCCGCGCCGCCGAGCATTTGCTCTGCTGGTTCCCGGAAAGCGGTACCGAGACTGGCAGGCGCCGGCATGCCGAATTTCGCTTCGTACATGCCCTTGATCCACTCCGGAGCGTCGGAAGGAGGAGAAGCCATCAGGCCAGGGGGCAGTGGAGGACGTGCCGGGCCTGGGGGTGTCATCGTGCCGTGCGGTGTCGATACTGGTTGAGCTGCCGCCGGTGCCGCGTCCGCGTCTTCCATCTTCCATCCGTTCACGACATGTACGGGCGCAGTTGTAGCCGGTGCGTCCGCGTCTTCCATCTTCCATCCCTGCTGGGAATCGGCCATTTATTTCACGAAGTAGACAATCCCGTCTTTCTTGATCCAGTTGTGGACCTTGCCATCCGGGCTCGTGAACATCTTTTCCTTACCCTCTTGCATTGAGTCCTGTAATTCTTTCGGGGGGGCCGTCGTGCCTGCGGCTTTGGCTTTCTGGGCCTGGTAGGCACCAATCTGAAACGTCAGGCTCTTCAATTTGGCGTCCGACTGTGCCCGGGCCGGTGAACCTGTGGCGCCTGGGTTCTGTCCGATCTGTACGCGCTGTGCGTGCAGTACGTTTTCTTTCGCCTGGATAGTGTCGATTGCCTTCTGTGCGACATCCGCCCGCCGCTGATCGAAGCGACTCTGTACGCCGATTTGCCCGGGTGTTCCGGTGCCGGTGCCGGTTCCGCTGCCGGCTGCTCGGATGTTGGCCGCGCCGATAGTAGCCGCGTTGTTCCCTGCCGACGCCTGTACGCGGGAGGTGTCGTGCCCTGCTCCGACCTTTTCCTTGGATGTGTTGTTGGCGGCCGTTCGGGAGTTCGCGCCAGTCTCTTTGGTATCTACGATCTTTTCTTTGGAGGTGTTGTTGGCGTCGGTGTTGTCCCGTCTTGTGTCGTTATTGCGGATGTTGTTATCGGTGCTTGCGCCGGCCCTGGTCTGGGTGTTGTTCTCGCTGGTCTGTCCCCGGTTGACCGTATTCAGGTAGCTTGCAACGTCCTTGTTTGGAATATAGGGATTGCGGTTTGCCAGGTGACTGCCGGCCATCTCCGCCGGGGTGTAGTTCAGCATTGTGTAATCCCGTTCCCGGTCGAATTGCTGTTGCTGGTCCGGTGTTTTCGTCTCGCCCTGCCGGATTACTTTCCCCTGGTAGTTCTTCAAGTCCACGGTTCGCGAGGGGTCCGCCTTCCGCATGTAGTCGTAGGACGTTGGCAGGCTTGGGCCCTGGCTGGTTGGCAGGTTGTAGACGGTTGATGCTTCGCCCGGTGCTGCTCCTGGGCTTCCAGGATTACCGGGCATCGTCGCATTCATCCGGTCTTGCACCATGCCGTTTTGAACAGGGTTTGTGAAACGGTCGAAGTGTTGGGAGTTCGCCTGGTCCTGCAATTCCATCTTCTGCGTGTTCATCTGCTGCATGATGGTGTTGGCGTCCATCTGCTGGTTTTGCAATATCTGCTGAGTCTTGAAGGCCTGATCCTGCTGCCGCTGGTTGTGGATCTGCAAGCCGAGCGCATGCCCTTGTAACAGGCCTTGAATTAGATCGGGGATTGGGTTGGAAAAGCTGCTGTGAGCCATTGGTGTTCTCCGTTAAGATCCAAAGCCATGGCCGCCGAGAAGGCTGCTGGCGATCGAACCGCCGCCCGTTGCTGCCATGCCGCCAATACCGCCGGCGAGTTGCATGATGGTGCCGAAGATCGACGGGCCGGGCTTTGTCTCAGTGCCCGAATTGGTGCCGCTCGATGAAGTGGTGCCATCCGCCGTGGTGGTCGTGCCCTTCATGGAATTGAGTAGCTGCTGAGCGAGGCCTGAGCCATACTGTTGCTGTTGCTGGCCCATCTGTGCAAGCTGGCCTTCAAAGCCGGATTGTGCGCCTGCACGGGCGAGATTCGTTTTCAACATCGCATCGCCCATTGCTCCCGAGGAGCCATAGCCGCGGCTGGCCATCTGAGAAGAGATTTGCCCCGGTACATTTGCGTAGCTGGCATTGATATTCTGCAGGCCTGCGTTACGCATCGGTGCCATTGCCCCCATTGGGTCGGTCATCGACTTATTGGAGTACCCCAAAAGCTGCTGCATGAGCTGTTGCATTTCAGGCGTGAGAGTCGCCTGGGTGCTCGTGCTGCCGGACGTGGTGCCGCTAGACTGTTGCTGCCCGGTCGTTGTGCTCTTCTGTTCGCTCGGGGCAAATAGCATTGACATGATGTGATCCTTCAAAACTCTGCTTTGTTAATCCGTAAATCCAAACGTCTCGCGGTTGTCCATTGGTGAGGGTTTGCGCTTCAAGTGTTCCCTCTCGTTTCGCGCCGATGTTCACGACCAGCGAACCTACCGCGAGGTTGCCCGCCAGTACCCGGAATTCGAGTTTGCCGAGTCCCAGGGCGAACATCTCACTTACCGCTTGCCTGCAGGCCTTGACCGCTATCCCTCGACCGTGGAACTCCGGTTTCAGCAGCACATGTGCAGTGCCGAGCCAGGGTGAAAGCCGCTCGAAAGTGATCAAGCCGCCTAACTCACCGTCTCCATAGATCGCCCAGGATTGCTGTTGGTCCCACTTCATTAACTGGGATTGAATGAACTCATCGAGCGTCTTTGGGGCGAAGTCATCAGCGATCTTTTCACGGAAGGTCTGATACCAACGGTAAACACGTGGTAGAGCTTCAAATGGAAAGGGTGATTCAACTCGAATATTCATTGAGTCAACCTGGAATCCGCAGTGGTACTCCGTTGCTCCCGATAGGCAGATAGGGAGAGCCTTCGCTCCCTCGCGCGCAACTCGCAGGCTCTCGCCCTATGCCTAAACAAAGCCACGGAGTATTTGACCAGTTGAAGGTTAAATCTTAGAATCTTCATATGACTCAATTGGAAATACTGCAAGCTGCCAGACTTGGGTATGAGGGTAAACTAGCCGAAGTCGATAGAATGATCGCGGCAATACAGGTTACTGATGTGCCCGTGGCAAGTGTCCCCCGGATCGGTCGCCCGCCGAAACTGAAGCCAGTCTCCGAATTGGCAGCTACACCCCGCAAGAAACGCAAAATGAGTGTGGCTGGTCGAAAGCGGATTGCAGAAGCCACCCGTAAACGCTGGGCCGCCTTCCATGCCGCCAAGCGAGCAGCCGCGTAAACCTACGCCTCAAAGACTGTCAGCTTCGCGTCAATCGTTCCCGCTGATGCCGCCCCGAAAAGGGTATTCGTCGCACTGGGAAACATCGCTACGCCACCAGGTGGGATCGAAGGAACAGCCGCCCCACCGGATCCATTGCTGACCAGCAGGTTGCCACCAGACACAGCCGTATTCTTGACGACGACATACCCGACTGCCGTTATGGAGCCAATCCGAAAGGCCGCTGGCGTGGTGGTGAAAGTCTGAATGGTTTCCTCTTTGTACTTGCCTGCCATGTCCTGTGCGAATCCATAGGACACGCCCTCATTTACCAGCGTTGGTGCTTTGTTGACGATGACGCTTACAGAAATATTGATTTCGCCTGCCATTGAAAATTGCTCCTTGTAAGTTAGGGAACCTGCGCCGGTGCCGGGTAGCCGCAGGCCGCGTAGAGCATGCGCAGAACGTACAGCAGGTTAATTAAGACTTCCGGTTGGGTGTCCTTGGCAATAACCCCAGGATTGACCCAGAGTGGCGGCACGATAGCCGAAGCATTCGCGCCGAGTTCAAAGAGCGCCAGGATATAGCCGACAAAGGGCGAGGTGGTAAAGCGATCGACGTCACCATAGGGTTGGGTCGCCCAGTGCATCAGTGGTTGCCACGCAATCGCGGTTTCGGTGATGTTCTTCGAGCCATCGAGCGGGATTGACGGGACGGAGGCGAAGAACGTCAGCAGCGTGTTGTAGGTCTGCTCCGATAACGCCGTGGCTAGAATTGCATTCGGAGTGGAGCCGTCATCGACCAGAACGTCAACGGCTGGCAGTGGAGCGATTACGGTTCCAGAGATGTTATAGACAGGCATGGAAATTTAGCTTTCACACGTGAGCGATGCGCCCCAGCACCAGACCGTGCCGCCGACGCCATCGCCACCCTGCGTTGCACCTGTGCGATTGTCGAGTCCGATACTGATCTGGGTACCGGAAAGGGTGAATAGTTTGCTGATCGAAACCAGCGTCCAGTTGGCGGTAAGGGTGATTTGGGTAGCGACATCATCACCACTGCCCGAGGTCGCCCCGAGCGTTAGCCCGATGAAACCCTTACCGAAGAGCGAGTTTTTCAGCCAGCAGCGGAATGTGTAGCTTCTGCCGGCGATCGCCGTTCCTGCCCAAACCGGCTGGCGGATAAAATCGGTCGCGCCAAAGAGCAGCCGGGTTGCCGTACTCGCCCCTCCATCGGGCCCAAGCCCGTAGAGCACGGTCGGTGTCGTGAGCACCCAGGGACTGATGCCCCAGTCATTCGGTGAGCGCACCGGATTCGGAACGAAATCCCCACCCGCCCGCATGAGCGTTCGCCAGTTCCAAATCAGATCGAGCAGGATTGTGGCCTGCGATAGGGCGCCGGTGTAACCCGTGGTCGCTACCGCGTCCATTGCCAGCTTGGCTAACTGTTCGGTGCGGAGCGTGTCGAATGAGTCCAGAGGCCGGGCCGCCCAACGGCAGAGTGTCTGCCAGGTAGCCAGGGTGAACGCGAGATTACCTGAGCCATCCACTGGAATCGCCGGGCTTGCCGCTGTGATAGCCGTGGTAACGTTGGCCATCAGTCGCGCCACGGCTTCGTTATAGAGGGCCTGTGGATCCGAGCCGCCATCGACCAGGGTGCCGACTGCCACGTTAGGGGTGAGCGGATTGTGAGAAACGTCGTAGAGTGGCATATTATTTCGTTGGCCTGATCAGCCGCATCCCGTCTTCGCTGAGCATCCATTTCCCGTCCAGGTGCTGCTGTTTGATGATCAGCTTCAAAACGCATGCCATGAGCTTCTGCACGTCTGCCAGCGCCTGAAGGTATTGCCCCATTTCGGCTTGCTCTTCGGCGGTCAGGATGTACTCGTCGCCTTGCATAGTTTTAGGTAACGCTCGTCAAAAGACCGCGCTTGAAGGTCATGGTTGTCTTTCCTGGGAAGCCCTGGTAGCTGAAAGATACCGGCCAGACGCATACCGCCGTAACCCCACGATAGGTATTGCCATCGTTCAGATTGGCCACGAAGTCGGTTGCGCAAATCGGGCCGTTCGAGTCGATCGCTGCCGGTTGGCCGTTCACGTTAACCTGATTCAGCCGCACGGCGAAGTTAGATCCCTGGAAGGTCACCCCCGAATCGATGATGATGTTCGCCAGGTTCCATGCGACGATTTTCTGAACCGCGATATCGGCTGAGACGATATGTCCGACAATCAACGACCCCTGAATGGAGACATTTCCTCCAGCGTCCGCCACGAATGGCGCATTTGCCGGACTTGTACCGCCAATCGTCACCCGCTTGAACCACGCCCCTTCATAACCAGATCCGCCCACCCCTGTGTCCGAGCCGATCCACCCGAGGTTTACACCACCCGCTGTTGTAATCGTAATCTTCGGAATCGTCGCGGGTCCGACCTGGAACCCATTGAAGCCCTTGGAAAAGTCCACGCCATTCATGACCAACTGGCCGCCGACAAACTTGAATTCCGCGTTGGCCGATACGATCAGGTTGCCGTTAACGTCAAATCCCAGTCCATTGCTCGTCTGAACTTGTGGCCCGGTGATCATACCTCTTAAAGAGGCATTGTCCACATACCAGTTGCCTGCCCCGTTGTTGGTACAGAGGAACGCCTGGACATAAGCGGTAGCCTGTCCGGTAGTGCCAATGGTGGGGGCGAAGCCAGAGACGTACATCCGCTTCCACATTCCGGGTGCCGAGAATTGCGGGGCCTCCACGATTCCGTTAAATTGCTGGTCCGCCGTAAGCCAGATCAGGCCGCACCGCATCGTGCCGCCCGCGCCTGCAGCGTATACCCAGTCCTCGAGGAAGAAGCCCGCACCGGGCCTGCATTGGAAGGTCTGCACTACCGACGAATGGCTGCCATTGAGCGCTACACATTTGAGACTGGTATTGAAGCCGCTCGGTGCGGGGTTGTTGGCCTGTGCGACCGTCCCCACCTGCCCGCCGCCAATCGTCCAGCCCGAAGGGGTGCCGCCGAGCACGCCGTCCTCGAAGGATCCATTCGCCAGCATGTTGCCCGGGTCGTTGGCGGTACCGACTTTGATTCGTCCTAACCCGTCGAGGTAGACGCCATCACCGATCTGTGCAGGCGTAATAGGGGCCGATAGCGCCCCGAGCACCGCATCAGGAACGATGATCGCCCCATCCGAGACATAGTGAACGCTCGCCGTGCCACCCGATGCAGGCCAGCAGGTTTGAGCCGTCCAGATTTCGCTCGCATTGTCGATCGAGATGACAATCTTGACCGAATTCGGCTGAATCGGAGTCGGCATCTGCCAGTAGTCGAGCATGTTGACCGTGACCGCCGAGCCCACGATATACGCGGGGGCTTTGGTATCGGTCGAGAACAAATCGACATCCGCAAACGAAGTTTCAGGCCAGCCAACAGTAGGCGTGAAAACTCCACCCGAATAGTTGCCGACGATCCGCGAGACGCGGGTACTCTTCATTTCGGCGTGCGCCGTGAAGTCCGCGGTATACGTGATCTGGCCCAGCTTCCAGGTTCCGTTTCCGTAGGTGGTGGGTCCAATCGCCGCGCCGGTTACCCAGCTTGCCGAGCTCGCCGGCGCCGCCATAACGAACGTTGCGGTGGCTGCGCTTGCCGGGATCGAGAGTTCTTTATCGACTGTTCCGACCGCTACCCGTACGGTAACTGTCCGCTGCAGTGCGGTGCTGCTCGCCGGCAGTTGGGTGACATAGACCAGATTGTCGCCCGTCAACAGGATGGCACTCGAGACGCCGACGCAGGGATACCAGCCTTTCCAGGTCGTCCGTACGCCGATCGTGCCGCCCCAATCGTGGGTTTCCCAGATGGTTACCGGCATTTTCCCAGTTGCCCCGCCAGGATTGAAGGACAGGGTAGGCGTCACCGTAACGCTGGTGGCGGAAGCTCCGCTATCGGTGCGGGTGCGCGGGCCTGTTTCGACTGCCGTGGCGGTGACGGTCGGTGGGGTGAGGGTTTGGTCAACCGTGAGGGCGGTACCCGCCGCCGGGATGTTGTCGCCGTTCAGGCAGACGAATTTCAGATGGTAGGTTTGCGCTCCGAGGCTTGGGTTAGTAATGAAGATCCGATCCGTCTTGAGAACAACACCGGTTCCCACCGTGAACGGGCCGACCATCGACCCGATTGGAACGGACGTTGTGTCTGTTCCGGGCCCGGTCATTACGATCTGGATCAGTGCAAGCGCGGTCCAGTCCACACCCGCCCTTAACGTGGGCGTCACCGTGATCGTGAAGCCGCCCGCCATTTCGTTACCGTCGATTACCCAATACGTTGCGAATCCCACCTCTGCCAGGATGAGATTAGAGGCAGGTCCTGACGGGCCCGCGGGAATGGGAACGCTTCCGCTACCACCACGTAGTGCAACCTTCACCACTGCGGTTTCAGTCCCCGAGCCTACACGCCGGAAGCGATCATTGATCGCCGTTACCAGCTCGTCAGGCACGCCCGGGATTGGAGAAATGGGGAGGTTCATCGGCTAGTCAGTCATCGACATTCAAGCTGACCCATTCAGGCACGGGTGGCGTGGTCTTAACGGGCAGTTTCAAGAGCGAGTAGCTATCACCCGTTGGTTCGACTGGAATGCTTAGCTTGCTGAAACTCTCGCCGGTCGGTTCAACGGGCAGTGTGAGCTTTTGGAAACTCTCCTCGGTCGGTTCCACTGGTAGCGCCATCTTGGAATAGCTCGTACCTGTCGGTTCTACCGGCAGCTCGAGCTTGGAATAGCTCTCGCCAGTCGGTTCAACAGGTAGCGCCATCTTGGAAAAGGATTCGCCGGTAGGTTCAACGGGTAGCGTGAGCTTTTGGAAACTCTCTTCGGTTGGCTCCACCGGCAGACTCAGCTTGGAAAAGGATTCGCCGGTAGGTTCCACTGGCAGCTCGAGCTTGGAATAGCTGGTGCCTGTTGGTTCCACCGGCAGGTTGATTGCCTGATATTCAAGCCCTGTTTCCACCACAGGCAGCACGTACCAAGCCCATTGGCCCGTTGGCAGTTCCCTTGCCCATACCCTTACGCCGTAGAGTTCCGTCTGTCCGCCGGCAGCCGGTACGTATCGCCCGGTGCAGTAGTGGCCCTGCATGGTGCCCGGCAGCCGTGAAGAAACTGGCCGCCGCGTCCCCGAGGGAATCGTGAAGCTGAACGTCTGCGCCAATGCCCTGCCCGGGATGTCGGTTTGCAGAGTGAACACACCTGACCCGGTGGACGTCAAATCAATGTCCACTTTGCCGAAGAGATAGTTTTTCTCGAATCCCATTGGTTAGACTTGAAAGGTGCTAGGGGGCGCTCGCTCACGCCTTAATTAGGTAGGTGGTGGGCGCTTCTCTGGCGTTAACCGCCGCCGCCCGCGCCCGGCGCAATCGGTACCGTCTGCCAAACCTCGCCGCCATTGAGTGCGCTTCCGTCGATATAGACGCCGATCGGTCGGACGTACATCACGGCGCTATACAATTCAAACTGAGTTGTTGAGCCTGGGACAATCTGCGGATAGAATTCCTTCGCCCTGATCCCATCGAAGGGAATCGTGAGCGTTACCCGCTTGCTGGTCGAGGTTGGAATCGAGACTCCACCCGTCGCCGGCGCCGAGGTGGGAAGCCGCATCGCCAGCGCTCCGCCCGGCATATCGGTAAACAACTGCAGCGCTGCTACTCCGTTGCTCGAATAAACGAGCGTGATTTCCTTCAGTTCATTAACGACACGAAATGCCATATCAAACCCCCGTAACTATTGATCCTGTGACCCACGAATCAGATTGGCTGCCGTCGACGTAAACGCCAACGGGCAGCAGCCGTGCGCGGAATCCATACACCTGAAATTCGGTATTGCCTTGAAGCTGGTAGCGGAATCTTCGCCCATCGATCGGTGCCGAGAGGACGAACCGCAACACCTGCCGCCCTGTCGAAGCGGGAACGATCACCGTACCTGAAGAGCGAATCGTCATGACCCCGCCTGGGATGTCCGAGGAAATCGTCATGCCCACAATGCCCGGTGAGCTATCGATATCCAGCTCTACGGCATCAACCGTCCCCACTCCCTCTAACCCGTGATCGATGATGCCTGAGTCGAACGTTCTGCCCCTGCGAGCTTCCAGGTAGTAATGGAGCAAGAGCGGGGTATCGATCGTTACCGGGTTGGTGGCTGCGCCTGCGCCCGTGATCCTGACGGAGAGATTACGTGCCCGAATCGGTAACCCTCTGAGCGCTGTAACCGCATAGCCGGCCGGGTAGAGCAGTGGAAAGATCGTCCGCGTGAGAGTTGTTGAGCTGAAGGTCAGCAGGGTAAACGAGTCGTTAGCCGTAGCGTTGCGGTTGGTCCGAATGATGATGGTGAGCACCGCGCCCTGGGTGTTGTGAACGAGCACCAGGTCTGCCCATGTCTTCTCACGGTCGGGCCGGTCTGCATCCAGATAGCTCGATTGATACGCGAGCGTGGTCGTCCCAGTGCCGTAGGTGGTTTCGAGCGGCTGTACCAAGCCCCCCGAAGTGGCGCCCAGGAGCTGCGTGCCCGTGTCCAGGTAAGCGTAGTAATAGCCGCCTGCCGCAAACCAGCGCTCAGTGTCAATGTGGTAAACCAGCGTTGCGCCGCCCGTGCCGCTGGGGTTCGGATACGTGACCCACAGCCGCCCGTTACGGTGGCCAATGGCCATCAGTGAGCGAAAGGTCGTGCCAAGCTGAATGAAATTCTCGGTAGGCAAGCCGCGAAAGAGCGTTTCCACTTTCAGTGACAGCTTCGCCGAATTGTCGTTATTGAACTTGTAGACGCCATCATTTCCGATGAAGTAGTCACCCTGTGACGTGCTCACCACCCCGCGCGGGCCGGTGATGCCCTGGTTGGGCACGATGGGCTCAAGGACCGCATTCGCCGCGCCGAGGTCGCCCAGGTGCCGCCAGATCGAGTGTTGCCGGTAAATCACCAACATGCCCGCCCGTACGGTAATTGCAAGGATGGCATCGCCTGAATCTGTTCCCACGTCCACCCAGTCGCCGTCATAGGCGTCGGCCGCGCCACGGAAGAAGGCTGGCTGTAGCGAAGGCGTCCACCAAATCCGGTTGGGATGCGCCGCGGAACTGGCTACTACGATCCGCCCGTTATACGCCTGGTTCGCGATGACGGCGGCCGGTGGGGCCGCGTCGTGATCGGCCTCGAGGATCTGGCCGAATCGCAAAAGCGACGTATCATCCTGCCCGTCAATGGCGTTGCCGGTATCGATGAAGGTGGCGCCCAGTGCGACCGGGCCATCGGTATTCAAGAGGTAGGGCGCCGTATTCGCATCGAGCGAAGCGCCACCATACGCGGGTATCTGCCGGTAGATGTTGAAGCCTGTGCAGCCTGCAGGCGGAGTGCCTGCCCCTTGCGTAATTGACGTGCTCGAGAGATCCACTGCCGGGGTGAGCAGGACCGACACCGAGGGATTGGTTTCACCCAAGCCTGGAATCACCCAGGTCATGCGGTACGAATCTTCGTACAGGTGGAGCTTGGCGCCGTCGCCGTGGTTTGGTCCTGTGCCGGTGGTGGCGCCTGCATCCGTAACGCCTGGGGCGCCGGTGGGTGCGAGCGGGGTCCAGTTGGATATGGTGGTGCCATTGTCGCGCCGCTGCTTCGAGCGGTTCATGATCCAGCAGAAACCCGCAAGCGAGATCAGGCCGAGCGGTGAGCCGTCGTAGCCGCCTTCAATGGTGCCGCGTCCTACCTGTCCCACTGAGCTCGAGCCGCCGTAATAGATGCGCGTGTCCGCCTGGCAGAGGCTATCGAGGGATAAGCCGCTCGGGATACTCAGGGTTAAGCCGAACTGGGGCGCCTGCTCGAGCTTGCCCTGTGCGCCTGCAAACCAGTCGGTCAGGTCGAGCGAATCGCCTTGTGGTGTTTTCGCGTCTCCAGGGGCCAGTAAATCTAATCCGCCGGGTAGGACAAGCAAGGGCTCTAATTTGTACGCCATGTTAAAGACCGGGCCCGTAATATTTCGTCAGTGCCGCCTCGTAGAGCTTCATTCGAGCGGTGGCGTGCTGCGCAACGTCGGGGTTCTCCGCCTCGCTCTCACGTCCGAATGCGCGCGCTAAAACTGCGAAGGCCAGATAACCTTTCAACGGCGCCGGTGCCTGTACCAGCGTGTTGACCTGCGCCACATCCAGGTCGAGCGGTGTTACCGAGCAAATCATCGGCAGCGCTACCGCAGTGGTGGGAACAGGTGCCAGGCCTACCGAGTCCAGGCCGATGGTGTCCTGATACCAATGGTCGGGAGTGCCCGGGGCGGTTGCATAGGCCGGGTCGCGGGCTTCCAGTTCAATCGCAGTTGCCGGCCGCAGGGATGATGTTCCAGCGGAGATATGAATCGTGGCGAGTTGGCGGGAGGGTAGCGGATAGATAGCCGTGCCGCCGGCAGTCGTCTGCGAAGTGTCGCGCTCTACGAAGACCATAGCTTCGTCTGCGAGCCGCTTCAATGCCTCATCGCACCACTGGATCAGGTCCGCTTCACTCCAAAAGTAGAGATGTGCGCGTGTGTCCGCGTGCAAGGTGGGCAGCAATTCCGTAATCACCTGGGTCGAGTCGAATTCGCCGCTCATGAAAGTTTTGCCTGCCGCTTGATGATTTCGGAAACCAGCTTGGAGCGATCGAATAGGGCCAACTCGAGCGGTTGCACGTCGTAGCGAGCTGCCAGCGATCGCGCCCGCGTGTAGTCGCCAAGTTTTTGCATGCTGTCAAGGAACGTGTTGAAATTACCGAGGCCTCGAGCCAGTTGCTGGGCGCCTTCTTTCAACCTGCATCGATAGACGCCGTACTCCACCAGATCCTGATGATTCGCCACTGGGATCACGGGCGTATCGCCCGCCAGCAGTTGCGCCGGCGAATAGGCATACGTGAATTGAGCCGTTACGTTCTGCTGCGGGGTGACTGCCAGCAGATTGCACCCAAGGGTTGCGTAGCGCGCCGCCGTGCCCGCTGTTGCCTGCCAATCGGGGTTCATGGCGTCCAGTTCCGCCAGCGTTGACGGGCGCAACCTGACGCCCGCTACGGTAATTCGGAGCGGTACCAGGAAGTCGGTCAGGGTCGAGCGTTGCTGGTAGAACGTCGCCGCGAGCGGGAAGTCTACGGTTTTTTCCAGGCACAAGGTGAGCAGTGCCGCCAGCTCCTGGCCTTCATTGATGGCTGCGAGTACTTCCGCGGCCGAGACTGAAATCGGTGTCACGGGATCGTCATCCATCCGCGTAATTATGCGAGCGGTGATATCCGCTGCGGTCAAGGCTTCAGCTCCCGTACAGGTGCCCAACTGATCGCGCGCAATTGTTTGATACCTGCCGCTTGAAAGGCCTGGGTGAGCTTGACGATAAGCGCGCCCGGGTCATCCGTCCGTGACATTTCGGCCGAAATTACTACGTGGATCAACAAGGGATCTGACATACTCGTCTGAAAGGAGATTGATGTTCGATGCCTACAGCTAAGAAACCCGCAAAGTCCGCGAAGGCGAAGCCTATGAAGAAGAAGCCCGCCGCGTCGTCGAAGAAGAAAGTCTAGTGATCGCGCGTCTTACTCGACCGCTCCGAAGTGGGGCGCGCTTCCTTACATCCCCGGGAAGGTCCCAGGAACACAGGTCGTAAATCGCCTCTTCCCACTCGTCCTCAATCACTACCCGCAACCTCGCCGCCTTCGATGAGAAGTGAAGTACGGATCCATCGTCAACTGCGTGCGGGCCATGCCTTGCGCCTCTGTGGCCCGCATACCTTTCAAGAGCCGAGCTGCTTCAACCGTGTGGAATTGCGCGCCGGCGTAGTCCTTCAGATGCGCCTTGATCTTGGCTGTGATGCCTTCGACCAGCGCGCCTGGATCCATCCAGATTTGTAAGAGCGTGGTGGTGGTCGCGAGGTCTGGGCCGCCGGCAATGTACTCGAATGGAATCCCTATGGAGGTTGAGGGCGCCGGGAATAGCTTCACCTGCATCGCCGGCGGAGTGCTCGAGTCGTCCATGTACGACGTCCATGCGATCGGTGAGCCCGTACTGTTGTAGAACTGCCCAAGCTGCGGGTTGGTCAAGCGCCGAAGCGGGCCGTATTCCCAGGAGCTGAAGGCGTCCTCCTGCAACATGGTGCAGTCCGCTGGCAACACGTAAACCGACTGGGTAATGGAGTAGGCAGGCGTGCCCGTGGGTCCTTCATAGGGACGATCGAGGGTTGCCGTGGTGGCCGAGACGTACGAGAATTCGTAATACTCCGAGCGCCCCACAACGCGGAAGGCCCGCCCGCTCATCGCTGCTGTCCAGGTGCCGCCCGTCAGTGAAATTGCATTCGAGCCGAGCGTTACGGTAGCCGTGCCCGTTGAATAGGGCGCTGCGGTGGTCAGGACCGATTGAACGGTTAAGCGGGTCCAGGGCAGTTCGCTTAGAATCTCCTGGTATCGATCGTTGGCATATCCCTCGATGATGTCGAGCGACACCGAGGGGAACATCTGGGTAAGCCTGAGCTTGAGTTGACCGTACGTCATTGGAGTACATCCACGCGCATGGTGCGCAAGGTGATCGAGTCCGCGGCATTCGCTACGACGCCGTTTAGCTCTACGATTACGGCCGTGGTGGCGTTGTTCATGGCCAATCCACCCATTGGCGTCAAGGTAGGAGTGCTGGCCTTCCACGATATGGCCCTGTGCTGTTCGCTTGCTGGAGTGATGAAATCGACTTCCGCCTCACACGCCCAATTGTCGTTATTCGCCGCGGCATTGGTGACCGTGCAAAGCGCTGTACCCGTCAGCGTCACCGTTCCAACGCGCAGAGTGACCGTTTTGGTTCCTGCCGTGCCCGCTGTGGTGCCGCTCGCTGTGATCCTGAGACTTGCACCAGCTCGTAGATAGTTGGCCGGGAAGGTGACCGTCTTTAGAACGGTTTCCGTCGTGGCTATCGTGGCGGGTGTCGAGTCTGGCCGCATCATCGTAAGCGTTGGCGTTTCGCTCACCATTCCGGGTTGATTGTTGCTGATGATCCCGTCGTTAATGTTGCCGCCAAAGATTCCCGTGATCGTTGAGGCGACCCCTCCAAATACGTATCCAAGCGCCGAGCCGCCGCCTGTGCTGATGACGTTGTTTCGTACGACAACCCCAGAGATAGTTGCCGAGTTGGCCGTCCGGATGTCTATGGGGGCGGTGTTCGTTCCGGTGAAGCCGGTAAGGATGTTGTTATTGATGTGGAGGCTGGAGCCATTTGCAAGCGACGCCTGGATAATGACGCCACCGGCCGATGCGCTGCCGCCGATTACATGGTTTCGCTGGATGACGATTCCCGGGCTTCCTTCCGATACGTAAATTCCATACCGGCGCGGATTGGTGCAGACGTTATCGTTAATCTCGAGCGTGGCGGAAGCTCCGACCTGGATGCAGTCGCCGCCATTGCCCACAGTTCCGGTCATGTTGGTGAACACATTGCCCGAAACCACACCGCTGAAACCGGGGGCCTGTACCGCTATACCGATACCTGTGTTGGACAGTTTGTTATTGATGAACTGCATTCCCGTGGGCGGGATGATTCCAGAGGTGGGAGTGCCGATCGTCTGAAGCTGCAGACCGTTAAAACTAGGTACGACATTGGTGTCGTACACGTTATCCGCAATGGTCGTATTGCCGCAAATCTCGCATTTGAGAATGTTTCGCTCGCCGTTGAAGGCAATATTGTGGCTGAACACGGAGTTGTAGGCGCGTTGGAATACCACGTTGTTCGCGTTCGTGGTTGCATGGCCCGACTGGACATTGAGAAATCGATTGCCTACTACCCGCTGTCCTTCGAGAACCGGGTACAGGATCGCGCCGGATACGGTGGCGTCGGCTGCGATGTCGAAGGTAACCGCCGTGCCCGCGACCGTCATCACCTGCCGCACCCCGGTCAGACCTACGACCGTGACCCTCTGAAACTTCCTCAAGCCGGCAGCGCTCAAAGTGGCTGCGGTCGAAGCGCTTGTGATCGAGATGGTGATGGCCGGGATAGCGGCACCGTAGGCGTAGAGGCCCTCAAAATTGGTGTCGTGGACCCAGTTGCGCTCGAAGACGACGGGGGCGACATTCAACGTCGCGATACCCGCCCCATACATGGCGGTAATTTCGCAATCGGTCACGGTTAAGGAGAGGATAGCCGGGTAGACCGTGGCGTCCGCCAGTACGGCAGCCCGGTAGGCGCGTCCAGTTCCCGCCCCGCCAGTGTTGAAGGAGTCGGAAAAGCCGTCCGCCGGTTGGCTCGCGCGCTGCCCGTCGAATTTGATGCCACGCAGAATCACTCCATCGCCGGTGATTCGCAAAATGGGGGAGCTGACAATCGAAGCCAGGACCACGGACTTGAGCGTGCAGTTACCGACAATCGAGGTGTTGGCGGGCACGTTGATATTGGTGATCAGGTACGTTGCGTTCTCGCACCGCAAGACTTTGCCGGCGTTCAGGTTTACAGCCGCCTGGAAAGCCGCGCTTACATTGGTTACGCCCGTTGCATCGAGCGCACTGCTGAACTGAATGGTTGGCTTGTTGTTGTCGAGCCAGGAAAAATTACTGTTCATCTTGGCCCGTACCGCCGGCATGCCCTCGTTCGGGATGGTCACCACCTGGGCGCATAGTGAGGCAACCGCGAGCAGCAAGAGCGTAATGGGTTTCAAAATTGACTCCGGAACAGGCTGGGTGTGGGTGCGGCGTTCGACTGGCGGAAGAGATCAGGCCGGGCGGTAACCCCGCTCTCGAATGTGCCCGGTACATCATCGATATTGCCGGGCGTGTCGTCCCACAGCCGATCTTTCAGAGGCATCACACGGAATAGGTTGGGCATCAGATGGAAACACCCCTGCCCGCCCAGGTAGCTTTCAAGCTCGCATAGGCCGCCGCCACTTCGGTGCCCGAGAGGATGCGCGAATAAATCAACACGTGGTAGATCGTGCCGTTGAAGAAAAAGGCACTAGGAGCCGCGCCCACCAGGGGAGTTGAAGCGCTCATAGTCTGCGCGTTGGTGCCGGAACCATCGAGGGTTGAGCCCTTGTAGATTTTCCACGCGCTCCCGTCGTACGTGACGGCGCCCAGGAACGCCGCGCCCGTAACGGTGGACGCGCCCGCCCCGACCAGAGCCACATTCTGCTTGTCAAGTTCCAGCTTGTTGGTAGCCGAAACATAGAATGCGACCGAAGAGCCGCCGCAAGCTACCAAGCCTCGCGGCCCACTCCCCGTGACTTGAAATACCGCCAGAATCGTGAAGGGTACCGGCAGGCTTGCGATGGTAGGCACAGTGCAATACTTGGTCGCACCGTCGAAGGTCAGGCCGGTTGCGGTAAACACGGGATCGGATGCGTCTGCACCCGTGGTCGCGCCCAATTGTAGGGGATGTGCCGAGCCGCTCCGATCGGCCACGCTTTGACCTGATCCCCCCGACATATCCCAATTGGCGAGCATGCCGCCGCTTGGCAGGGCAAGCCTCGGGTGATACCGGCCGCCCTTCGCGAACATCGTGATAAAGGACATAAGAGTCCTCGCTAGCCGATAAGCTGCATGGAGCAAAGGAGCAACGTGCGGTCGGCTGCCTGATTGACGGCCGAGGCGCCGGTGCCCGATCGGATCTTGAGGAACTGCCAGCCGGCGAATACCGTGACATCGAGCGCGACACCATGCGCCGCTACGGCTGTGACGGAGATTTCGACGCCGGTTGCGTCGTAGAGGTCGGTGAACGTTACATTGTCCATCGACCCCTGAAACGTGAGGACGGCCGCGGTCCAGGCTGCCGGCATCTGTAGGGCGATCAGGCGCCCGTTTGAAACTGCTACGGCCGGTGAGAGCGAGGTGCCACTGGCGATGATCGTTTGTACAACTGTCGAGAGCTTGGATGCCATGACTGATCCTTAGAGCACCGTTACCGCGCCAACGATTGGCGAAATCGTGAACGTGATGTCGTAGGGCGTTGTTTCGGTCAAGCTGCCCGTGGGTTGCACCTTGATGGTGAGCTTGTTGGCGCCCGCTACGATCGTCCAGGCCAGGGTGAGGGTGCCGGCCGAGACGGTCTTCGCCTGGTTCGCCGCTACTTCGGTGACCGTGCCGGTGATGGTGGCCGCCTTGTTCACACCGCTGTAGGTGACGAATCCGGAGAGTGCCTGGAAGTCCGTTCCGTCTGATGCACGCACCACATAGTGGAGATTGCCGCCCACCATTGCCGAGAGAGGTACCGCGACATCTACCAGTGAGGTAGCCGAGGCGTCCGTGATCGTCTTGGCGGTCGCATTGACGGCGCCGCGGCCGGTGGCGTCGAGCTTGTACAGTACGGCGCCGGTCGAGTCCTGCAACTGCATGAGGTCGGCCGTCTGCCCGGGAGGCGCCTGGATTACAAACATCGGTTGCGCCAGGTAGTCGCCTTGCCCTGTGGCGTCTGCCCGATGGGGCATCAGTTTGATAAGAAGTCGGGAAAAGCGGGTTGCTACTCTTCCGTAAGATCTGTTGTTAAGGCTCATTGAAATTGTCCTCTGCTGGCCCGGTGGGGCTCAGGATAGTGCGGTTGATGTTGGTTGGAAAAGTTGGGGGGCGGGTTGCCCCCCGGTGAGGTTTGCTAACGGTGAGGCTTTTAATTATGCCCCAGCGCTTCCGTATACACCCTGCCAATCGTAGAACCCGAACGTTGCGCGGTAACGCATATACACAAACCCCGTCTCGTTCTTTTCAACGTAGTCAGATTTGGTGTAAGGCGCCTTGCGATCCAGCCACAGGAGGCCGGTATCGTCGGGAGGTCCGATGAGGAAGAACGCATCCGGATCGGTCAAATACGCCCAGGTTAGGGAGTTGATGACTCCGCCCTGCTCCGAGTATTTGAACGCATTGGTAGCGTTGTTTGCGGTGTCCGAGCGCTGTTGAGACTTCAGGATTTCGGCCACGTTCCAGCGATTCGCGCTTGCGGTAAGCACGCGCGGGGTGCCGGTCATCTGCAGGAAGCCTTCGGGAGACTTGATGAGTTCCCAGTCGGTCAAGGCCTGCTCGAGCGAAGCCACATCGAGATCCGACGCCACTGCCAGCATGTTCGCCTGCGTGCCGCCCGATTTGATCAACGGGTGATCGGAAGCAATCAGCGCCTTGCCATCGGGGCCCGGGAAGTTGGTGCCGTCGAAAGCATTATTGAAGATCGAGGCCGCCTGAATTTCGCGGGCCTGGAAAATGGAATTCGAGAGAGCGACCGAACGGCGGGAGATGATGCCCACCTTGTCGTCTTCCACGAGTTCCTGAGACGCTGCGATACCCAAGCCGTACTTGGCGGGCCGGAACGTCTTGTTATACCCCTGGATGAAGTCATCGGTCGGGGTGTCTTCGGTTTCGCCTACCAGCGTGGGAAGGCCGACGCCGGCCATTTGCGAGAACTGCTCGATCGAGCGCGTGGTGGTGTCTTTGCGCATCACCTCGCCAATCATGGATTTCTTCGCTTGGAAGTTTTTCCAGATTTTGGCGTTGAGCGCTGGCAGCATCGTCTCAAAAAAGAAGTCGGAGAATTGTCCTCTGATCTGCATTAGATGCCTGCCTTCTGGTCGGATTCGACCAAATTGTTAAACGTCACGAAGACGCGGGCATACTGGCCGAGGGCGTTATCCGGTGACTGGTAGAGGCCGCGGACTTTGCAGTCCAGGGTGTTGGTTGCCGCCAAGCTGGTTTCCGAGATGGAATGCTTGGAGCTTTTGAGCGAGGCGTTGCCGGCAGTGAGCACGATATTCGCGCATTTCTGCAAGCTGGCTGCTACGAGGAAGGTGGCGCCTGAACCGTCGCCCTGTACCAGGAAGACTGCATCTTTCGCCAGAACGATGGTATGGTCCGTCGCGGTGGAGGCCGCGCCGTATTGGATGTTGACGCCGAGCACAGGGGTTGTGCCCGGGGTAATTGCCGCATCGATCGCAAGCGTGGGCTTGGTGCCCGCGGCTGCGTGCGTGACGGCATCGTTAACGAATAACGCCGTGCCATAACCGACTAATTTGTGGGCCGGTACGAGAGAGCCAGAAGCCCCTGATACCGTGCGCCCAGTGGGTCGGAAGCCAAACGGCGTGTTGCTATTTGCCATATGAAAACACTCCTAGAGTTGGGTTTTGTTGCCTCATGGAGCGAAGACAATGGCAGGTGAGGTATACCGCTTCCGGGTGCCCTTGCGGGACGGTTGGATGGAAGCGCCTGCTTCGCGTGGTTGAATTGCCCGCCCGGTATACAGGGCACTGCTGTTTCGGTAGCGGTATCTCACCGCTGCCGGGCGGGCCTGCTTCAAATTCTACTGATCGGATACGGCGGTTGCTCCGCCTTCTTTTTTGTACTTCTCCCCGATCTGGTTCAAAAGCTGGTTGCCGCGTTGCGCGTAAAACTTGGTGCGCGCCACGGCTTTTTCTTCCGGCATCTGGCCGAGGACCATGCCGCGTACTTTCACGGGTTCACCGTGCCGCGGGTCGTTGTCGGGATACTTCACGACCTCATACTCTCCGGTACCGCCGCCGTCTTTGGCCTTTGCCGCGGAGAGGAAGCGGGGTCGCATGCCGGGTGTGGCGTAGCGGTCGGCCGCTTCTTTGAACTGGTCGCGGGCTTCATAGAGGGACTTGCCGCGTTCGCGTACATCGTCGCGCCGTTCATCGAGAGCCTTAGAGTCTGCATCACGTCCAAGGGTGACGCCTGAAGGTTCGCGCACGTTAGGGCGGGAGTTGCGCTCGAGCATTCCTTCGTCGGTTGCATACCAATCGAGGGCTGCAATTACATTGCCCGGTAGGTTGAGGTCTGCCACCAGCACGCCGTTAATATGCGCCTGGAGGATGCGAGTCTCGCCGGTTGGTAGTTCCTCCGTGCTGATATTCAGCGGAGTATCGGGGATGCCGGCCGCTTCCTGCCGTGCGCGTTTCTCTTCGTTTTTCATGCACTTCTCCGTGTGGTCCTGGTCGCGCCCACTTCTTTACGCGAGGCCTTGAATTCCGCCTCTGTGATGCCCATCGACTTGATGATGGAGCGGGCTTCCGAGCCGAGCATGTCATCGTCTTCGACTTCCGCTCTGCCCTTGGCTCTGCCGTCCTGGGAGTTGGCGCGTGCCCTGCGATCGCTTTCCGGTTCGGGCCTGTCGTCGTCGTCATCCTTGGGGGCGTGGTGGATTTTCGCTTTCAGTGTGGCGCGCGCGGTTTTTGCTGCCAAATAGAGCGCTGCCGGTGTCTTGGCTGCGTTCGGATCCATGTCCACCGCTTCCTTGTAATGCTTGGCGGTTTCCTTCCAGAGATCGCTGGTCTGGTCTTTCAATTCGGGGAAGTCCGCCAGGATCTTGGTATCGGATCCCATCTTCTGGCGTTCACGGCCGATCATTTCACGGGTTACCCGTAGGGCTGTATCGGCTGCCAGCTTCTGGGCGTCCGCTGCTGTGATGAAGCCGCGCTTCTGGAGTGCCTTTACTCCGGTGGCTGCAAAGTCGTCTACCAGCTTTTCGGGCGTGTCTTCGTCGTTGCTGGCTGTCTCTTCGGCGTAGAACTCGGAGGCGTCGTCTGCCTCGGGTTCGGCTGCCTGCTGCTGCTGGCCATTGCCGCGGGCGTGTGCCGACCAATAGCGTTCAGATTCGCGGGCTTCGTCGCGCTCGCGTTGCAGACTCTCCGCTTGTGAGCGGGTGAGTGGTACGTATTCGTCTTTTCCCTGGCCTTTAGCAGGCACATCGGGGTTGGGTGGCTCATTACTGAGCACTTCATCAGGTTCCATATTCTCCTTGGGTGTAAGCTGCAGCTATGAACCGCCGCGCCTTTCTGTCTGCTGTGGCTGGCTTGTTTTCGGTGAGGAAGCTATTTCCGTCTGCTATCCACCGGGACGATACCGAATGGATCCAGCGCGCCATCGACACATGCGCCCGAATGGGAGGCACGTTGACCTTGGCGCCGGGTGTTTATCATCTAAGTCGGAACATCCACATTCGAGGCAGGTGCGTTATCGTCGGCTGTACCTTTAAGGGTGGCGGCATCGGCTTCGACTCTTCGCTCTTACTTCAGTCCGATTGAGTGCCCAAACTCGGTGTCGCCGTACAGGTCTTTGCGCTTGCGAACATAGATCGGATGGCAGGTCACACACATGACCCGGTAGCGCCCGTTTTCGTAATGGAAGGCCATTTGACCGTTCGGGGAGCGGAGTTGCTCAGCAGACTTGCCGCATTCGCTACATTCGCCGGTAAACACTCCGGTTGATAGTGCTTTGAGGGCTTCAATGTGGCGCCATTCGCACTGCCGGCAGATTTTCACTCCACCGGGTTGGTGGATGATGTCGGCGGGCCATCTCCACTTGCTGCAGTAGTGGCACTGTTCACCGATCTGAAATGCCGGGCTCATTTAGCAGGCGCCGGGCCCGGGCTTGCCTGCCAGCATCTTGTTACCGATGCCTTGCCAGGCGGGAGGCGGGCCCTTGGTGGCGGGCTTGCCCTTCTTCTTCGGTGCACCCTTCGCGAAGGGCGGAGCTTTCTTGGTGAACATCGTCAGTATCCTTTTTCTTCGAGGCGTTTCTTTCGGCGTTCGTCGCGGGCCTGGTCGAGGACAACATGTCCAGGTACGCGGTTCGGTCGCGAGAGTTCGGGCGCCGGTGCTGCGGTTTCACCTGACGCGGGTTCGGGGTCAGGCTCCATGCCGGCGGGAACTGGATCATGCACGATCGGGACGTATGATTCTTCTATTGCCGGGTCGGGCTCTTTGCCAAAGCGTGGCGCGTCAGGTGAGATAAACATGGTGGGTTCCTTTACGCGACCTGCTCGTACTTGCCGCCCCAGGGTAGGACCATCTTGCGGAGGGTGATGATGTTGCCCTTGGGACCGGGTAGCGTGATCTCAAAACCATTCGGTTGGCTGTCGGTCGGTCCAACGTTGAACCAGCCGGGCGAAAACTCGATACCGATGTCGGTAACATCGGGCGTTGCGTTCTGCTTGCCAACCAAGGCGTTATTGCCCTTGAGGATCTCGACTGTCGAAATGACGGGCGGTCCCACCTGGTCGTAGCCGGGCATTCCATCGGGTGAGCCATCGGCAGGCACAACCACCCAGGAGCGATCGCCAACAGGTGGCGGGCCGAGCTTCGGGAAGCTGCCAGAGCGGAGCATGATGTTATACGATTCGTCGCGGGCGTCGAGTGCCGCCACGAGCTTCGCATTCAGTTGCGCGCACATGTACTCTGCGTTGGCTTGGAGGTTTTGGGTTGCATCGCCGCGGCTGGTGCCGGGGTTATCGATGGTGCCGCCTACGGGCGTGGGGATCGGTTGCAGGTTCTGCTGAATCGTTTCCATTCTTTTTGTTCCTTCAATTCGTTCGCTAATATTTCGGGAATCGTGAGCACCATACGAAGCGCTTCGATGTAGCCTTGGGTGCGGGCGAAGTGCTGCTCAGGGCCCAACATTTCAAGAATTAGCCGTTTGCGGTGCAGCTCTTCGTTGATTCGCTCCACTACCAGGGCATAGCCGGGGGAGTCTTTCAGTTCTTTGATGGCATCGAGTTCTGCGCTGTCGGGGTCAGTCACATCTGGCCTTCAACGGGCTGCTGTGCCGCCTGTGCTCCGAATGCCTGATCGGGTGGGGGAACATCGCCCGGTGCTCCCTGTTGCTGTGGCGGAGGAGGGGCGCCGCCGTACGCCTGCTGCATGAGTCCGACGTGTTGGGCGAGCTGCTGGGCCTGCTGCTGGCCTGGGGGCGGAGTGATCTGCTGTACAAGCTGCG